>Ga0163148_10005361_pt1 | contig 12864 bp, 10 predicted proteins | sample OliLakLV19MP7P2_FD_148606 | JGI IMG/M metagenome (GOLD analysis project Ga0163148, IMG submission 148606) | Freshwater microbial mat bacterial communities from Lake Vanda, McMurdo Dry Valleys, Antarctica- Oligotrophic Lake LV.19.MP7.P2 | ecosystem: Environmental > Aquatic > Freshwater > Lake >... | reverse complement strand
GCATCGCTGGTGATCGTCAGCTCTTGTCGCCCAGCGTCGAGCAGACGCACGGCGGCGAGGGTGTAGCGGCCTTCGCTCGCGCGGACGTCGGGCTGGATCAAGCGCTTGCCCGCCACTTCGTGGGCGTCCCCATCCGCGGTGAGCAGATACACCCGGCTGCGCGACCAGGCATAGACCCCACCCGCGGTCTCGGCGTAGACCAGGGTGCCATCGGGCAGTCCGCGTGCGCCGCCCATGCCATAGGCCGAACGCCACGCCGAATCGCTGGCGCCGGCGGCGTCGACGCGGGCGAAGTGCGGACGATCATAGGGGCCGTTGATGGCGGCGAACAGACGGCCATCGCTCGTCCACGCCGGGGCACCGACCACGGTGTCGATCGGCGTCAGGCGGGTGGTAGCGGTCACGCTCTGCGCGCGCACGCGAGCGAGTTGCTCTTCTTGCTCGGCGCGCAGGGCCAAGCGCGCTTCGCGCAGCAACTCTTTATGATCCTTGCCGAGCAGCGGCAGCGGGCCAGCAGTGAAGGCGAAGGCGCCGTTGCGCGCCTGCATATCGATCAGCGCCCAGAGGTTGGCGCGGTCGCCGTACGCGGCCTCGAGGTAGCGGGTGTAGGCCAGGCCATAGAGGTAGACCTCGGCGCCGAACGGCCAACGCACATGGCTCAGCCGCCACTCGCCGACGGGCGGGATGCGCCCCGCCGCGGTGTCGAGGCGCCAGACCATGTGCACGAGCGGATCGCGCCCCCGCCCGGCGAAGGCGCTGGCGGGATCGGCGTAGACCGTCTCCGCCCATTGTGCCAGACCTTCATGCCAGAAGGAGGGCATGGTGCTGTGCGCGGGGGTGCTCAGGTAGTAGGCGAGCAGGCTGAGCGGATCCGACGGCAGGATGCGCCCGAAGATGGTTTGCAGGACCCTGCGGAATCCGTGGCTGCGATCATTGCTGATATGGTGGGCGAACTCGTGAATCAGGGTGCGCCGGAGGTGGTCATCGCCAGCGAAGATCGTGGACTGCGGCGGCGCCGGCGCCAAGTCGACCCCGACCAACGGGAACGGTACCACGGTCGAGAAACCGTTGTGGCTGTCGACGTCATCGGCCAGCAGCAGATGCAGGCGGGTGGTGATCCGGTACCCCGCCTGTTCCGCCATCGCCACGTAGAGGCGTTCGGCCTCGGCGACCCTCGGCGTCAGCGCCGTCGCCTGATCGGCGGGCACGTAGGCGCGCAGGTGCGCGGTATCGATCACCGCCATGCGCCGGCCCGGTTCGACGACATCCTCGGCCTGCAGTGCAGGCACGATCGCGACGGCGATGGCAGCGAGTGATCCGACGAGGAGGCGCAGGCTCATGGCGCAGGTGTACGGTCGCTGCCCACCTTGGCCAGCGCGCTGGGGCCAGGCATCGCCAGGGTCAGCGACACGTGGCTCGACTCAGTCGCGCGCGTTTTGCTCCGCGAACCACCGCCACCGCGCGCCATCACGGTACACTCGAGCGGTGCAATCGCGGCCAGCGTCCGAGAAGCGCGTGAAGCGCGCCGCATTGCCGGCGCGGCGCAGCGCCGCGATTATCTCCTCGGCACGGGCGACCGGCACCACCTCGTCGAGTTCGTCGGGGAAGGACCACACCGGCAGATCGCCGAGACGCGGCGCCAGCGTGGGGATGGGGAATGTGCACAGCGAGGCGATGAGAGCCAACCGGTTGGCGCGGGCGTAAGCGAGTTCCCAGCAGCCGCGACCGCCCATGCTCGGCCCGCTGACCACGACGCGCGCGGGATCGCAGCTATGCCGGCGCGGCAATTCGCCGACGAGCACGGCGAGGTCGTCGACCGGCCAGCACGGCGAGGTCGTCGACCGGCCAGCCCGGCAGACCGGCCGGACAAAGCGGCGCGATGATGCGCAGCGCGTGGGATTGGCCTGAAATGTCGATATGCGTATGTCCTTTTCCGCCCCTTTTCTGCCTTCCGGTGGTCGATTGCCCGAAGCGGGCGATCGACCACCGGAAGGCTACCGGGACACCTCGTAAAGGTTCGGGTTCGCTAAATCAGGAAGGTAGGGGTTCGGCAACAGTCTTTCAGAGCGTGCATCTGCGCGGTGATCGCCATATGTCGCAAACTCGTCGAGCCGGCCGGAGGGCGCATCTGGTTGGAATCACAGCCAGTTACGGATCTGCGTTGCGTTCCACCGCTGCCGATGCGTGCACGGTCAGTCTTCTCTGCGCAAAACGAAACCCTTGCCAGTTGTGTAGTGATTCACTACTGTGCCGTGGCAAACCTCTACCCACGGAGCCGCAGTCATGAAAATCTTGCCTATTATTTCATCAATCTTCTTAATCGGGTCGCTGGCAGCCGCTGACGACTCGACGCAGTTCATCTCGCTCGAAGTGCCGGTCATGGTCAGCACTGGTGCAACCCTGCGCATTGTCGTACGTAATGAGAGTGGTGCAGAAGTTGCAGTCTCAGAGCCCCTGGTCGTGGACGTGCAGACGTTGGATGGCGCCCAGCGGCTGGCGACCATCACCGTCGAGGCGGGGAAGTCCTCAGCTCAGGTGACGGTGGTCGGATCCCAGGTGGCTGACGAGATCGAACGCTCGCTTGTCCACGGACTGATCCGCGTCGGCGATACCGGCCTGCATGCCTGCGAAGTCCTCCCCACCCCCGCCGCTGCCGCGGTCGCGAACTGAGATCGGAGACACCATGCTACGCTTCTTCCTCCCCGCCCTTCTCCTCCTCGCCACCAGCGCCGCGAACCTCGTCCACGCCAATCAGGGTGGCATGATGGTCGAGGTCTTTGCTCACGGGACCCTCGAGAAACTTCAGCTCGCCCACGGGTCCTACGTCGAGGATTATGACCAACTCGATCTGCGCCTGAGACGCATGTCGACCAGCTGGGTCTGGTACGATGGCCTGTGCTTCGCTACCAACTACATGGATGGATACGTCATCACGTCGTGGGCCACCGATTACGTGCCCTTCACCCAGGTCAATTGCATGGTCTACAATGGGACGACCACCAAGCTGAAGCACTACCTCAAGCGTCCGGTGCTGAATCTCGTCATCTCCCCCGCCTCGCTGACCGAGGGTGGCTTGGCGACCGGCACCATAACCCTCAAAAACGAGGCAGGTGCCAATGTCACCATCATGAATGCGATGACCATCAACCTGTCTTCCAACAACACCGCCCGCGCGACCGTACCGGCTTCTGTGGTGATTCCGATGCAAACGGCCTCGGCGAACTTCTCGCTGAGCGCGGTTAATAATGCGGTTCAGGACGGAAATGCGGTCGTCACCGTCAGCGCCACCGCCGGGACCTGGGGCAGCATCAGCACCACCGTCACGGTAGTCGATAACGATTGATCGTTTACCCATCCCCCCACCGGTCTGCCGGTGGGGGGGATGTGGTCAAAACAGGTAGGCGAGACTCATGCGGGCCGCGATGGCCCGCACCGTCGTTGTGTCATCTGGCGCCCCGCCCTCGCCCGCGATTCCGTGGGCGATGCGCATTTGCGCCGCGGCATCGATGATAAGCGACTCGTGCAAGACGCTCATGCCCAGGGTGAGTCCGTAATACCGATCCATGCGCGCCTGGACATTACCAGGGTCGAGGACGCTGGGAGCCGTGGTCACACCCGGGGTTTCCTCGTACAAGGCACCCAACCGGGGCACGAGCATCATGCGATCGAGCGGGAAGACCTGTTCGCAGCCGACCCTGACGTTCCAACCGTCGCGGTAGTCCGATGATTGGATCTGGCTGCCGAGTGGACTGCGGGTGGTGCCTGCAGTCTCAAGCTCATACTCGCTCCACTTGGTCCAGGTCGCATCCAGACTTAACGTGGTGAGATCGCCGATGCGTACCGCGCTACCGAGCGTGGCGCTGGTCGGATAGGTCAGGGTGCTATCCGTCGTGCTGGACAAGGCGGTGGTGGTATCGCTGTTCACCGTCGACGGCGTGGTGGTCAGATCCTCATCGAGATCACGGGTGGTGGACTGGTCGCGATTGCTGAGGTGCAAGTCGTAGCGTGGCTTGAGATTCAGGCCCAGGGTCAGCCGTGGGCTCGCCTGCCACCAGACGCCGAGCACCGTACTCAGCCCGCGGTCTACCGAGATCTCGCTGTCGTTGGCGCCGAAGGTGGTGGTGCGCTGGGCGGGGCCGGCTCCGAAATCGAATTCGGCGGCCGCCCGACTGCGGTAGCGCTTGGTGTAGGCGCTGCCAAAGGTGTGATCGTCATCCCAATCGAAGATGGTTGCCCCGAACGACAATCCCGGCACCGGTTCGATGGCATAACTGAGCCCGATCGTGGCGAAGCTGCCTTCCTGGTCGATGTCGTAGGAGCGGGTTTCGGTCAGCAGGCCGTCGGTTTCCAAGCTCGAAAAGGCGATGCCCTTGGTGAAATCGAATTGCCGTTGCCAAGCCAGGCCAACGGTCTGTTGGCAGCCGAGATGGAAGGGCAGGACGACGCTGACGTGATCGACGCCGAAATCCTCGCGCCGATCACTGCCGGCATCCGATTCGGTCCGGCGCTGCGCATAGCCGAGGGTGAACGAGGCTTCGGGGCGTTCGAGCTGGGTCATCCCCGCCGGATTCCAGGTATTGGCGGTGGCGTCGTCGGCGATGGCGACGAAGGCCCCACCCATGCCGAGCGACCGCGCCCCGGCGCCAATCGGGGTCGGGCTACCGCCGAAATCATTCGAGGTGAAGACCGAGACCCCGAAGAGGGTGCCGATCGGTGCGAGCACGAGCAAGGTGGCGACCAGCTTCATTCGCTCACCACGCGATCGTCTTCCCGGCGAGGGATGCCCGCCACGATCCGGACCTGGGTCCGATCAGCGTCCACCCGCTCGGCCTCGATCGTGGCCTGCAGGGTGCGCCGGCCCGTGGCCAGGACCATGCCGGTCTTCTGGTCGAGGAGATCCTTGCCCGCAGCCAGGACATGGAAATGCATGCGGTTGACCACGCCCTGGCGTCGGCCGAGGGCGATCTCCATCTTCCCTTCGGCAGGGACGCGCAGATCTCCAGCGAGCACGGGGAAGGCCTGGCGCAGTCGATCGGCGACGGCGACGAAGAAGTCCTGTTCCTGGTTCGCATCGGCGACCGGGGCATAGGCGTCGGCGCGGGCGACCTCTTCGCCGCTTTCGGTGTGGATCAGGCGGATGAAGCATTCGATGTCCGCGCGTCCACGGCGCAGGGTGGCGGTCACGGCGTACCGGGCTTTCAGGCGACGTGCGGCGTCGGCCGCGGTGCTGGCATCGACATAGCCAGCCTCGATCAGACGCAGTTCCTTGTTCAGCAACTCGTCGGCTTGGCGGTCGAGCAGGCGGAACCGGCCATCGCGATTGAGCATGGTCAGGAAGAGGGAGTCATCACCCGAGCGCAGGCCGGCGCCGTCGATGGGCGCCTGCAACGGCAGCACCAGCGCCGTGGCGCGCAGGGCGCGATCCTGGTCTGGGCGCGGTTGGGCAGACAATCGGCGTTCGTCGAGCACCGTCCGACCGGCGCGGTCCGAGACCGTGAAGCGGAGCACGTGTTCGCCCGGTTCGAGCGGCACCGTGAGCATGCCGGCGCCATGCAGGCCGCTGAGCGTCTTGCGCGCCAGGACGGTGCCGTCGGCACTGGCCACGCGGACTTCAGCGAGGCCGGCGTCAGCGCTGGCCTCGTAGCGGTAGAGTGCGTGGGCCTCGGTCACGATGCGCCCGTCCCCGGGGCCATCGACGGTCAGTGAGGGCGCTGCCGGAGGAATCGGTACCACCACTACTGCCGTCGGACCGCGTCCGGTGCGCAAGCGCTCACCGGCGTTGAGCACCGCGGCGAAGCGTCCCTGGGCGGCGACCACCAGCGGGCGCGAACTGCCGTCGGCAGCGATCGCCTCCAGGCCGGCGCCGGCGCTGACCGAACCAGCCACGTTCAGCGATCCGGGCTGGGCATCGGCGGCGGGGACGGCCGCGATGGTATCGAGGTCGATGCGTCCTTCGGCTCCCGCATCCACCGTTGGCGGCGGAGCGCCGGCCCGCTGGGCGCGGATGCGTGCGAGCAGGTATTCGGCCTTCGCGCTCGGCTCCTGAGCCAGGCTGGCCAGCACCTCACGTTCGGCCTCATCCAGTTCACCGCGCTCGAAGAGGACGGCACCCAACTCGCGGTGGGCGAAGCATTGCACGAAATGGAGGCCGTAGGTCCGGGCGCGGCGGGCATCGGTGCCGCGCAGGCGTAGGCAGGCACGCAGGTCCTGCTCGGCCTCGCGCGAGAATCCGCCCAGGCTCCAGCTGACCCCGCGCTCGTAGTACTGCCACCAACGACCGCGAAAGGGGGCTCGGGTCACGCCGTAGTCGACTCCATCGACCGCCCGGGGAGCTGGTCCCCGCCCCGAGCAGGAGACCAGCAGAGACGAAGCGAAGAGGAGGGAGGCGACGAGGACGAGGGGGAGACGGCAGAGATAACGCGGGCGCGTCATGGGTCCTGACGCTGGGCGAGCACCCGGCGCTTGGGAACATCGCCCTGCACCACGAGATCGGCACTGGTGCGCGATACCGAGACCACCCTGCCGACGCCGATCGCATCGCCTGGGCGATCCGCGGTGCCAGCGAAGAACGAGAACATATCTCCGACGCGCACACCATGCGCGGCGCCGAGATCGAGGGTGTAATCTCCGAGCTTGTCGTTGGTGGCGTACCCGCGCGCCGGCAGCGATCCGACCGCGGCTTGGACCAAGGCGGTGACCTGCTCGGCCGCCGCGCCGGGCGAGGCGATGCTCGAGCCGACCCGCTCACCGGTTTCGACGGCGACGGCCGCGAGTTGCACCGAACCGTTCTCGGCGCGGGCGATGAGCGCGACGTGTCCACCGACCAGGCGCCCGAGGGCGACGCCAGATCCGGCATCGATGAAGCCATCGCGCGTCATGCGTTGTTCGCCCGCGATGCGGTCGATGCGCTGGCGTTCGACAATGGTGAGGCCGGTGTTGCGCAGGGCGCGTTCCACCGCGACTTCGACATCGGCAGGAAGATCCTGGGCGAGCAGGAAGGCGGCGCGCGGTGGGGTGCGCCAAGCGTCGGCACGACTGCCGCCGGGCGCAGCGACGATGGCGCCCGCGGGCGCACCCGAGGAAACGTCGGCGCCGCCGTGACCGGCGATCCAGCCGCCGACCGCGATGGCGGCGACCGCGGCGATGCCGGCGGCGAAGGCGAACGAGTGCCGGCGTGAGTGCGACGGAGTGGCGATTGCCGTTTCAGCGGGCTCGGCCAGCAGGCGCGTCAGCAAGGTGGCGACCGCGGCCCCATCGGCTGGACGCTGCTCCGCCTCCTTGGCAGTCATCTTGGCGAGCAGTTCGATCAGGGAGATTGGCACGTCCGGGGCGAGATCGCGCGCGTCCGGCAGGGCTTGCTGCTGATGCGCCTGGAGCAGGCGCGAGGTATTGTCGCCGCGGAACGGCTTGCTGCCGGTGAGCATCTGGTACAGGGTGACGCCGAGCGCATAGACGTCAGCGCCGGGGCCGACCGGCTGACCGAGACCCTGTTCAGGCGCCATGTAGGCGGGCGTTCCCAGGGCGACGCCGGCGGGAGCCTTGCTGTAGCCAACGCGCTGGACGAGGCCGAAGTCGGCGACCTTGAGTTGACCAGACTGGTCGAGCAGGAAATTGGCGGGCTTGACGTCGCGATGCACCAAGCCGAGCCGGTGCGCCTCGGCGAGACCTTCGGCGGCCTGCACCGCCAAGCGCACCGCGCGGCGCCAGGGAAGGCGGCCTTCACGACGCAGCAGCTGGGCGACATCGCCGCCCGGCATGTATTCCATCACCACGTAGAGGCGGCCGTGGTCGTCTCCCGCATGATGGATGCGCACTACGTGCTGATGCTGCAGGCGCACCGCGGCGCGCGCCTCGTGGATGAGCAGGTCGCCATCGAGCACGTCGCGGGCAAGGATCTTGACCGCGACATCGAGATCGAGCGCTTCGTGGTGCCCCAACCAGACTTGGCCCATGCCGCCACGGCCGAGGGGACGAATCATGCGCACGCCACCGAGGCGTTCGGGAATCTCGTTATCCGCGGGCGGTAGGACGGCGGTGGCCTCGTGCGCGGGCGATGCGCCTGAACTCGCCTCGTCCAGCCCGAGGGCCGACAGCAGGCGATACTTCGTTTGTTCGGAGGGTGCTACTCCGATCATGGTCGCACCATGTCCTGCGCCTATCCGGGTGCAAGCGACCCGCTTGGTGGCAAGGCGTGAGTCAAGGGCGATGCTGGGGGGCATGGGCATTTCCTCAGGGACGGGGAGCGAGCAGGCGCGAGGCGGCCGCCACCAGGGCGCGGCCGGAGAATGGCTTATTGAGCTGGTCGGTGGGCTGGCCGGGAACGAAGGGTGGGTTCGAATGATCCGTATAGCCGGTGACGTACAGCACGGGCAGTCCAGGACGGGTGGCCGCGAGACGCAGCGCGACTTCCTTCCCGCTTAGGCCAGGCATCACCAGATCGGTGATCAGCAAATCGATGTGGCGTCCCTCGGCCAGGGCGATGGCGGTGGCACCGTCGGCGGCCTCGACCACCGTGAATCCAGCCTGGTCGAGCACGGTACGCGCATACGTGCGGACATCGATGTCGTCCTCGGCGAGCAGCACGGTGCCGCGCTGTTCAATCGCAATCCGTCCCGACGACGCATCGGCGTTCGTCTGCGTCGCGGCACCGACCGCCGGAGGCATGAGGATGGTGAAGGTCGAGCCGTGGCCGATCGCGCTGCGGGCGCTGATCGTGCCGCCGCTCTGCTTGACGATGCCGTAGACGGTTGCCAGGCCGAGACCAGTGCCCTTGCCCGGCTCCTTGGTCGAGAAGAAGGGTTCGAACAGCCGTCTCTGGGTTTCGCGGTCCATGCCGATGCCGCTGTCGGTCACCGTCAGTTCGATCCATTCACCAGCGGCTGCACCGCCCAATGACGAAGCCTCGGGCCCGGCGACGATGCGAACCCGCGTGGCGATGCACAGGGAGCCACCCTGCGGCATCGCATCGCGCGCATTGACCGCCAGGTTCATCAGCACCTGCTCGAATTGCCGAGGATCGACACTCATTCGCGCGCCGGGCGCGCCCAGTGTACAGCGCATGGCGATGTCCTCGCGGATCAGCCGGCGCAGGATCGGTTCGAAGCCCGTCACCAGGGCGTCGATGCCCACCACCTGGGGAGCCAGCACCTGGTTGCGGCTGAATGCCAGCAGTTGGCCGGTGAGCGCGCTGGCGCGATCGCTGGCCTGCAGCATCGCTTCGACCTGGCGCCGGCGTGGATCCTCGATCGGCAGCGAGCGCAGATGCATCTGGCCATAGCCGGTGATCACGGTCAGCAGATTGTTGAAATCATGGGCGACGCCGCCGGCGAGCCGGCCGATCGCTTCCATCTTGAGTGCCTGGCGCAGCTGATCCTCGAGGACCATGCGCTCGGTAAGGTCCAGGGCCATCGACATGATACCCATGAAGGTGCCATCGGCACGGTGCAGCGGGGTATTGATCCACTCGCAGGTGATGGTGCGCCCGTCACGGGTGAGATTCTCGCCGACGCCATTGGCGGTCATGTCGCCTGAGGCCAACCGGCGGAACAACGCGCGCACCTGCTCACGTCCGGCCGCTGGCACGATGGTCGCATCGGGATGTTGACCGAGGATCTCTTCGGCCTTCCAGCCGAAGAGGCGTTCGGCGGCAGGGTTCCAATAGGTGAAGTTGAACGACGCATCATTCATCACGCAGGGGACGGGCATGCGCGTGAGCTGCAGCTGCAGCTGATCGAGTAGCAAGTCCCGCTCATGACGCAGGCGACGTTCGGCCTGCTCGCGCCGCCGGCGTTCGGAAACGTCGCGGATGATCACCACCGTGTAGGTGCCGAGTTCGAAGCGATAGGCCGAGATTGAGACTTCGATGTCGAACTCGCTGCCGTCGCGCCGCACGCCCCTGGTCTCCACCAGCGGTGCCGGTTCCTCACCGCGCGTGTGGGCCGCCATGTGCTCGCGCATCGCCGCTCGGGCTGACGGCGCGATCACGGCCTGCATCGACTCACCCATGAGCTGCTTGAGGCTCGCGAATCCGAACAGGGTCAGGTAGGCGCGATTGACGAAACGATGGCCACCGTCGATGAACACCCCGATGGCATCGAGGGAAGCCTCGAAGACGGCCTGGAAACGCGCCTCCCCGTCATAGACGGGCCTGGTCGCCAAAGTTTCGCTGGAGGTGGGCATGAGAACCGGGCAGGAGTCTGCCTCACGATCCGCGAATCCACAAGGACGTCTAAAGAGGCCGTCGCGAGGCGCAGCTTTCCGCTCCAATTGCAACGATTTCCAGGGAGGGGGCTGTTCACACTTCACCGGTGAATAGTGAAATCGCCGTTTAGGAGCCCATTCATCGTTGTATGTCCATTACCTGTCCCATTACCTGTCCATTACCTGCCCTCCATTACCTGCCCCGCGGCCGCCCTGACCGGACGGGCGACCAAGCTGGTGCTGTACGTCGAGGACAACGTCAGCGATGCGCGCTTGGCAGCCGAAGCCTTGTCCGAGGTTGGCTGCAGCGCGCGTCTCGAAGTGGTCGAAAACGCGGTCCAGGCGTTCGGCTTCCTCGCTGGGCGCGGACGGTACGTCGGTGAGAGCGTTTCCGACCTGATCCTGCTGCCGATCATCTGCGGCCACCTGGCGCTGAGCGTGATCCGCGGCCATGAGCACTGGAAGCGCATCCCGGTGCATGTCTTTAGTTCACGGTGCAGCGCGCTTGAACGCCTCCAGCTTCGAGTTGCTAGGCTTCGCCCTAGCGCCGCGAAGGACGGCTTGCGCAAAGGGCGGGGCCGCCTTGACCCTCCTCAGCAGAAGTCGGAACCGAACTCCCGATGGTAAGTCGCTGGAGTATCTTCCTTCAGCTTGCGCCGATCATCAGACGAAATTAAAGACGACCCTATGATCGGCACTGGCTCACCGCGGACCAATACCTCGCAAGAAGCAGTGTCAATGGCTACCGTGTGCACATTAAGGCGAGCAGTCGCATGAACCGTGAAGCACAGCCAGCCATCCTTTGGTGGGAGAATGCCGGGCTGATTCGGGATTTTATATGCGGATGGAAAACGCTCTTTAGTCAGCCGCGTTGCGTGCGCAGGATCAACGTTTTTGTCTGCGTCCGTGGTGGTCGTTGCGCAGCGCCATTGATTGCCGCCGGCCGCCTTGAGCAGTAGGATGTATCGCGGAGTCCTGGCATTCTCGAAGTATGGCCAGTAGCAACACCGATAGATAACCCCCACCTGTGGCGGGTGTATCAAATGAGTTGAAATTTTCGGGAAGCCGCAAGGGGGCATCAGCGCCCCCTTAGCCAGGAGGCTTCTGCCTTTGCCCTAGCCCTGGTTGAGTTGGAACCACTCAGATGAGGGGTCGCCCGCGACTGTCTCCTCGACTTCCGCGAGGGTAGCAGCGAGATCGGAGAGAGACTCCTGCTTCGTGGCCCCTCTGCCCCAGATCGTATCCCCGTCATGATCCGGTGCTGAAGCCCAAACGATATGCCCGCCAATGTGTAGCGTGGCTTCCCTACGCACGCCAGCGTGGTCGTCGAAAATAACGGACTCGATGACGACTGAAGTCGCATCGGAGCCCGCATTGCGGTACTCAACCATGGTGCCCATGTTAAATATGATCGACAGGGAAGATTCGGACTTGAGGGTATTCTTTGACGGCGCGTGAACCCTATCGTCGACAGTCCACGTGACGGTTTTACCAACTCCGAACGACGGGAGGGATTTACCTGTCCGTGGAGCAAGCTGCTCGACGATGGTCGGTCGCACCTCACGGAAGCCGCTACCGTAAAGCTGCGCTTGCATCATCGAAGGGTACTCTGACTAGACTATAGGTCACCTCAAGGGGCTGAACAGCTAGCAGCTGGTCAAGTGCAACTTGGCCTACAGAGGATGTCCATAGCTCAAACTGTGCCAGAACCTTGTTGTCCCCTGTCCGAAGCGAACGCGACGGGGACAGTTCGAACCCAATATTAGGAAGAGGTGTAACCCATTCTGCATTTCCGAGGTTGTCTTGGGTCAAGTCTCCAATGGTCGTCTGAGATACTATGGTGCATTTGCCGTCAGGCGCATCATTCCATCGCATTACGCGAATTAAGGTCACAGCCTCAATGGGCCCTGTTGGAGGCGGGAGTCTGTAGATCATGCGGGTCCATAACGACAGCGCTAGCAGTGGTAGTCTCCGCGTCGGCTGGCCCTCGATTTCTACAAGCGTGGCCTCATCGAACTGCATCCCGAGCTTGTTAAAAGTCCCTGAAATCACCCACTGCTGTTGCTCGGTCCGGTACGCCCGCTCGCAGGCGACGATGGTACCCGATGCAGTAAAGCTTTCGGGGAGGTCGGGTATCTTGATCTGAGCGGGCGTCATAGAGCCTTCTTGCTACGGTCGTAGCCGAAGCCTCACTACTCGCCGGTGGCAGTCAACGGGGCGCACCGCCGCCAAACCCTAGCCATACCCTAGCCGTGGCTCCAAGAGGGCGGCATTTCCTCTGGCTTGAAAAACGAAAAAACCCCAGTAAAAACCGGGGTTTTCTTGTTGGAGGCGCCGCCCGGAATCGAACCGGGGTACACGGATTTGCAATGTTTGTACCCGGGGGTAGGTGCAGACACTCGTTGCTTAATATAGCTTGATATAGCATAGGCTTATGGATTCTTGGGCCTACCACACCTTCCTTGAGTATGCCCTAGTTTGCCCTTTCCGGTAGGCCCAGGGTAGGCCCAGGGTAGGCCCGGGCCTACCGCATGGCACCCTCCAATGCCCACGACCGATCTGCCAGCCAACCGCTTCCGCTTCACCGAAGCACGCGTGCGCGACCTAACCCCACCCTCGGCCGGGAAGCGGGAGCGATACCACGACACCGGCCAAGCCGGGCTC
>Ga0163148_10005360_pt1 | contig 12865 bp, 8 predicted proteins | sample OliLakLV19MP7P2_FD_148606 | JGI IMG/M metagenome (GOLD analysis project Ga0163148, IMG submission 148606) | Freshwater microbial mat bacterial communities from Lake Vanda, McMurdo Dry Valleys, Antarctica- Oligotrophic Lake LV.19.MP7.P2 | ecosystem: Environmental > Aquatic > Freshwater > Lake >... | reverse complement strand
TTTATTTGACGAATTATACGTCAATTCTCATTGTTCAGTAAGCGTGATAATTTCAATACCACCAATATTATGAATTGTCTCGCGAACCAATAAATCACATGACGGACAATGCATACCTGATATATAGAGCACTTTTTCCATTGGCAAATAAAAATAAAAGGGGTTTTGTTTTAGATCTTTTTTGCTTGTAGTCTGAGACTATTACCGACTACCGTGAGATCACTAAACGCCATAGCAGCTCATTCGAATGCAGGGTTTAATAACACTCCCAGAAATGGATAAAACACTCAGGCAGCAAGTGGAATACCGAGAAGATTGAATCAAAATGCCCAAGCAAGATTTTGAACGATTGCCGATTGTGTCAAATTACTAATAGTGATTGCTTTTACAAGTTTACTCAAATCTCCATGTAACAACGTAAGATCAGCAGATTCTATTGCAACATCAGTACCGGTACTCATAGCTACTCATATATCAGCAGTTGCAAGCGCAGGAGCATCATTGATTCCATCACCTACCATAGTCACTATTCATTCCTTTTGTAGTTCGACGATGATAGCAGCTTTTTCTTCTGGTTTTACTCCAGCATAGATACGTTCTATCGCAACAAGTGATGCTATATAGTTTGCTGTATTTACGTGGTCACCCGTCACCATCACCGGGATGATACCCATTTTTTTTAGATCAATAATTGCTTGTTTGCTTGTTTCTTTCAATGAATCAGCTACTGCATAATAAGCAAGTATTGTATTCTCACTACTCAGGACAAGTGGTGTTTTTCCTTCTTTTGTCCACGTATCAATAAGTGCATCATCTAAAGATAGCCCCAAAGAAGCAAGATATGCGGGTTTGGAAACGCAATAGGTAGTTCAGTCTATAACTCACTGGACACCAACACCCTCGAGGTTTTTAAAATCATGTACCTCAGACAATGAGATGCTATGTTCTTGAGCGTATTGAACTATCGCATGAGCTATTGGATGTGAAGAGTTTGATTCTAGTGATGCAAGAAGTATAATATCACTCCCATAAAAATCATCATCCATAAGTTCTTTACCAAAAAGAATATATTCAGTATGCGCAAAGTTATCTGTAAATAATCATAATTTCTGATATCCTCTCTTTTCATACCATGAACACAAAGATATGTTTGAGGATAATGTGTGCAAAACAACATACGTATATTTATTTTTAAGCGCTTCTTCTTCCAGAGAACTCATAAGTGATGTTCAAATTCATCTTCATCTCAACGCAACATCTACTACAATATCATCAATCCAAAAAACACTTTTATCTTCGGGTAATATATCATATATAGTTTTGAGGTCAGTGATTGTAGAAAAATATCTTTTCATCTCTTCTCAATCTCAATATCAAAATCAGTATCATTGAACAATACTATCTTTCTTACTCACTACTCATACAAATGTTTGATCTTTAATTCGATCGTATACATTATCTAAAAAGTAAGATTTAGTATAAACACCTCACCACTCACTTGTATTAAATCATTGTTCATACAAATTAGCTATATCAGCAATATCATTTTCTTGAAATAATTCATTAGGAGAAATAACTTTTCTATCGACCAATCTTGGCTTTCATTCAGTAATCGTTCAAGTTTTATCAAACACAACTATTTTTGTTTTTCTTAGCTGTAAAATTCATTCAGCATTTTTTGCTAAGATACCATTTTTGGCACCATGACCTACTCCCGTAACGATTGCCATTGGTGTTGCTAATCACAATCCGCAAGGACAAGCTATCACCAATACTCACACGAAACTCATGATCGCAAACTGGATAGCGTTGATTTCTGGGTAAAAGGTCGTTCATCGAAATAATCGAAAACAAGCCGATCATATAGCAATAAGCAAGACAACAGGAATGAACCGTTGCATAATCGTGTCGACAAGTTTTTGTATATGTGGTTTAGAATTTTGTGCGTCACTTACGACTGCTATTATTTTACTCAAGTACGTATCTACACCTACAGCAGTTGCTTGCACATGAAGCACTGAATTTGTTACGACTGTAGCTCATATGACGATATCGTTTTGTTGTTTATGGACAGGAAGTGGTTCTCCCGTAATCATGGACTCATCGATATCTGCTTGACCGAAAACGACTATCCCATCAAGAGGAATCTTTTCGCCAGGTTTTACTTTCATCACATCTCACACGACGACTTTCTCCAAAGGAGTTACGATTTCTTTATCGTCTTTGATGATAATTGCTTCTTTTACTTGCAGACCAACGAGCGCTTTGATAGCTTGTCAGGTTTTTGACATTACTTTTATTTCTAAGTATTTACCTAGTTCAATAAATCATATGACCACAATCACAGCCTCATAAAATCATCTGTCTACATCTACATACTGAGCAAGTGGTACTTCAAAAGCAGAAATCAGAAAACTATATAAAAATGCAGTAACCGTACCGATACCAACCAACGTATCCATATTTGCAACACCATACTTTGCATATCTACCAAGCGCTACAATATATTTTCGTCCTATCACGAAAAGCATAATCGTTGCCAAGAGCGGTAAGAGGTGATGAAAAAATTCCTCAAGCACCATATTTTCTGTCCACCGTCAGTAATCTCGTCCTATCATCCATACCATAATCACAAGCGCAATACCTGTAATTGGCATAGCTATTTTGACTTTGGTCCATGCGTGTGTAAGTTCTGAAGAGACTTCTTCACCAGCTTCAGATGTTCACATATGTTCTTGATGTGATTGTACTTTTATCGTATATCAAAACTTCTCTCCTTCTTCAGCGATACGTTTTTCTGAAAGCTTAGTTTCATCAAACTCCACGGTCACTTGCTTCGTTCAAAAATTTACTGCACATTCTTTGACGCCATCCAGCGCAGATACTTTTTTGGTAATTATCGTTGCACATGATGCACAATGCATCCCTTCTACTGGATATGTTTGTTTCATAGTAAAAAACAAAAAGCTAAAAAATCGGTCGATAGAATTTTCTCTTCAACCATTACTTTCTAGCAAGATACTATTCTACTTTTTTAATTTCTTTCCCGATACATGCATCACCAAATCACACGAGATATGGCGGGTCATCTATTACAACAGGTTGAATACTCACTACATTGGTATTGTTTTTCAAAACACAGATAGTATTATTATTATTTTGAAAAATTATTCATCATAGAATTTTAACCGTATATAAACCACCAAAATCCTTATATGTTCACATACATTTCTCCAAACAATCTGAAGAAGGATCATTTTGTGTTGTAGTATTTTTATCTGATATGTCTACACTTGAATCTGTATAATGATTTGTGTGTATGCTTTCTTGTATGCTTTCTTGCTCCATTGGCATGAAATGTTGCATTGAAATTGCATGCACAAAACTGCTACTACTCAAAAAGTAGCAACTTAAAACAAGATAAACAAACAAAAAAGGTGGTTTCATACATTGAGTATATTTTTAAATGCAAAAAATGCAAAACAATTTTTGTTTCATAAACAGAACATTTTTTTTATAAACAAAAGAAAAAAGCCCCAGAAGGGACTTTTCTACAAATCATATGCTACATCGACTACTCCTGTCGAAATTCTTGACCAAAAATCTCGGTAAGAACAGATTTGAGTTCGTCAGTACCAGATTCTTGTGCAGCGCTTACATCTGCCTGTGTAGCTCTCCACAACCAGGTTCCTACCTTTCCTCTGAGTGCATCTTTATTTAAATCCCAAACAGATTCGTTATCAATAATTCCCAACCATTTAGCAACTTCATGCGTTTCTTTCCATCGCGGATCACCTGTTTCATCTTGCATCCCCATGATAGATCTAATGACTACCGTCAACGCTTCAGCCTCAGTGAGAGATTTATTTGGATAGTAGTTTCCTTGCGATCATTTTACCAAACCGTATTCACATGCAGCGATGATATGTGGAACAAGTGTACTATCATATCCTGCAATATCAGCAAACTGACATTCTTCAGCAGACTTTATTTTAGAAATACCTTGTAATTCAGCAAACTGTGCAAAAAACTTTGCTATTTCACCTCTTGAAACTCCATCATTTGGTCTAAAATCTAATTCTGAGCTCATCGTCGTTAGTCCATTTGAAAACATCCAGTCGTATACCGTACTGAAATTTTGCGCAGAAACGACAGAAACAAAAACTCCACAAAGAAGCAACACGAAAACTTTTTTCATAAGAAAAGTAAAAGTAAAAGAATATAGTTTGAACTTTCTCTACTAGAATTGATATCTATAAAATAGAGAAAATCAATGAAAAAACAAAAAATCTCTATATAAAATCCTTATCATATCTGAGACTTTTTTCATAATGAAGCAGTTCACAAGGCAATACCAAACAACAACATAAATGGATACACGACCATCCTATCAGCAAAACTATGAAGTACCATCCCAGAAATAGTCAGGGTTATCATACCCAAAGAAAAAGCCATCACCCATTGATTACTTTTGAAGCGCCCAACCACTCCTATCCATATCGTCCATCATCGCAATACCAACCACGGCAACGATCCTATTTTTCAGAATTCTATCAAGATTTGTAAAAATTGATTTTCAGGATTAAATGCTAATCATCCATCCCGATGAGATCACGGTCAGGCACTCGCTCCTCCCCATCACCGAAGAGGTTTTTCCATAAGCATAGTTCGCCCTTGTTTTACCATAGTCACATGTCCATAATTCGAGTATCATCTCAGCGCTATCTGTTCTCGTCAGATAAAAAGAATAAAAGCAAAAAGCAGAAATAACGGTAATCCATATCTCAAGAGCAATTTCTTCCACGGAAGGACACTCGTCAATCAAATACATAACACCACAGCTATAATTCGACTTCACCAAGCAGCTCTCGAAAAGGTAACCACTATATTTAATCAGTAAAGAGTTCGCCATGCTCGTGTTTCTTGCCAAGGACGACGAGCCAGAAATTGCATAAAAAATAAAGGAAAAAAGGCAGTCAGCCAAAATCAAAAAGTAGTCGGTCTTTCGAATCGGAACTGACTACGAGGAAGTCAGTAGTTTATATGTGTATAATACACCGCTGGTGGTTGCATCCCGACCGTTCATTCAAAGACATAATTATTAAATCAAAAAACTTTGAGCGTTCATGGTTTTATGGCGACAATACACCACCATACGAGAGCACCAAGGAGTACCCATTTGATGATGCGACCATATCGTTTCAGGAGCTTTTCTGCATCCTCCTTATCTAGAAAAAGCGTAACCCCTCGACCTAGCAACAATAAAATGAATCCTAAGTAATCGTATCTCATAGCCATAGCCCATCTCGTGATCGAAACTCCATCAAGAATCAGAAGGTGAATAAGTAACGTTCCTCAGATTCACAGAAGAGTAACCAGAAAAACAGGTAATATATAATGAGAAGAAAATACTGCTGACCGTTTCTTATAACGAAGAAATCCGTATCCTATAGACAAAATAAGTAATCAGATAACAATTTCTTTCCATGCTCGCAAGACAGGGATATCAAAACCGATGCCATATGTCGTCCAAGTATGCAATAAGAAATGAAGGAGTAATCAGAGACAAAGCACTTTCACCAAACTAACTAGTCGACGAGACATTCATACACAAGAGGTAAAAGGCAAAAAAGTTACACTTGATACAACAACATAATTAACGCAATAGCTCATAAGACTCATTGTATGACTCGAAATTTCATAACGATAGTTGACTCAGGATAGCCACGATGCTCGAGAAGATGATGGATAGGTGCAACAGCAAAAAGTTTCTTTTTTCTTCGTTTCTTAGAAAGAATTTGGAAAAAACTTGATCAAATTTCTACCCAGAAGATAGTCATTAGCAACAAAAAAGGTAAGAAAACACCAAATCTGATATTGAGTAAATAGACCAATGATGAAAGAAGTCATCACAGAGCTAGCGCTCACGAGTCACCCATAAATATTTTCGCTGGATTGATGTTGAACCAAAGAAAAGCAAGTAATCATCAGAGCACTAAACTGATAAGGGTCGTAGCGATATACCGCTGACTGACAAACGTCATCACCGCAATGACTCCGAAAACAATTAGCAAAAGTCATGCAGCAAGTCCGTCTAGTCAATCGGTAATATTTATCGCATTGACTATCGTTATCGTAAAGAAAAAAGTAAGCACAGGCATAAACAGTCACAAATCAATCTCTCCTCCCAATGGCCATATATTTAGCGAAGATACTCATAGTTTTGCATAAAACCAGTAACTAATAAACGCAGAAAACAATCACATCCAAAGCATTTTCATCTTCGCAGTCATTCCTTTGATTCATTGTTTTCCTATGATATTTAACCGATCATCGATCAGTCACAACATACCCATACTAAAAAAAGCAAACAACAAAATATACGTCTCTTGTCTATTTACCAATGAGTTGTGCGTAATTCACGCATACTGAATAGCATAGGACAATCATACCAGAAGTAACATTATGAGTAAAAATATTCCTCATCACATCGTAGGAGTTCCTGATTTGTGACCATGCAAGGAAGCAAAGATCGTTGCCTTATCTCCCATCATATCATCATCGCGGATTTGCTTCCCCAATTTCAATTTCTTCAATAAAGCAATATATCACGGATATAACGTTAGGGCAAGAAAAAATCAGGTCAATGCATAGAGCATAATACTCGTCAATTTTGCTAACATGAGAGAGAATGAGACAAATGAACAACTCAACTGAAAAAAAAATAATTCAAAATTAAACTATATGACCTTATATATATTTTCTTTGCAATACCAATCCAAAAGTATACAGTGGTTATAGCACATTGCATTTAATCTATACGTTCAATTTACTCTATTCATTTCTCTTACCCCTATGCTGTTCATCTGAGATATTCATATTACCAGTAAACATACTTCTGCAATTGTAGAACAAATACGTACCTATGTCTCAAATTATCCTCATGAAAAACATGTTGTGTTTCTAGGTGATTATGTCTATCATTTCAACTATGATAGAAAAGCACTCTTACAGCTCTTCTCTTTGTTTATAGAACTTGCTGAACAAGGGAAATATCTCTACATATTAGCTGGTAATCACGATCGAATTGCATGACATTTTGTTTTTGAAGAAGCAAGACAAACATTGCGTTTCACGGGTTCATCTCAGATACACTTCATTACCACGCCACGACAAACTAGTATAGAATGAGTAGAATGTCTTTTTCTACCATTCTATTTCCCAGAAAACGAACCAAGTGAGCATGATTACTTTCCGCATCTCCGCGAAGAGACTCATCCACAACGCATCACGAGTCGAAAGATAAATAACATCCTTGCTTGAGAAATTACGCAACGAAAAGAAAAGAAAGAAACAGAACGCTTACTTGTGATTCACCATTGGTATGTTGCTTCTACAAAATTTCCCTGACAACAGGCCATATTTTCGTTTGATAGTCCTGCCCTTGATTCTATCTTTCTAGAAGATCCGTCAGTTCGAGCTATCTCATGACATCTGCACGAACCGTTCTGCTACAAAAGATATCTCTGTACTGGAAGCATTTGGCATACCTCACCTCTAGAGATAAACCAACAAAAGTTTATGTATCAGCTCGATAGTAAAAACTGGGCATTCAATGCACACCCTTTACGATATAACCCATATCTACAGCTTCCTTATCCAGAAAAACCTCTCGATAAGGAAGCAGTCACCAAGCATATCAATGATAATCGAATACGTACGAAAAATCAGCTTTCTGGTGGAGAACGAACTATTTCAGTCACTCCACTCCATGCATACGAACTTACCTACGCGACTATTACGATTACTACTGAGCAACAATCATTACAAGATCTTCCTCATGCGTTTGACGCAGAACTCATCAAAGAGATTTGAACGATAAAACACAAACTCATTTACCATACTGATGCCACACTCATCAGTGAATTGGATCGTGCATCTCTTGATCTCAACAATCGTTTTTCAGATCGAAAACTCCTCCTCAGTCGTTTTTTGGAACAAAAATATGGTGATACTGCTCCACGTTATCTCCAGCTCCTAAAAGAAGAAAAACTCATATAGAAAATTCAGTAAGAATAAAAAAGTAATAAGGTAAAAGAAACCTTATTTTTTTGCTTTTTAATTGATCTATCTATAGAATTAACAACAAGGTATATTGAGAGTGAATTCTCTCAATAATCATCATAAAGTTCATTCATTTGTCTCTTCCTCTGTATGACGTGGCACAAAAAGCTCCGCTGGTATCATCGATCATTCTTACTCCTTGCGTGTTGTTGGGTATTTTTTGGTGATCGAACATTCGCACAAAACACAACTCCTATCATGCCGTGACTTCAAGAAGATGGAATCAGAATCGGTTATGACCAGTGATTATTACAGACATTTACGGAAGGTGCTGAGATATGATTGAAAGTACTCTATCTTATTTTTTGGCCACTACTTGCAATAGCTGCAGCTGCAATGGATAATAGTCTCGTCTATGGCGGAGCATTTCACCTGACCTGACCTTTATTCAAGTTTCGACAAATCATTAGAACGTTTGCAAACTATACGATATGACTCTACTTCGTAGGATCTATTCTTGCCGCTTTTTTCTGAAACAAACTAGAAAACGTTTTTTCTTGACTCATAAAAAATGTTGCTCTAGCAGCTATACTAGTAAATATGAGTCGATGGATAATCGCTGCTCTCATTGATCTTTCTACACTAGCTACCTTTGCCCTATGAGCACTTCCTTTGCATGCACTGAAAAATGATGAGACGTTCAAAAACAACATCTACTTCATGAAGACATATAATAATCTAAATATCAACGCATCTACCTCAACAAAAGCTGATCAGAGCGATTTTTCGATGATGTACTGATGTACCCAGTGAGAATGAACAGAAGCATCCGCTAGATACTATCTGCCTTGTGCAATAGATGATAGAAAACTCATGTATAAAGGAGCTACTAGCGAACCACTAACTTGGGAGCAATACAAGCAAGACTTTATGAACGTACGGGAAAGTGACACCAATATCAACACTGACGACATCAGTGATGCCTACTGCGTCTATGATAAACAAATACTACGAAATAATTACTGAACAGATTTAAGCGATTGCAAAGAATTTCAAAGACTTGTGGATGATGGAAAAGAAGAGTGAGTAATATTTTGTGCTAAAATAGATGATATTGTCACCAAGGCAGTCAATAACACATGACCACTACAAACCATCTTCAGCTCCATACTGAATATGTCAGAACTTGCAACTACTACAAACACCTGAAGTATAAAAGAAGTCTGACTCAGCTTACTCATCAAAATTGTTTTTGGTCTTGCCCTTATCATACCACTTATAGCTCTTGCTGTCGTGATGATCGTAAGAGTTGTCTACCTGTGGCTCATCATTGTCTTTTCTCCGATCATTACCATTGTAGTTGCCTTACAGCGAAGTAAAGATGTAGATGAAAAGATTGACTGAATAATGAAAAGTATATTCAAACCAACGCAAATCATTAATCTTATTTTCTTACCAGTCATTGCAACATTCTGACTCAGTATTAGTATCGTATTTCTCAGCTTACTAAAAAACCTACCTCTCATCGAGGCCGATGTCTGACGTTCTGAGTATGCCCAAGAACAGGCAGATGGATGTTATAATGATATAGGAACAGCACTTGGCATGAAGAGAGATCAAACACCAACAGGTACTTCGTATGATCTTGATATGACTGAACTAAACTTCACCCAATGGTTAAGAAAAACATGAGCAGATATTTGAAATATGATGTCATGGCTTATTATTAATTTCTTTGGTATAGCATTGATGCGAATGGTCGTCTTTGCGACCTTGAAGACAAATGAGTTTACCGAGTGAATAGCAACTACTATAGATGATACGGCAAAAGATCGGATGGGAACAATTCCACTACCACTTGCTTGAGGCTTATGATTATCTAGTCTAAAAGAGGTTCGTGATATGGTAAAAGAAAAATACGTATGAAAGAGTGTAAAGGAGCAGAATGATCTCATGAGAGAGTTTGAGATGTGAATTGCACCAGAAACACAGGAACTCAGAAATAGTCTCATAGAAGGACAAAAAGATCCAAGTAAGTTAGGATGATTGAATGATACCCCATTAGTAAGCAATACTGATTTCTACTCTGACTACCAAGTATGATCGAGAGCATACGCGCAAAAAGCCAAGTCACACTACTCTGATGGCACTAAACTCAAAACAGCTGGTGAAGCATATGCAAGAGCAAATGGACGAGTAGATACTACCTGAAATGTAGATCACGCAGAAGCTATAAAAAATATAAATACATCACTTGAAGGGATAAATAACCGAGATGATGCACTTTCAAATAAAGAGTTTGTTAGTCGAATGCATACAGAAAATGATGGGTATGATAAGTTCTTATCTACGCGAGATAATAGAACAAAAAAGACAAGTAGAACAGCACTTGCTTTGGAAGCGTGACTTAAAAAGATTAGCGGTCAAGATGCTAGTACATGAAAAGATAACTTCTGATCTAAAGCAATAGATTCATGAAGCACCAGTCGATACCTCTATGAAAATAATACTAAACTCACTCTTTTTAAACGAGATAAAAATAAGACAAAACTTATTTGAGCAGGACCAAAAAGTTATGATATAGACAATGGAATCGATCCACAAAAACTTACTGAAGCACATATAGAACTCTTCAATCAAATGCTCATTCTTGATAGAGCTAGGTTTAGCGAACTAGAGTTCTTCAAAAAAATAAATAACCAAGCTCAAATAAATACAGTAGAGTGAAAAGTATATGAAGCAAAAAAAGATGCAAGCAACAATACAATATCATACGATTTAAAATAGAAGTAAAGGTTTACCTATTCGATGGAATGCAACAAAGAAAAAAAAACACTCATCTTTTCACAAAAACAACCAAAATTCTTGTATTTTGCTTTATTTTACTGTGTCGACCGTCAAGTAGTTTTGCTCAAGCGTCTACAGAACCTCTTTTAAGTGGACAGTTAGTACAATTTTTAAATTATGTTATTTGAGTAGTTTCTTGGATATGGATAATCCCAGCAAAACTAGCCTGAATTCTTATGACCAATTACTTTGTGTATTGATCATCGTTTTATCTTGTAGATTACTTATTCAAGTTTTGGCAGATCATTAGAACATTTGCATTGTACTGACTCGGTCTTTACTTCGTAGGATATACCTTGTATTTATGGTTTAGTCCTGAAGCAAAAAGTAAAATAGCAGACTTATTCACAAACACGCTCATAGCATGAGTATTAATCTCTATGTCACGATGGCTTATTGCTGCATCGGTAGATATTTCAATCGTTTTTACCAGTGCTGTCGCATCCATACCAAGTCAGATCTATGAACAACAACGAGAAACAAGGAAACAATGTTTCAGTAAACCTATATCTGTTCCGATCAAAGCAGACCTTGGAATCGATGCTGATCTTATGGGTAACCCCGATAATCATGAAGCTCCTCAGCGAATAGAGATCAAACCAGAATGATCAGACATCTCTTGACCACTCATGTTTTTTGGGGCATCAGTCCTCAAGTTTTTTGATAATGTGTATCTTCCCGAGCAACAGTTCCAGTGATCTAGCGATGCCAATCAACAAAGAGAATCATCAAAAACATTGATTATTGTCTTAGTTAAAGCACTCTTGGCTATAATGCTTATTGTTCCCATGGTTATTCTCATGGTAGTGAATCTCATAAGAGTCGTCTACCTACGACTTTGGATTGTTTTTTCTCCTGGAATAGTTCTCATAAACATTTTTGACATACAGATTAGTGATAAATTTAAAAAGCATCTTTGACGACATAATGCACTCTGACTCATCATGCAGCCCGTTGCGATCGTCGCTATGCTGAGTATATGACTTATTTTTATCATAGAGCTTTCAAGCGTCTTCAATATGTGTATAGCGCAACCTGATTCAAAAACAAATCCATTACAGACATCAGTCATCAGTGAATGAATAGATGCACAGATAGGAGAAAGTGCAAATGCAGTAGGATCTGAAACAACACTATGAGCATCGTTGAGCGCTGTAGGTGATTTTGTCTGATGAGTTACCTGACAAATTATTATGGCATTATTTGTAATCATCCTTATGTGGGCATTGATCAAGATAGGGTTCAGTTTCTCAGAACTCACCAGCGAGACAGCTAAAAAAATGAGTGATGATGTAGAAGATATGGTGAGTGCAATACCTCTCGTTCCACTTCCTGGGATAGGTCGTGTAGGCATGTGAGCTGTGCAAGAATCATCTAAGTGACTATTTTGATTAAAAACATCTATCTCGAGAGATAATGAAAATCAAACAGACATGCTTAAGGAAAAACTTGGACTGGGGACATGAGCAATAACTAACAGAAGTCTCTGAGATTTAACAAGAAAAGTTAGTAGTTCAACACCATTACAAGATTTCAAAAAATCAGTACAGAGTGAAACAAAAAAACACTTCATTACTACTCAAGATGCACAACGTCTAGTAACTACATGGTTAAAGTCTTCAACATGAACAAGGGATAATAGAAATATGCTTAAAAATCAATTACAGTTGGATGGTCTAGCAATAGATCGGTCAGGAAAAGAAGAAGATCTTAACAAGATACGAGAAAGTACATCACCACACTACAAAGATTCGTATAAGTTACTCAATCGGTTATTCTGATGATGAACAGGAAAATTGGCATCAGATAGTTCAACCACGGTTACTCAGTATGGACCCTACGAAAAAGATGAATAGTTACCTTCATATAATTACACCACTCCGTCATTGAGATAATTTCACGATAGAAATCAAATCACTACATGCTATATAAACGTTTCCAATCAAGTAAAACA
>Ga0163148_10005350_pt1 | contig 12878 bp, 16 predicted proteins | sample OliLakLV19MP7P2_FD_148606 | JGI IMG/M metagenome (GOLD analysis project Ga0163148, IMG submission 148606) | Freshwater microbial mat bacterial communities from Lake Vanda, McMurdo Dry Valleys, Antarctica- Oligotrophic Lake LV.19.MP7.P2 | ecosystem: Environmental > Aquatic > Freshwater > Lake >... | reverse complement strand
CGTTCAATGAACGCACTCTGAACCATCCAGAGAATCGGCACATACATCGCGCCGACCAAGGCGCACTTCCACCACAGCGTCGGCCCTAACCAACTTGGAGGTTCGCGCTGCAACCGTTCGAGGAAAAATGTTCGCCCCACGATCCTGAGCGCCCAAATGTCGATCGGCACCGCCAGCACGAACAACAACCAGATGCCGGCGCCTTCACCGATGTGCGAATCTAAGCCCAGGGTGATCGTGGGAAGCGCGAGCACCGTCACCGGACTCGCCAGGAGCATGAGGAAGGCCAGGCCGATTCTGTTTTCAAAATGCACGATCCCGAATGCCAGAAAGAGGACGGCAAGGGCAAGCTTGAACGGCAAACCGGTCCAAAAGGCGGGCCACAGAATACCGAACCCAAGTTTTGTAGGAGGAAGGGGACCGTTCATGCGAATACCCACCGATGAGCACGGAATGATGCTCGATGAGCGACTGCGAGTCCGGATGACTTCAGCGTTCTGTGCTCGTGATTCCGCATCGATTCTCTCTAGTCCAAAAACGATCGATTGATAATGGCGGAGACGGTGAACAATAGGATGGACGCCGTGAGCATCACCCACCCGATTAGGGCAACCGGGCGCTTGAAAATATTCCGCTCTGGGTTGCGATCGAAGAAGGGCAACAATATCAAGACAACTCCGAGGGCGCCGGGCAAGGCGATCGAGGCGAGAAACTGTCCAAATTCTCCGGAAAACATCTTGAGCCGCAGGTGTTGAAACATGAATAAAAAGTACCACTCCGGTTCCGGATGATAATCCCCCGGATCAGGCGTCGCCTCTTCCAACAAGACCACCGGCTCCCAGAAGGCCATCGCGCTGATGCAGGCAAAGACGACCGCCATCCCGACCACATCCTTCCAAATCTGCCGCGGAAAAAAATAGTCGGTTTTCGCCTTCAGCTCTGTCGGCGTACCCCGGAATGGACCAGCCGGTCCCGCGCATCGAAAGAGGAAGAGATGCAACCCGGCTAACGCGATCAGGGATGCGGGAAGCACCATGACGTGAATGACGAAGAACCGGCTCAAGGTCATCTGCCCGGGTGTCGCACCTCCCTTGAGAAAGCGCGCCATGAAGTCGCCCAGCACCGGCACCTTATCGACAATCTCGACCCCAACCGTCGTCGCCCAATAGGCCCGTTGATCCCACGGGAGTAAATAGCCCGTAAAGCCGAATGCCATCACGAGGGCAAACAGCGCCAACCCAACCAGCCAGATGAGTTCACGCGGTTTCTTATAGGCGCCCCAGAGAAAGACTTGCGACATATGCGCAAACACACAGAGCACCATGGCTGAGGAGCCCCAGAAATGGTAGCTCAACAGGAACCAGCCGTAGTCGACGTTATGAAGGATGTATTGGGTGCTGTCGTAGGCATGGTCGGCAGTGGGCACATAGTAGAACATCAACAGCACACCCGTGACCGCCTGCATGCTGAATATAAACAAGAGAATCGACCCAAAGACGTAGGCCCAGCGAGAGCCACCGGGGACCGACTCATTGAGCATCTTGGCTGCAAGCAGTTTCAGCCCGACTCGCTCGTCGACAAAGGTGAAGACCTTTTCGGCGACCGTCGATTGCGCGCCGGCAGAAGGGGTGTCGTTCATCTACACGATCCGCGTTTGGGAATTCGTCCCGGCCTTAAATTCCATATCGATGATTTGCACATCGCCGTTCGCGGATACCTGAATCGGCAGCAAGTCGAGAGGCCGCGGGGCGGGGCCATCCAGCACCTTGCCGGATGCGTCATAGATGCTCAAGTGGCAGGGACAGAGGAAGACTTGCCCGAGCATTTTGTGTTTCCGCCATTTATAGGCACACCCGAGGTGAGGGCATTTGCCTGAAAAAGCGATGTAGGGCATATCCTTCTTGTTGGTCCAGATGGCTTTCCCCGCGGCATCGCGGAATTCCCTATCCTTCCCTTGATACACTTTTTCCAGTACCGCTGGAGTCGCCTTGACGAGCCACACGTTCTTCTCAACCTCGGCCTCAGGCATATAGACCTCTTTGACGATGCGATTGTACTGGAACTGGGTCCCGACATCCTCCGCCTTCACCTTCCCGATGTTGCCGATCTTCAGCCATCCGTTGTCGAGCGGCGCATACATCGGCTTCATTAAGAACTTCACCACGGGGAAGACCAGCGGCAGTCCGATAAACAGCCCCGTCACGTAGGTTAATTTGGCGAAAAAAGTCCGCCGCTTCACGTTCCGCTCCAACTCAGGGAACGGGACCAAGACTTCCCCCGGCGTGACATGAATATGCTTCTCAAGACCCGGGATTTCAACTTCATGCACGGTGACATAGTCGTCACGCTTGAACGGGGGCAAGCCCATGACTTCGGACGAAGACGAACGCAGTTGGACCAGTTCGCTCGTCACGGTCTGCACCGCCCCCATCGAGACTTGCCGTTCGCCGGCGCCATTCATCGACACGACGAGATGGCTGACCTCATGGGACAACGGGTCCATGATGATCTTGGAGACCTCTCCGACTTCTCGATCCGCGCAGCGGACTTTCGACTTCAGTTGAGGCTGCATACTACTTCTTCTTAATCGGCTTCGGCGTGTTCACGGATGTATTCTTGAATGTATTGAGCCAGGAGGCAAGCGCCGTGATGTCGCCATCCTCCATGACGTCCTTAAACTTATCCGGCATCTTGCCCTTCTCCCAGTCCTTTTCGAATCCCTCGGCCATAAAGCTCTTGGGGTCGATAATTTTTCGCTTGATCTCGTCGACCGTGAGATACGAGCCGATGTTATCCAACTCCGGACCACGCTTCTTCCCACCCTCACCCTTCAGCTTATGGCAGTTGTAACACTCTTGTAGTTGCCACTGTTCCTCACCCAACTTCATAAAGTCTCCGGTTGCCGCCTTAGTCTCAACCGGGGGGACGCCATCGACCGGTGTCGTTTTCGCCACCTGATGATCCCCACCCAGCGCCTTGAGCCGCACCTCTAAGGCTTTGACTTGCTCATCGAGCGCCTTTGTCCTCGCGATCAGCTCTTCAGCCTTTCCCTGTTCAGTTGCGGCCCGTTTCGGCGCCAGTATCCTGGCAATCTTCTCTTTTTCATCCTCGGGATCGAATTGCGGCCACATCGAAGCACCCGACACGAACACCGTGCACAGCACGATGTAGAACACCACGAGAGCGATCACGGACTTCGCCCCGCTCATGGTCCCGACCGACGGCGCGTCCAACAACATGAAGACGGCAGCCCCGAAAATCGAGAAGCCTAAGAACAGCATCTGGTAAATGACAGGAAACTCAAGCGCTCTCGTCATACCGACCAGCGCGCCACCTACCACCAGACCGATCGACAGCTTCTTAATGATATTTCCCACGCAGATCCTTACTCCTTCGTAGACGTTCTGCCTCCCCGATTACTTGGCCCTGACAGGAAGAGGACTGCCTTCCGGCACGTGCCCCTTCGAATCGGAAGGCCGAAGGGCCACGATCACGGCAAAACTTACCACGGTGAAAAAGACAACCGAAATCCCCGTAATCCACCAGGCCGAATACGACAGCGTCGGCGTGAAGGACTCCGCGGTAAAGTCTGGGACCAAATTGTATGTGTGGAAATACTTCCGCACCAGCGAGCGGACGGCACCCATCAAACCCATCGTCCAGATTGAGGTGAATGCCAAGAAGATCAGGACGAACTGGGAGGTGAAATCGATTTTCCCCCAGAGAATCGTGCCCTGCTTGATGGCCCGATTATACAAGACATAGTTGACGACCGTGACAAACACCAATGTGAATATCGCGGAAAGTTTGGCCGGCATCCCTCCCAGAAAGTCCCAGGCCTCCGGTAGCGCGAGTTCCGCTACCATCGTGGCGCCAGTGGCCGCGAAACCACGGGGGATGAGCCAGATAGCATCGCCCACGATGACCATGAAGAAGCCGATTTTTATCACAGTCCGTGCAGACACCGTCACCGGGATGAATCGACCGAGAAAAAACGGCGCGAGAATCAACGGCACGAGGAACGCCAACGACATGGGGTCGGGAATCCAATAGTAGTTCATCACCACCATCATCACAAAGGGGAACGCCACCGTCACGATGGGAGCCAGGATCGTCATCCGGACCTTTTCGACTCCCTCAATGCGCTTCAGACTGAGCCAGAGGTAATAGTTCATGGCGAGGAACATGAGTCCGATCATCGCACCCTGCATTTCGAAGAACATCGAGAGCTGGTCGGCCATCATATAGGGACAGAAGGAAAAATCGTAATCGCACATCTCGTAGGCCAACAGTAATCCTGTGAAGGGCTGGAACAGCGTCGCACCCACGGCGATCAGATTTCCGGCAAACCCCATCCAATCGTAGTAGGCCCGTTCTTCTTGACTTTTCGCCCCCATATACATATAGGCAGCAATCATGCTCGTCACAAACCCTCCGAACGCCACATTCCCGTCGATTCGGTGAAGATTCAGCGGCATCCAGGTTTGGTTGGCAATCTTGTCCCACAAAGTCGCTGTGGCAAGGAACTCTTGTGGTGAAATCCCTTCAGCCTTCACGGGAGTATTCATGAACGACGTGGGGCCATCGATCACAAACAACAAGGTCATACCGATCAGATTCAAGAGCACGCCGAGGGCAATATGCCGCCCCTTCTTGTCACCCTTCCAGGCGTCCCACAGGTAGAAATACATGTACAACACGATGGCCCCGCTCATGAACAACAGCGGGTAGAACACCGTGAACACGAGATAGAATTGATTGATGAACCAGGTGGTAAACTGCGGGTACGCCGCGAGGAGCACGAAAATAAACAGGCCACCGGTCAGGGCCGTCATGCTGAAGAGAATGACCGTCACCTTGGTTACTTCTTTGGCTAAACGATCATACCGAAGGTCTTGCTTCCGATACCCCAACCATTCTGCAATGACGATAAAGATCGGGGCGCCGAGAACGAACGCCCCAAAGAGCGTGTGCAGCTGCGCGACGATCCAAACGGCGGTCCGATTGCCCGTATAGGGAAATTCGACCGTAGGCATATCCGACGCTTGGGCATAGGCCACTCCGCCGAACAACACCAGCAGCGCACAGAGCGCCACCAGACTGCGCTGCCACATTTTCATCATATTTCTCGCCCCTCTTCGCTAGGAGCCTGCCTGACAATGACACATCTGCATCGTATCATGCCGTCTCTTCCTTACAGCCGTCTCGCCGATAGACGCCCCCTGCTTACCCGCTCATCCAGTTCCCCGGTACACAGTCTCACTCCGCTTATACCTTGTTCTCAGAGTCCTTGGGCATCAGAGGGTTGTGCGTCGAACGGAATAGCGTCATGTCACCGTGAACCGTGCGACGACTTCGCGGTAAGAACAGACGGGGGCAACGAGAAGATCTGGTCATGGCCGTAAACGCAAACCGTTCGTTCAGGCGTCGCATGACATCCTAGGCCATCGTGACGAGAACAGAACGATAGCTCACTAGGATGCGTCGTGCGCAAGAGGCGTTTCTTGGGTTACGATCGCACAGGCTCCTGCCTGATTGAGGCCGTTTACGTGCCGGCCGGCGCCGGAGCAACTGAGGTGCCGGCCGCATCGACCCACGACTTCGTTTCGGCGTCCCACCTCTTTCCCGGCAACGCAAAGCTCCGTTCAAACAGCACGAGCTTCCAGACATCGTCATCCGACAGCTTGCTCTTCCACCCCTTCATCTTCGTATTGGGAACCCCATCGGCAATCCGCCAAGCCCACACGGAATCGGAGTAGAGATTCATCCGCTCGCTCACGCGGAAATCACGAGCGCCCGCCTTGACCGGCTTACCATCCTTCCCATGACAACTCCCACAATTCACATCGGGGTTTGTTTCACCAACGTAGAGCTTCCGTCCTTCTTCCAGTTTAGCCGCATCGGTCCACCAAGCAGCCGGCATATGTTTATCGGCCCATTCGGCGGGAGCTTGAGGCGGCGGAACGATCGGCCCCTCCCCTCCCCCTCCTCCATCGCATGCCACCATGAAGAGCCCCATTCCCAACACCATCCCCAATTGCCACACGTTCGCCTGCTTCATAACGTTCACATACTCCTTATTTCCCAGGCACATCAAGGACGCTCAGCTCTAACACTTCTTTAGCAGAATGCTGAAAAAGTCCGGCGGCGGCGTACTCACATCGCTCAGAGGCTCAACGAGGGTCTTCGGAAGCCGGAATCACCGGAGGGCTTTTCCGTTCGCCAAGATCGATTGCACGGACGAACGGCCCCACGAAGTGCGGTCCGTACCTCCTCGCCTCTTCGCTCGCTGCGGCCTTGCCTGGGACAAGACCGCGTCTCGGCGCGCCAGGGTTGGGCGGGCGAGAAGTCCGGCCTTTTTGAGCATCCTGCAAATTATTCATGTGTCAACGCCACGCGTAAGCACACATCTGGATGTGACCGTACACTGAGTTTTTCCGCAGCCTGCAAGACGAAAAAACATTTTCACAGGAGTGGCTACGACCCCTGGAAAAGCGCCGATACTAACAAATACTGTGACGTCCCAGGCACTCCAAGGCCACGTTGAGTAATCGACCCACGAGGTGTCATGAGCCTCACGGACCGTTTCGGTTATTTCTTCCGCTTAGCCTGAGAATTTCCTTGCTTCTGTCCCTGCTTCCGCCACGAACGAATCAGCTTGAACCCGATGAGCCCACCGACTGCAGCCACCACACCCCCCGACCCAAGATAGACCCCCAGAGGGATACTGTTTCTGTCCCGTATGCAACCGGTCCCGAAATTAACTTGGATGATCCGCTCTGCCTCAAGATCCTTCGGATCGAATGAGACCTTCTGGTGTTGCTGCTGCCCGTTGGCTTCAATCAGCAGCGGATCGCCAAGATTATCGTTATGAAGATGAAACGCCGCCTTGTAGTATCCGTCTCCATCAGTCTTGACGATCTGCCCGTGGGAGATCTTTGTGTCCTTGACAAGCACATCTATATTTTGGCTGCTTTTCCCATCTGCCCCGCAGACAAACCCTTCGACGGTAAATCGGTGGTCGGCTTCATGCGTCGCAAACACAACCGAGGGAAGACCGCACAACATCGCAACGGCAAGGATCCATTCCTTCCATTCCAAACCACTCTGTGCGATCGGTCTACGCCTCACGTGCTCCGGACTTCGCCTCTTTCCGTTGCCGAGCGCTCGTACCCCCCTCACACCATTGAACGTGTGATTTCCCTCAACCCCGGCTAATTTTAAGGCTGCATTTTTTAACATAGGCCCTACTGGTTGTCAACGAACTGACGACCGGACCGGACGGAGAGATCAGCCAATTTTCAAGCACTTGGCGAGGGCCATTCTCAATGCGCTTGTGTAGGGGAAAGTGAGAAAAGAGATGCGATCGGCAGGTGGGAACTTACAGGATTCCTCGTGTTTTTGCCTCGGCTGCGATCCGGTCTATCTCCGCTCGCCGCTCGGAATCCTTTTTAGCAATCCAGGCTTCCCACGATTTCCCCGTGGCCGTGTCTTCGCCGGTAAAGGCGATGGTGGCAATCTGGTCATAACGAATGCGCCGCGCCTCAGCGCTGTCGGAAGGGAACAGCTCAAGATAGGATTCCGACCCACTGACCTGACGATTGAAGAGATACCCGAAGAGAGGTTCCCCGGACTTCAATGACACCGTCACATCGCCGCGATAATCGAACGCCAGTTCCACCGCTTCGGCAAGCTCAGCAAACGAAGCAGGCTGGAATACCCGGCCTTCGGGCGATCCGGTTACGCCGGCCTTACTATGGTTCTTGGTGTCGGTCATCGGGGGACCGATACACGTGAAACGTGAAGCGTGAAGCGTATCTCGTTCAAGCGTTTCAGGTTTCGAGTTTCTGGTTTCAAGTTGTTCGTTTCGGATCGCTGACGTTCCAAGGTTGAACCTGAAACTAGAAACCTGAAACTAGAAACTCCACTCTCGAAGGAACGACGCTTCACGCAGCCCATCATCGCGAGGTCGGGAGCATCGTCAGCTTGACGGTCCGGACGAACCCGGACAGGGTGCCGAACGTATCCTCGACGGCGGAAGGTTCATATCCACAATGGACCATGCAATCGGCGCACTTCTCATTCCGCCCGGTGCCGTAATTGTCCCACTCCGTGCTGTCCATCAGTTCACGGAAGGTCTTCGCATAGCCCTCTTGGAGTAAATAACAGGGCTTCTGCCAGCCAAACACATTGTAGGTCGGATTGCCCCAGGGGGTGCATTCATATTCCCGTCGCCCCATCAAGAAATCCAAGAACAGCGGCGACTGATTGAACTGCCAGGTCTTCTTGGGACTTCCCAAAATACGGGAAAACAGTTCCCTGGTGCGCTCGCGTTTCAGAAAATGTTGCTGGTCCGGCGCCTTCTGATAGCTGTACCCAGGCGAGATCATCATGCCTTCGACTCCGAGTTCCATCATCGCATCGAAGAACTTCCGCACGCGCTCCGGATTGGCATCGTCGAAAAGCGTCGTATTGGTCGTGACTCGATGGCCTCGTTTCAGCGCCGCCTTGATCGCCCTGACTGCCACGTCATAGACGCCGTCCCGGCAGACCGCCAAATCATGCTCGTCCTTTAGACCATCCATATGGACGCTAAACGTCAGAAACTTGGAAGGCTGATACTCGTCGAGTTTTCGCTCCATCAAAATCGCATTGGTGCAGAGATAGATGTATCGCTCCTGCGCAACCAGCCCACGGACAATCGCCGGCATCTCAGGATGGATCATCGGTTCGCCGCCGGGAATACTCACGATCGGCGCGCCGCACTCCTCTGCTGCGGCCAAACACTGATCGACCGTCAGCCGCTTATCCAGCACATGGTCCGGGTATTGAATCTTTCCACAGCCGGCGCAGGCCAAATTGCAGCGGAACAGTGGCTCCAACATCAGCACGAGCGGATATCGCTTCACCCGGTTCAGCTTCTGGGTGAGCACATACTTCGTCACAGTCGCCATTTGGGAAATCGGAACGGCCATTCCTCTCTCCTTCTTTTCAGTCTGTAATGGTAACGGCAGCGGTCGGGCCACCGAACGAGCAGGTTGTAATCGCTGGGAATTCTAGCATCCATTCTCCATACCCGTCAATTTCCATCTGCAACCGCTAGCTCACTCAGAACATCATCAATTCATTGCCAGGGTGAGGCGATGGAAACAAATTCTTCAGGTGGTCAGATCGGGGCTCCTTGCTTGACTTTGCGTTCCCCTACCAGCCATCAATGAAGCCAACAGGAATCATGTGTAGTACGGGCAAACCACTCGGTTGAAACGCTCCAGAACTGAACTGACATGATGCTGCTAAGGGAATGGTGGAGATGGTTTAAACGGCAAAGCCGGCTCAACAAGGTGATCATCGTAAGTCTTGTAGGCTCGTTGGTCTTGTTTCTTATCCCCTTGATCGTATCCTGGCTCAAGCCGACCCCCATCCATGTCGGTGTCGCCTTCTACACCTATGAACGAGCGTTCCAGGTGGGGGGCAATACCAAGACCTATTTTTATGAAAATCGGAACCTGGTGTCCGATTGCAGTCTCCGGCGTGTCGAGCAAGCCTTGCCGAGGGGCCGCGCCAAGACTCCGGATCCACAGTCCTGGGTCGTGAGCAAATTTCTCCTGGAAAATATGACGAGCCAGAGCCTCACGAAATTCCGTATGGGCTTCAAGTCTCCTCTCGTGCGCCCCACCACCACCATCTTTACGACTCCCAACGTGACCGCCACGGGGGCCTGGGAAACGACGAAGCCTGATGCTCCTCAGATGTATGTGGTATCGATGACATCACTCCCACCGATGACCTCAGCGGTTCTCAGCCTGAAGACTCCCATCGACGAGTCAGTGCGGCAATTTGTCTATATGGAGCATGGCCGGGTGACAGTCCAAGTGCCGTTCCTGTCAGCCGACCAGTTCGAGACCTTTCCACTCAAAATCTCTCGCCTCAACTCGATGCAGATATTGAACCGGGAAACGGTGCTGCGGGCAGGCGACGAAACCTTCGCGAATGAAAAGATCGAGGTGACGATGCTCCCCGCCGACGAGCCGAATCTAAAAGAAGACGCGACGTCCTATCAACTCCTCCCAAAAGCGCGCACATGCGAGGAAGGAACGGCAGGAGATTGGTAGGGTAAGGGGATGGTCTATTTGGTTGAACCAGGCTAACTCAATGAACCAAACAAACCAGATAGACCAGATGAACCAGACAGACTACGCACCATGTGCGCTGTGGAGGCGCCGAGTGGGGGCGAACCGCTGTCCTCTGCCTTGAGCATTGCTGAAACCCACATCGCGCCTGTATTTTTTCTATCTCGTATGATTCGCACGATCTGCACGCTGGGGAAACGGATCAGATGCACTACAAGTGCATTGGCAATCCATTGTGCGGAAGCACGATACGTTAGCCGGACTAGAAGATGCCGTAACGGACACCTTGCAGCGCCCTCGCTACATTCGGATGAGCAAGGAAGACGATCGCGTCTTCCTGTACTACGCACCGCGAGGCAAGTACGTGCTCTGTGTCGTTTGTCGGCACCTGAACGGCGACGGGTTCATCATTACGGCCTATCTGACTGATCGCATCAAGAAAGGAGTCACGGTCTATGAAACCGATTCGGGTCACCTATGATCGCAAAGGCAACGTGCTATCTGTCCGGTTCAGCGAGAAGAAAGAGGCCTGCTGCAGGGAGAGCGACGTGGGGAAAAAAGAAGTCGTCTATTCCCTCGCGGCAGATGGCTCGATCATCGGCTTTGAAATTCTGAACTTTTTGGGCAAACGGGAAAAGCGGCCTTCGAAGAATCTACCGGTACAGACACGCGTCCTCCTCGCCTCATGAAACACGCCCTTTCTCAAATCCGGGCCATCTCAAACTGACCCCGTCTTTTCAGCCCCCCTGCGCAGGGTCTTTCGCGGAGCAGTATCACGCTTTGACCAATACAGCTCGCTGTACTTTTGGCACGCCGGCCTTGCGTGCCTGCCACAGATCATAGGCGGCCTGCTGTGCCACCCACACATCGGCACGGCCTCCATTTTTCACACCAAGCCATTCTTCTAATCGCAGGGCCATTTCCGGAGAGATCGCCGCGCGGCCATTCAAGACACGCGATAATGCGGCACGGGTCACACCCAGTTGCGCCGCAGCTTGCGTCACGTTCAAGCCTAGGGCAGGCAGAATATCCTCTCTCAACGTTTCGCCTGGATGCGGTGGGTTATGCATTCGGCTCATGGTGTATCCCTCCTAGTGATAATCTTGGTAATCGACAAGGACTGCGTCCTCGAGACAGAAAAGGGAACAGCTGCAGGAACACTGCTATCTGTTCGTCTGGAGTGACAGGGGCTGAATCTCGCAGCGACCGACCCAACTGTACGTACTCGATAACCTGAGTCGGCCCAGGTTCCCGATCAGCCGCTCTCTTGAGATCCTTGATAGCCTGAAGGATCTCAGCCCTTTCGACATCGAGCTGCTTGAGCCGCAGTTCGAGAGCCCGGAGCTGCGGCTCTGAGAATTGATGAGCCCCTGGAGCAATCACACTCACGCCACCTGCTTCTTCGACAGTTTTGGCTCAACGGAAATTTGTCCTGCCATACCAAGAACAGCGAGCAACTTAGCAATTGACTTCAACGAAATGCCGATATCCTCAGGATCTAACAGTCGTTGCACCTGAGAAGGCCCTGTGCCCAACATCTTCTGCAGCGTGTTTACGCCGATGCCTTGCGCCTTCATCATGGCCCGAAGCTTCATCACAAATTGACGTTTCATCGCCCCGGCAATTACCTCTGCCTTGAACGCATCGTCTTGTTCATTCAACCAACCATCGAATGAGCTCCCCGCAGCTTTGGATACTTTCCTGGCTTTCATATTGCTACCTCCTTTCTATATAGTCCTTTAACCTTCGCCGAGCCAATGCGAGATCGTCTTCCAGTACTCGCTGGTCCTTCATCGCCGCATGAAGGAGTACCACTACTCTGCCATCATCAAACGCATAGAAGATCCGATAACGAACCTTGCCCACTCTCTCCCGCAGCTCAAAGAGCCCCCTACCCAGCGGGCACGCATACGGCATGGACAGCGCAGGACCATTCATTTGCAACACTTGAATAGCCTGCCCAAGTTGAAGCCGCTCACTTCTATTCAAAGACTGTAGCCATTCCCTGACCGGCTCAGCCCCCTGGGGTGTGCGATAAAAGACAACCTTGTACGCAGAACCAGACTTGCACCCATCCATCCTGAAACACTAACACAGGGCTACTAATATTGGTAGCGCTGATGTACGTGCTGCCGAACTTGGCTGGGATAGAAACTGCTTGAAGATACCCTCGCCATGGGGATCAGAAAAATGCCGGCTTTGAAATCAGTGATATGAAGAAGCTGGTATGCGGCGTAAAGACCGGACAACTCGTATCAGACACTAGCCCACATTACTCATGAATCATAACGGCGGGGCCAGTTTGACTTTGCACCTATTCAGCCCTATTGTGCAACCTCATGGCTCGTCCGCTACGTTTGGAGTTTCCCGGGGCCCTCTACCACCTCACCGCGCGCGGCAATGCGCAACAAGCCATCTTTTTTTGGTAACACGGACCGGCAGCGGTTCGGATGACTGATAAGGGGTCTGACCCCTTATCAGTCATCCTTGACCCCTTATCAGTCTTCCTGCGCCAGTTTATCTATGTGGAGCATGGCCGGGTGACGGTCCAGGTGCCGTTCCTGTCAGCGGACCAATTCGAGACCTTTCCACTCAAAATCTCTCGCCTCAACTCCATGCTGCTTGAGTTCTAACTCCAAGTGCAACACTACCGGCCCTGATGGGCTAAGGTGTTGCCATGCCAAAACGATGCTACACACACTTGAGTGCTGAAGAGCGTGAGACCTTGAGTCTGGGCCTGGCCCACGG
>Ga0163148_10005348_pt1 | contig 12880 bp, 4 predicted proteins | sample OliLakLV19MP7P2_FD_148606 | JGI IMG/M metagenome (GOLD analysis project Ga0163148, IMG submission 148606) | Freshwater microbial mat bacterial communities from Lake Vanda, McMurdo Dry Valleys, Antarctica- Oligotrophic Lake LV.19.MP7.P2 | ecosystem: Environmental > Aquatic > Freshwater > Lake >... | reverse complement strand
TGACAACACGCTGCATTTATTTCTGACGCTGCCACGGTGCGCGAAATGTGTTTTTGACACGCTGCCATGGGCGCGATGCGCGACAACACGCTGCATTCATGACGCATTCACAACGTGCAATGTCTCTGCTGCATGACACAAAACGTCCCTTAAACTAGCATGCTAGCTAGTGGTGCATAGTTGTTGTAGGGGGCGGGAGACGCGTTCCCTTCCCCTCAATTGATAGATCTCCCTGCTGACAAGTACAGTGTTACCTTTCTACTAGCTAGTATGGATCAGGTGTGCTCCATGTGTTATGCCAGTCCTTTGATAATCTTTTGGCCCTAGCCCTTTCTATTCTGAAATCAGGTTGTGGTGGCAGGTCGTCATCCCCTTACCACCCGGCGCCAATATCCTAACGGCCGAATAATTACTAATCCTCAGCAATCTAAATATGTTCTCATTGTAAGATTACTTTTTATATTAACCAAGTCCAACTGCTAAGAATATGCGACCAATGCAGATGAGAATGGATTCACTGGATCTTCCGGGTTTGTGTTTGTTTTGTCGTGCTAGCGCCATGGCCGCATACTAATAGTTGGTACTAGCTAGTACATACAGTACGTACAGCGGCAACAAGAAGCAAGGAGACAACAGTCATCCATGGACACAGGAACAAGCCTACTAGTGTGTTGTGACCCATACAATAGATAGATAGTTGTTGCTTGAGTAGGACTGTTCGTTAGATAGCTAACTAGCTAGGTTAGGAACGACAGTATCTACAAGTCTAGCAAAGAGAGAAGACTAAAGAGAGATAGAGCAATTTTCAATTTTTATTGATTTACTAAACACAGCAAAATTCAAGTTGGTGCATGAACCAGAACGTCTTGACGTTTGGCGGTGACGACGACAATTCTACGATTAGTAGTACGACTACTGCGGCTATTACCGAATTATTTTCGTGTTGCACTACGGACACTGGCGTGCTTTGCAGCGACTCCCTTCAAAACCCAACAGTAACAACAACTGCCAATACTAATAATTCAGTCTTTTCGTCGGAGCAAGTGCTAAAGTATTTACAACAACAACATTCACTCGTCGAGTCATCATCAACGTCATCATCTTCGCCGTCGTCTACGACCAACACTCACTTGAAAAAGACAACCAATCGAAAGACTACTACTACCACAACTACAAGCACTTATATTAGTAGCACAATGAGCGGAGATCCTTTGAACGTTTCCGCCGGAGACGAAGACGATTTGGACGCTCTCTTGGCCCAAGCGGACTCCATGATTTCCGAAGCCGGTAGTGGTGGCCCGAACATTGTCATTGATGGCTTTGGGATTGACAGTGATGAAGACGATGATCCTCTCGCCGAAGCTAGGAACCGCACGGGGAGTAGTGGAGAAGACGATGTGTTGGATGTCTCGTTGGATTCCCCATCTCCCCAAAAGATGGCTGTCAATGCCGGCAATAATGGCAATGCTCCCAAAGTGCCCATTCCTCCTGCAGGTGATCCTCTCTTGCATCCTCTTCACGAAGATGTCGTGCATGCCAACAGCACTCCAAACATGGCAGCTCGTTTTCCCGTCGTGAGTAACACGGTCCACTCCGCCATGGGAGCCATGCGCAATTTGGCCGTCGCGGCTCCTGGCATGGTTCATCCCATGGCTACTACTACTTCTGGTACTACGCAGGGCATTCCCACGACTCCAGAAGCTTCGTTGGAATCGCAATTCAAGGCACAAACATCTCGGTTTGCCGCCAATTTATCCAGCATGGCACAACGGGTCGCTCATGCGGCAGCACTTCCCAATCCCCAACAAAATATTGCAGGCTTTGACGCGGCCAATTATCCACAACCCATGACCGTGCCTACACCCAATATGATGCAACAGCAACAGCAACAACAGGCCATGTACCAACGCAACATGTCTTCGTCGACCGGAAGTCTCAACAATAGTCAAAACAGTAGTGGTGGAAGCAACAGTCCTTATTCCAGTCAATCCAACAGTGCGCATGGCATGTCCACCAACTCGGGCGGCACAATACCTACAACACCTACTTCCCAACCACAGCAACAACCCATGATGTTGACGATGGAATTGGATGCCGAACAAAAAACGGCACTCGTCGAACTGCATCTCCACGGTGGAAAATTATTGCCGGGAGAAAAAGTCATCATGTTTTTGCACAATTTATTGCACGTGAGCGATTCCACGGGATTTCAATACGTCGCCAATACGGCGGGGTCCTCGGGTTTGGGGGGGACCACCGTTTGGTGTTGTGCCATGACGTATTATCGATTGATTGTCTTTGGCACCACGCAAGAATTGATTGTGCACGTCATGAATACCGTTCATACGAGTAGTACTACTCCACCCGCCGATGCTACAACTACCCCCACCTCACCGGCCTCGGAAGGATTAGTACAACTTCCACCACCCTTTTTGAAACACCCTTTTGGAGCACCGCCCGATTGGAATGCCTCTTGTTGGCCACCCGCCTTTCCGACCGTTTTGGAAATGCCACTCTCGACCATGGAAAAGGTCGAGAAGAGTGTCTACACGGCCTCGACCACACCCACCTTGACGGGCGGTGCTGGTGCTGGTAGTGGTGCTGGTGGTGGTCCCATGATGACACCGGCCTCCCCTTCGGCGGGGGCCGTCACGACCCTCATGGGATTGCAAATTTGGGCCAAACACGGTCGTATTTGGCGGTTGACCACTACTTCCTATGCCGATACACTCAGGGCTCATCAAGCCCTTCTCACGTATGCCTTTCCGGGACGACGCAATCTGGGATATTTGTTTGCTTTCGAGTCGAAACGTGCCGATGTCGTCAATAGTGTCGTGACGGATCCCAATACCGGACAAAAAACTGTCAGTTTGGCGCTCGTGCGAAAACGCTTTGATGCCGTGGCGGAATTTCAACGACAATTTCATCGGTATCAACGAACGACCACGAATAATGGCACTGTCGTCGTGGATGGTACGACGACGGGTACAACCACTACTACTACGACTCCATCGGTTCAACCCTGGAAAATCTGGACCGGTCTCAATGGTCAATATCAACTCTGCATGTCCTATCCCAGTGTCTTGGTCGGCCCCGCATCCTTGGACGAACACAATCCCGATGCCGTACGACTCCTCCAAAGTTGTGCCGCCTTTCGAAGTGAACAACGATTGCCAGCACTGGCTTGGGCATCCGGTATGGACGGGGCTTCTATTTGGAGATGTTCCCAACCCAAAATTGGATTGCAAGGCAATCGATCCCCCGCCGATGAATTGGTGCTCAAACACATTATGGAAGCCGCCAAGAGTGCCAATGCTCTAAGGGAACAACCTCTGCCAGTCCGAATGAATACCGCGACCATGGCCGCCTTTACCGGAACCAACGATTTGGCCAACAGTCATTGGGTCAAGGAAGCCCATGGGTGTTTTCTCAAGATTTTGGATCTCAGGCCTCGCTCCGCGGCCATGGCCAATCGGACCGGGGGATATGGATACGAAAATACCTCCAATTATCCCGGAACGACCTTGCAATTTTGCAACATTACCAACATTCATGGCGTCCGCGATGCCTATCAAAAAATGACGGCCCTCTGTTTGAATCAAACTTCCAGCAACAATGATGTCACGTGGGGATCCGCACTGGAAGATACCAAGTGGTTGTCGCACATTCGTATTCTTTTGGCGGCGTCCTGGGAAACGGCCTTTTGGGTTCATGTGCATCGCATGCCGGTACTCTTGCACTGCAGTCATGGATGGGATCGCACGTCCCAAGTCAGCGCCTTGGCACAACTCTTGCTCGATCCGTATTATCGTACCATGGAAGGCTTTGCTTGTCTGATGGAGAAGGATTTTATGAGTTTTGGTCATCCCTTTCATACCCGATGCGCTCATGGGGAAGGCAAGGGCGGCAGTGGAGGCGGTGGAGTCCACCATCAAGATGGAGTGGGTGGTGCTGGAGGCATTGTTGGATCGTCGTCGGATGTCAATAACGGTGTCGATGAAGGACAGATCTCGCCCATTTTCTTGCAGTTTTTGGATTGTGTCTGGCAAATTGTTCAGCAATTCCCCGAGTGTTTCGAGTTCACCACCGATTACTTGTTGGAATTGAGTGATCACATTTACTCGTGTCGGTTTGGAAATATGCTGTGCGACACGGAACGAGAGCGGGAACTTGTGGCGGGAATCCGGCAGCGGACGTATTCGTTGTGGGACCATTTGGAACAGAACCCAGAGGATCCCAACGCTGATCCCAACGCCAAGCTATGGAGAAACAAACACTACGATGCAAGTCCCAATGCCGGAGGCGGTGTTTTACTCATGCCCATGCCAACCTTGCTTCGGAATGTGACGTTGTGGAAGGATCGACATGCTCGGTTTGGGCCCAAGGCAACTCTGAGGTGGCGGAATACGGATCATGCCGAGTTGTGGCAACCAAGACCGACCGAGGCTCCTGCTGCTCCGTGATCTTCAAGAAGTGTACTGAAAATAGAACATGGCGTTGCGTCTTCCTCGAATTTTGTGCTTTGAGTGCTGTCAGTCGGTCAATGGAAGTACGAATATTCTTATAGCTGCTATCCTTTTGAGGTTGCCCGATCTGGCGCTTTCAGTGTTCAACACACCCTGCCTTTGTTCTATTGGAAATACTAATTTCACACCAAGTAGACCGACTCATTAGTACTACCAGCTAGATATAGTTAGCCAGCCATTCCAATACTACGGTTATGACTACAATATCTAGGTTTCGGTCACCTCCGTTGAAATTAGCACTTCTAACGAGAAGATAGATCTGCATCTCTCAACATATTCGTTTGTTCGTGAAAGGGCCGCACTACTACTGGGTTTCTCTACTACTAGCATAGAATCGGAGGAAAGCTTGAACTTGAGGATCCTTCCACACACGCTCCTTTTTTTGGCTATCCGCACCATACATACAAATTTAGAAGATCTTTGAAGTAGGAAGAAGTGCGCTAACGGAACGGGCCGAATGCCCTACTAGATACCTAGCATAGCCAACCATTCTATTACTCTAGCTTTCCAACTAAACTACTAGCTTTGCTATCCAAGTACTAATACTTAGTAGAAGGAAAGTCCACTGCAGTATTCTTAATGCATTTTGTGGATCTTGAAGACCGATGCTGCCGGTGTTCTCTTCTCAGAAACCTCCGGCCTTGTGCCTTGGGTGGATTTGTGGTGAACAATGTACAATCTACTGCCTATCTATCTCCTCTGACACGACGGTCGTGTAGCTTCACTGGAAAGAAAAGACACGGACTTCGCTCCTAGCTAGATTTGTTTGCTGTTCCCTTCACACACACCACTGTCGTTGTAGTAAGAATTTTGCTTACGTTACGTCGATTGCCTTTTTAACTCTCCAGCAATTCAGGAGAGTTACTACAATGCTACTTTAGCTTTACTGATGAGGTATCGGTTCAACAGTACTTGCTGAAGAAGTCCCTGCTGACAGTCCCTCTACTAGCTAGCTAGGTTGTCTTCAGTGGTGTAGCTTAGGGTCGCCTCATAACTAGGTTTGCTACTAGCTTGGGGTCGCCTCCAGACTAGGTTGACGGACTACTAGCTTGGGGTCGCCTCCCTACTAGACAGATAGTTGTGATACTCATAGCTAGTAAGTACAAAGATCTAATGGAAGACATGCATCTGCTGGTTCTTGAAGACCAATGCTGCTTCGTTTCTAACCTCCAACTTGAAATAGCGACCAGCTTCAACCAGATGCACTTGATCGTACCATAACTCATTTCTTTCCAACCCACTCCTCCGCTAACAGAACACTCGGGTAGTCGGTAGCGCGGGTTGCGTGCGGACGAGCTTTTGCTCCCGCTGGCGTTGCTGTTGAACCGACCTAAAGTGCGAGCGCCATTGTTTTCACACGTTGTCCAGCGGCACCAATCACCTCCACCTACTTCTAGCTAGTAGCTAGCTAGTAGCTAGAATAGTTGAAGTTGAATTGAAGTGATGCCAATTCTTTAGATAGCCACTCGTAGCTCCCGCCGCGGCGAGGGGCTGTGTTTAGGTTACAGTTGAACTAAACTAAAGGGCGACCACAATTTTTTTGACACAAGTTGTCCATCAACAGCAACATCAGGCATGAACCAACTGCCTGGACCTGGCTAACCACTCTAGAGTCTATTCCCAGTTGTAGATATTAGTAGAATTGACGGAAGCGGGGACGTTTAGGTCTAGGTACTACACGCCTACATTCTGTCGAGGGAGAGTGGGGCTATTTGTGTCGGTTGAATTCAAGGTGCCGCCTACGAGTTTAGTTCACGAACGGACGACGCGGAGACTGCCACCATCTCCAGAACAGACCGAAGGTTCTTTTACAAGACCAACACACTGACCACGAACAACTGTTCGACACGTGCCATGGTGGGTGGAGCAAGTTGGGAGCAACACTTGGAGTTCGGATTTCAGTTGACTTGATGGGCACGATTTCAATGCGACAAGAAGATATTGGAAGCGAAGCTTCTTGGGTTGGTGAAACTTGGAGCTACTACGGTACCTATTACTGGAGTAGAAAGTAGTAGCGCTCGCCAAAACAGTACAGTACAACATGGTGAGCTCGAGGGGCCACAGTAGACTTCAGATTGTGCACACAGGGATTACTAGAAGATTGCCGCAGCAAAGACTTCTAGTATAATGGTTTAAGGGTAGTCCACGGTGCTACTGGTACAGTGACGTTCCTTGCAATATGGCTGGCCACTGGCATTTCCAGCTAAACTGAACTACTCTGGAGTAGGTAACTAGCTAGAGAACGAATAGTCTCGACCCCCTATTGTACTACGGTACGATTGGAGTATTTTGAATGGTCATTGGAACGCTATTTTTCACGAATCCCCAAGATTGCAAAAGACATCGAAGTCTCGAAGACGACTACTGCGGTAAGTGCTACGACGTCCTTACTACGAAGGAGCCATGTGAGTTCGGCTTCTTTTGTGGGTTACAAACGAGAAGAACCACCGTTCTATGAACTTTAACTATTGAACTGGGTACTCGAATGACCGTTAATCTCCAACTAGCTATCGAGCATTTATGCAAAATCAAGAAGGCACTTTAGATTTAGTAGTAATAAGTGCGGCCACCACATGATGCCAAGAGTAATTGTGATTGATAAAATATTAGCAACTACGGTTCGGAGTAGAAGGAGGACGGAAATAGCTGCAAGACATGTAAGCAGGGTCCCCAAATTGAAGCTCTAATAAGATCGTGCAAAAAAAAAAGTCATTTTTGTAAGTAAGTGATACTATCAATAAGAGTAAAGCGAAGAGCGACTTTACTCTCGGACTTCTTATCACATGTTGTTGAAGTTGGGGGCAGCTTTTTCTTTTAATTACGAGCAACCTACGAGCACATAGAACAAGTTGGGTCATCATAAATTTCTTCGCTGTACATCTAGTACAACAAGCTAGTACATCTAACCATCAGTAGCTAGTAACTGCGTACTCTATTAGTTCGTAGTGACTGATAGCGACCACCGTTTGTTCTACTAACCAGCCAGCGCTCACTACTACGGGGAACAACCAGTAATCTTATTTCTTCCTTACTCCTGGCGACCACCACGCCTCTACCGGTAATAGCTAGCTATTCTACTTGTAGCCAGTGGTTAGCAAAAAGTCAGCTACTCGTTACCCAGATCAAAGCTGGACTTCATAGTTTTTCAGACCAACAATTTTTTTTTCCATCGCTAGAGTAAGATCTCCCCCCACAGAGAACCTAACAAACAAGACCAATCCCCAAGAAACCTTTTCTATTCTCTGCCTCTACAATATCCCACAATGGTACAAGACACAACAATGATAACCCAGCAGCAATCCAAGCGAGTCTGCTTCCAAGAAGGAGCTGCCTTTAGTGTAGTCCACCTGATTGAACCGCTCGAAGATGATCAAATTCAAGACATGTTTTACCTCGCCGAAGATTACGTGAGATTTCGCTATGAGAGAAACATTGAAATTGAGAGACACTTGCGAAAACAAATGCAGCAAAAGAGCAGCATGCCTTCTAGGCGTCGGCAGTCTCGTCGTTCCAGCATTGATGTCATGCAATCCAAGATCGTGACCACCAGTACCGTAGTCGCCGACTTGGGCTATGGCGAAGAAGACCCTGCTTCTTCCATGCCTTTGCCAAGTGGTGCCTCTCAACCCCGTCGCTCTACCCGCCGTTCCAGCATTGACATGATGCAAGAGCAACAGCAGCAGTATCAAGACCATAAGCAATCTCACCACCATCATCATCGCCGGCATCATACTCCTTCTCCCGAACACTCCTCTGGGGATGGAATTTCCATGCCTCCTCTTCCAACCTTTCGTCGTGCGACTCGCCGATCGAGCATTGATCTCATGATGACGGGAGCTCCCAATCATCATTCGGCTCCTCATCAATATCAGCAACAGATGCAGTCTGCCGGACGAAGAACCGGCCAGCAGATCGCATTGGCAGCCTAAGCAAGCAGTAACGAAAGGAAGAACGCTTGTCTCCAGCAAGAAGAAGCAGGAAGTTTTTTTTATATTAGATAATAATTCAGTACCTACTATTAGAGATATGCATAGCACACACACACACACACAAGTCATGTCAAAGTCAATCACTTGCAGCAACCCTAGAGAGTCAGTACTGAGGCAGCAAGAAGAGGAGGAGGAGGCTAACATGAAATCGTTTCTACATACATACAATAACTCATAATATATATTTGTCAGACATTCACTATTACTTCTACACATTGCTACTGCTGCTGTACTCCAACCTAGATACGATATACTAGCCAGCTAGCTAGTACAATAGAATATAGGATTACCAGTACCTAGGTCGCACCTAGATGCAGGTTGTTCCTCGCTCTGAAGTTAGAAGGCCAATCATTTTTCCGTCTAGACTTCAGTCAACTTAGCAAGGAATTTGGGTTCCGTTGCCTCCACTCTGCGTGTGGCTCTTCCCCTTCCACAAATATCAGATGGGAGAAGCCAGCTAGCACACTAAAGCATTAGTTCCTAACCCCAATACAAAAACAACGAGAAAGCTTTCAGCTGAAACACTTTTGGACTATTATGAATACTACTAGTAACTACATGGCTACATCTATATATGTGTATTGGTTCTTCTTCTTCGCTGCTCTGTCTTTCAAAGACAAAGACATAGCTACAGAGCGTCGCATTTGTCGTTTATCCACAACAGCCCTTTTTGGGTCGTTTCTGATGCTGGACAGGAGGTGGTGTCAAATCACTCGCATCGGGATGATCCTCCAGTTTGATGCCCACGACACCGCTCAATTTCCCGCTTCCAAACAGCAGCTGGGTCACCAAAAAATCACCGGGAATGTCATATTCAAAATATTTACCTTTTTGATACTGAGCACCAAAGGGATCCATTTGTACCTCTGCTTCTTTCAAGCCCTCCTCGTGTTCTTCATTGCCATCACAGCCGGATCCATGCAATTCCACCACTTGTCCCGACGCAAAATGCAACTTGAGAGAATGAATGAGATAATTCTCATACGCACGATCATTGCTCATAATCAATCGATGTCCGGAAATACGTGTAATGATGCCATCGGGTTGTTCAATTTCCACAAACAAACCACCTTGGGCATCTTCAATAATACTGCCATCATAAATATCGGCCGCTTTCCGCGCGTGTCGCAATTCTCCTTTGCGTTCGCCATTGTAATAATGGAATATCACTCCTTGTACTGCACCATGATTGCCGCACAAACAAACATGGGCAATCATGTACTCGTCCTTTTTTTTCGGTCGGGGTACCACTTTGGCGGGGAGTGGCGAATCAACCCACCCACTCAAATCCGTGGGATTTTCGTCGTCTTCGGGTGGATTTTTGGGATCAATTTTATTTTCTTTGTTCAAAACGTCATTGTCATTGTCAAAATTATCGTCTTCGTCGTCCGAATCAGCCATTAATTCATCCAATTGATCGGGATCCGCCACGGATTCATCGGCCATCATTTCCGATAACGGTACATGCGTCGTATAGCCTTGGTATCCAATACACACACCCTTGTCAAACACCAAGGCCGAGACATAAAAATTATCCGCCAAATCTTCCACGACAAAGGCTTGTCCTTTCCATCCATCTTGTTCGCCTTGGACTTCAATCACTTGTCCCGAGGCAAATTCTAATTTTAAAGAATGCAACAAACACGGACTTCCCACTTTGGAATGAATCCCACTCATTCTTGTAATATAGCCAAGGGGTTGTTCAATCATGGTCCAATGTTCCAGCACCTTTTTCTTGGCGCTTCGATCTAAGGATCCATGAGCACTGCCGGATTGAGTCCCCTTTTTGTTTTGCAGTAAGACAGCCGCGACGGCACCGGCCAATTCCAACATACTAATTCGGGCAATCACATAATTGGACCAAACATCCTCTTCTTCGTCTGCCAAATCGTCGTGGGCACTGTCGTCAAAGTTGGGGAGTGGCGTACTCTTCAGGCAAGGAAGTATGACTACGACATCCTCGTTCAAACCTCCTTCTTCTTCATTATGATAGCTGCCTTCGGGTGGTGGTTCACTGCCGGCCGCCGAGAACTCCGATTTTTGGGAACCTGCCGCAGATGTTTTGGAACCTCCGCCGCCAGCAGATGACAAATCATCGACATCGTCCACATCAGCAGGATCTCGACCGACCGCCGAAGACACGGACGAAGAAGCAGAGGTGGACATGATCTATACTGTAGGCTGCGTGTTGGTTGTGACTGTGTTCCCAATGTATAAGGTTTTTGTGGGACGAATGGACTGACGTTTTTGTCTCGACAGATGGAGGTTTTGTGCAGCTACTACTGTACTATGTAGGAAACAGTTGAGGAACAACAACAATCGCTCTCAATAATATACTATTATGGAAGGCTCTTGCTACTAGCTTACTATCTACTAGTATTTGGCTAAGCATGTCGATCAAGTCCCGGAAAATTGCAGTTGGAGTCAACAACATGGGGAATGCATGAGGTACACACTACAACTATCTAGCTAGCTAGCTAGCTAGTAGCAAGATAAGTAATAGTGAGAATCCTCACTCTGCGCGAGAAAGATGACACAAGGGTCATTATTGTTCTCGTGACTCGATATCATTGGCTTCTCGGGAGTCGTGAGTCCGATGCAGATTTCCGTATCATATTTCCGTATGTACGGAAATCTGAAACGGGACTCGATTGAGTCCGGATCTCGCCCCTGCGCCTACAAAGTCTCGGAGTTGCGATACAGATCAGTCCGGCCAGGCTGGAATTTTTTGGCAGCGCTGGAAAAATTTTCCAGCCTCCAGCTAGACGCACACTTAATCTGTTTTTGACATAATGACGCTTGGAGACGACAAGCCGTACAGTACTGTACTACTGTAGGTAGCTAGCTAGATAGATAGTTCTAATTAGACATAGACATCTGCTCTACCTAATACTTGCTAAAGTGAGTCAGTTATAAATTTAGCTAGCTACTAGTGTGGTTTGCTGATCGAAAAAGTATCAAGTAAAAATGAACATGAAATAATTATTCGTTTCTAAAAAAGAAAATGCAGGCTATACGGATCGATGGCGGTGCGGTGGTTCTGACGATGATGGCGCGAGAAAGTATTCCATAAACTGTAGTAAAGTACCGAAACCCAAAGGAACAAACAAAAATACAATAGACCATGCAGATACATTTTTCGTTGTCTACACTGGTGATTGCGTTGCTTAGAAAAGGAGCGCATGTTCATTTCATTTTGGACTTCGTGTTCGTTCGCAATGTTTGTTTTACTTCTTGTTCAATTTGGCCTTTTGAATCAATCCCGAAAACGGCGGACTGGGATACAAGGGTCGACTCTTGAATTCGGGATGGAATTGGGTCCCGACATAGTACGGATGTTCGTCGAGCGGCAATTCGACAATTTCCATGCGTGTTCCCGTTTCGTCGCGACCACAAAAGACGAGACCCGCCTCTTCAATTTGGTTGACAAAGTCGGGGTTGATTTCGTAACGATGACGATGACGTTCGGAAATTTCGATTTTGTTGTTGTAGAGTCCTTGAAGTTGACTGCGGAGGTTTCGCCTTTGGTTTTTCCGTTGGAGTTTTCGCCGTTGGTAGGCGATTCGGTGACGGACTTTGGGGAAGGAGAAAGTTCTCCATTCGCAGCGGCCGTCATGAAAAAGGTAGGACGTCCTCCCAATCGCATGGTTCCTCCCATGGTTTCGGGATCAATTTCCGGCATAAACATGACGACGGGATGTTTGGTCTGTTCGTCCAATTCGGTGGAATGCGCATCCTCCCATCCAATGACATTTCGACAATACTCCACCACCATGGCTTGAAAGCCAAGACAAATGCCCAAAAAAGGAACCTTGTTTTTACGACAATACTCGGCGGCCAAGCATTTTCCTAAAAAGCCACGATCCCCAAATCCACCCGGTACGACAATCCCTTGGGCACTCTTGACTTTCGCCCACGCCTCTGTGTATTCGGCTTCGAGTTCGGGTGTGGATTCCGAGCTTGGTTCCAACTGGGCGGCTTCGACCCACAACAAATCCAAATTGAGGCCTTCCCCAATGGTGGCGTGCGTCAAGGCCTTGATGACACTCAAATACGAGTCTTGGAGTCCTGTATATTTTCCAATCAAGGCAATGGTGACCTTGTCTTCAAAGCGCTCCAAGGACCGGGCCATGTCATCCCACGCCCCCAAATGGGGTTCTCGTTCCTTGCGTCCATTCAATTTCAATTGTTTCTTGAGAATGGTGTGCATGCCTTGTTCTTGCAAAAGCGAGGGCACTAAAAAGACATTGTGGACATCATGTACACTCAAGACATTCTCGGTGGGAACATGACAAAAATTGGAAATCTTTTCCATAGTAGCCTCCAAGAGAGGCTCAGTGGAACGACAGACAATGACATGAGGAC
>Ga0163148_10005344_pt1 | contig 12883 bp, 8 predicted proteins | sample OliLakLV19MP7P2_FD_148606 | JGI IMG/M metagenome (GOLD analysis project Ga0163148, IMG submission 148606) | Freshwater microbial mat bacterial communities from Lake Vanda, McMurdo Dry Valleys, Antarctica- Oligotrophic Lake LV.19.MP7.P2 | ecosystem: Environmental > Aquatic > Freshwater > Lake >... | reverse complement strand
CTGATGCCATTCCCCACAATAAAAGCCTTTTGCTCAGGTAACTTGGGTAGCATCTTCCTGTGATACTGACTTTTAAAGAAGATCCCATCTATAGCGTTCATTACCTCATCAGAATAATCAACTTGATTGACAACATCATGTAAGTCTACATAGAACTTCCTTGCTTTAATCGTTGGAGCTAAGATAGCATTCCGCCACTGAATGAAGATGTTGAATTTGTCTGCTTTGTTGAAGTAGTACCAGGGCAAGTACGTCACTCCATTTTGCTCACCGAAGTATTCAGGATCACCATACACCGTTACTTTGTATCCCAACTCTACCCATTCAACAGCGAGTTCAATCACCGCTGTCTCAGACCCACCAATGCCTTTTTGCAGACTCTTGCCATCCCACTTCTCAAAATGCTTCCCTCCGAAGTTGGCAAAGTAACAGATCTCGTTTTCTTTCCAGATACGAGGTGGAGTGTTCTCATGCCTAATCTTAATAGCCCACGGCTGCTCACTAATGACGATGGGAAGAGAGTTTAAGACACTCATTGCGGCCTTCTGGTCTCCAATAGCCTCAAGATACTCAAGCACCTTCTTTGAGTTCTCCGAGGCGGTCTGCAAGTCAAGTAAATCCATGAGAAATAGGAGATTCTGGTGATTGGCTTCAATCGGTTGCTCTCTGTACAAAAGGTTAGCAGCTTCGACTGCTCCCTTGAGGTCTTTGTCCACGTTGTATGTAATCTTGAGAAGGAGTTGTGAGAATAACACCTTTAATTCTTTAATGTTATTTATTCCGGCGGTCTTACTGTCTAAATCTAACTGAGAGGCAACACCAAGCCAGTGCTTGCTTTCTCTGAACTTATCCATATTGAAATAGGACAGGGCAAGACGAATGTAGTGGAGTGGCTGGTGGGGGTATTCCTCAATCGCCTTGTGTAGAAACGCAATGGCAGAAGGGTAGTTCCCCAGCTTCGTATAACAAATCGCCATGAGATCACAACAGTTTGCTCGCTCTTCGTCCCAGCCACTCTTGAGTAAATACTCCTCACCCATCTCTAGGCAAAGATTCAATTGTGTATCGTCCCCTTCTTCTGCATAAATCTTCATCAGATACAGCAAGGTACGAGGATCAGCCTCACCATCCTCACGCTCTTCTTTGAGTTGTAATTCAAGTATCTTTTGATTGCGCTCCAGCTTTCCCACCGCATCGGCCAGAGTAGAAAGATGCATCACGGCGATAGGACAATCATCTGCGTTGTAGGTGAATTTGGTGTAGTTATTCTTCTGTCCAGGTAAGGGGACTGGGGTCTCATGTAGTCTACCCTTCCACTCAATGACTCCAGGCCGTATAAGTCGTTCACGGTAATGCTCAATATCAACCTCTTTAAACGTTTCTAACGATGGGTCTCCCTCAAACCTACATCCATACCAATACGCAAAGAAGACAATATCTTTCCCACCTTTTTTAGCCATTTGCGCACACTCTTTTAGGTATTTCCCACCAACGAGAATATCGTCAGCATCTTGCCACCAAATGTAGTCGGTATCTTTTGGAACTGTAGAGAATATAAAGTTTCTCTGCTCACTAAAGTCTTTATTCCAGGGTAGGAAGTGATAATCTCCGCCATGAGACCTCGTGAAATCCTCAATTCCAGCTGTTTTCTCACCATTGGCTACTACGTGCCAGGAATCAACAAAAGGAATAACAGAAAGAGCAGATTTCTTGAAAGAATCTAGCTCTGAGTCATCTTTGATGACAAATGTAGCGGCTATTTTCATTTAAAGTAGTTCGTCCTTCGCAGTTCGGGGATTGTTTTGAGTAACGGTCTCCAGAAACGCTTGTCTTGTGTTTTAATCTTGGGAAGTAATATGTGATACAAACCATCCAGCCGTGCAGGGTACGCAATTGGAGAGTATCCACCAGCTTTGAGCGCATCCTTTACAGAACGTTCATATTTCAACTCATACTCTGTGTTGCGTATAAACTCATAGTGTTCTTCGGGGTAGAGTGCTGCCCAAACCTTAAATATCTCAAAAGCATACGCTAAAATAATTCTATTATTCTCTTCTAACTGCGCTTCTTCTGGAATTCCGAATTGTTCTTTTAACTTCAGTAAGTATTCGACTGCTATACGAGCCTCATCGGGTACAGTTTCGTACACATCATCGCCAATTTGGAAGGCTTCACTCATACCTCTCTTATATGCATGTACTGCGTAGGTTGTCAAATACAAAAACCCCCTCCGGTGAGGGAAGGGGTGATTGTTTCTTGAGTAAAGAATACCTTTTACAAGGTGTTGTTGTACCCAGTTCTTCGGACACTAGCGCGTTGTGCGAATGCTACCAAAGTGAATTCTGTCTTGTACATACCGTTGACACGGTGACCGTCTCGAGCTAACTCTTGCCACTTTGGTTCTTGGCCAACGAGGAAAGCGTGTTTGAACGTCTCTTCTCTTAAGGCGTAGACTGCCAAAGAATTTGTAGCATCCACGTTGACAGTACGGACATCTTTGTGAGGGATAATCTTCACTGTTTGACCGACAGTAGAGTCATATACTCTAATTTCGTTATCCAGTTTCTTATCACTTGCATCAACGTTGCGTGTCAAGTTGGACGTGAATGTTGCAATACGTCTTTTGATGATCATTGGACAGACCAAAAGATCAGCAATGAATTCCATAGACACTTGGTCATAGGAGTTTTGCATCATATCGTTCAACTCAAGCTCGGTAAAAGAAGTACCACTTGCTCTTGCTGTCGCGTTGGTAGAGATCATGTTATGAAACCCTGCCATACCTGAAGCGACACCAGAAGCACGAGCGACTACATCACCATTAATAGTGACGTACTCCATCTTTGCTTTGAGACGTTTAAGTGCGCGATCTTTTTGAAACGCCATAGGGTTCTCACCAGTGATGGTAGAGATTGCCATTTGCGTATCAGAGATACGTACCGACTCGTCTAAGAGAACGGTGGAGTTACTCGATTTTTCAGGAGTAACCAAGTCATCGTATGAAGGGACTGATCCTTCAATGACTCCAGTGACTGAAGTTGGACGCGCAGTATTGTAGACACCCCACTGATGCAGTGTGTTGGTGGCTGCAGGTGCAGTACCTAAATTCGTCACGAAATAGTTATCTGTATTAGGACTAACGTCTTTTAAGATAGACAAGAGTGATTCTCGTTTATCTGTAGCGCTAGAACTTTGTAAGCCGAATGGCATAAAAATCCTTTAATATGTAGTTTTAATAACCACTACGCTCTAGTCTCTCAAGCATTGCGTTCGGATCATTTTTGCTTCTTCGCTTTAAATCCTCAAAATCAGTGCTTGTTTGGTGTTGCGCAGTACCTGTCGAGGCGACTTGTTTACGTTGTTCTTGTGCTTTGGTAGGAGACAGCGTTCTAAAGTATTTACTCATGTTGTCGGCTGCTTTCATTGCATCTCGTCTTCCTGAAGTGACTATTTGACTAGTCAGCTCATTTCGGACGAGGTTGTACGCCTCCTGCTTAAATACATCAGAGAGCGGATCGAGTTCGGGATATGATTGATAGAGTGCTTTCGTTTCAGCGTCTTGCTCAAACTTAGAAATTCTATTCTCAGCATCCTGCGCTCTGCGCTCTGCTTGCTCTGCCATTTGCCGAGCTTTTTTAGCTTCGTCAAGTTCACGACGTAATACATCGCCATTGACATATCCTTGCTCATCCACTAATTGGGACTCGCTCACCTGTGGGGGCTGGTACTGCATTTGTGGCACAAACTGTTGAGGTTGTGGCATGTATTGCGGTACGCTTGCAGGTGTCAGATAGTCAAGTACAGAAGGAACGGGTTGAGAACTCCCTTTCAGTTTTTTATTCTCCTCAGACAGCTCTTTGTTGTGCTGTTTGAGTTTTTCAAATTGCTCACGAGTACGATCTCTCGTATCTTCCGGCAATTCTTCACCTTGCGGTGCTTCCGTTGGTTCTTCTGGGGTGGACACTTCCCCTGGTTGTTCCTCACCGTGAACTTCCTCGATATTCTCGATTGGTTCTTCTTGTCCGTTTTGGTCTTCAGGCATGAGACCTCCATACTCAGTTAGTTTTCGTGCTGATATATAGTCATTAGCAAAGACTCGAGTAGATTTCTTATAAACAGAAATGATGGAGGTTAGCAATGGGTTGTGGGGATCATGAATAGGTGTAGCTTGCGCGATCATTCCATACGTAGATGTACTCAACCGTCCCCGGGTATTCGATAGAGGTAACAGTTCCAGCTACGGTAATTTTCTTTATCTGCCATTCACCTACACTGGTTGCAACTCCTGGCAAGGCTGTACCAACATACGTGACAGTAGTAGAAACCTCATCAACTACAGTTTTCTCATCAACCGCACGTGTAAACTTGAAACCCTGAGCGTTTCTATCTGCTCCAGCTCGGCCATGTTCAGCCAGATCAATGACAGTACCATCTTGCAGATGATCGTAGCCAAATAGCTTTCGGTAAATATCAGTTAATGCCATGTTATGCTCCTGAAAAAGTGAGACCCTTGGTAGTAATTCGTTGGCTTTGTGTAGTCCTGATTTTAGACGTACCAATCTTGATCTTCTTGAGGTCTTCGCCCAAATCATTAAAAGCTTGTAGTCGAGCTGCGTGAGATTTCTTACTTCCACCCCCACCTCGTCCACCCATTCGTGATTTAATCGTCCCCCTGCGAGTACCATCCTCATTCAGATCAATCTCTTTGATATCTTTGCCAAGCGCATAGGGAATAACTCCATCAGCGACCAAGTTATTAATGACTCCATCAGACACAAGCATTTGTCCGTTAATTGGTTTTCTGCCGTTTACTAGGTAGCGCATTGTGTCGTCAAAGGACGTTGAATTATCAATCTGGTCATAGGCGTACAGTGTTTTAGAGTCGTTATCTTCTTTGGCAACAGAATAGATCTGTAGGTCACGAGGTGTTTTCCCAAGCTCTGAGGCTACCTTCCCCTTCAAATCAGTCTTTTGCTGATCAGTGAGATACTCATTACCTTCTATAGTTGAAAGGCTTGCGTACAGCCCACTATCTCGCTGAGACTTCTCATACCGATTTGTTTTAGGCATCGCTAACGGTTGGCTCAAATACGCTGTCTCTAATTCTTGTTGAGTAACATCAATCCCAGCTTCGACCTTTTTCTTTGTAAGACTCACCACCTGCTTTGTAAGCAGATTGTCAGTGTTGAGCGTAACGCCTTTTCCGGCCTCTATTTTATCAAGAACTTTCTTCACTTCTTTATTTTGATTCCGAAGTTTTTGCCTTGCATCGTAGTATTCTTTTTCTTTTGGTTTTTCTTGACTTATTGAGAAAGGGCTGAACGCATTAATAGTAGGAAACTGTCTCAGGGATTCTTCCCCGAACGGGGTTTGATTGGCCTCTAGTGATTGAGAAGCAAACGGAATTTGAGAAACGATACTCTTTCCAATCTGTTCTGGGGGTGAGCCACCAGATGTTTTTCTACGAACAGGATCTACTTGTCTAGCAACCCAGCCCATGAATGATCGGTAGGGAATCATCTGTGCCGGAATGTTAGAGAATCCTCGAGCTTGTTTATACTCATCTCCTCTGAGTGCATCAATAATGTCTCCAATACCTTTGACATATGACTGGTCTGCGAAGAATCCCAGTGTCCCCGAGAATGCCATTCCCATCGTTGTGAGTGCGTCGTTGTCTCCGCCATTATCTTGCGCCCATTTAAGAGCTGAAGCCATAGCGATAGGGTACGCGAGTGGTCCGAGCTTCGAGTAAGAAACCCACTTGCCACCAATTTTCATTGAATATGGTTGTAGTCCTGCTGCATAAAACTCTGCTTTCTCTGTGGCATTAGTTGGCGTATCCCACGTCGTTAATCCACTCGATGCCATAGCGTACGCTCCGGTGAAAACCGTTGAACCTATAATGGCCTTAGCCATTTGTGTGGCTGGTTCCCCAGATCCACGTACGGTCGTAAATCCTAGTGGTGAGTACTCAAACCCCTGCTTTAAGATGTTGGTAGGAGTTTGCAAGAAAGGCACAAGCCACTTCCCACCTGGGACACTCCGAAGATTGTTGATTGCAACGTTCCACTTGTCCCACACCTTCAAGACACCGTTTTGTCCCAACTTACCGTCTGGGTCAAATGCTTGTCTAAATGTACGATAGTTTGCTTGCTGTTCTGCTATCTTGCTTGCTTTAGCCCCAGTGATTCCCTCGGTCTTTAACGACTCCATCTCTCCACCCTTCACAAGAGTTCTAAAGAATTGGTCGGAAGCCTCCAGTGCCTGAAGTGGAAATGTGTATATCTGCCTGAGTGTAGAGGTGCTGGTGGGGATGAACTCTACATCTGGTTTGGTGAGGCCCTCAACGCCGGCAAGTGTCTTTTTAAAGTTACCAAAAGCATCAGGTAACGCTTTCCAGTATCCTCTAGCGTAATCAACGCCTTGTCGAGCAAAGTATTCCTGTTCTTTTCCGGTAAGTTTTGATTGTGCGAAGTCAACGCTGCCCCTCACTGTCTTCTCCACTGGTGCGAGTATTGCTGTTTGTAAAAAGTTGGAGAATGCGTTGTTGATATGAGTATTAGGACTCGAGAGCATATTGGTATATCGAAACTCATCGAGCTTGTCTGCGAGGGTTGCCGGCTTAAACTTACGGTAAAAGTCTGTGATCTCTTTGGCATTATTCCAGTCCACCTCTTTGCCTGCTTTTAAAATGCCCTCTACATCTGCACCTGTTTTAAGAATATCCCGTAAAAGCATTTCTTTAATAGTGATGTCTTCTGCTCCAATGTTAAACGCCTGCAACCTACGCCCTGCATCTGCTGCGACTGATGAAACTACCTCGAGTTGCTCTAGGAACTTAGGAGTTATTCCTACCTGTGCCTGTTCTGATCGTAGTAAGTTGCGTGAAGCCTGCAAGCTCTCACCGAACTGCTTCGCCTCATCTCTGCCCACTACGTCTGTGAGAACCTGAGCTTTCCGGCCGCCATTTATAATCTCTTGCTTTGTGAGTGTTTTCCCCTTGTTTTTCTCGAGAACCGGTCGCATAACCTCAACTACAGAGTCCAGCTCTTTGCTTTGCGCCTCATCGAGCTGCAACTTCTGTTTATTGATATTAAAAGCGTATTTTTTGTCACGTGATATAATAATCTTCGATGAATCATCAGAAACTACCTGTGCCTTTCCAGCTTTTTTCGTTAGTATCTTCACTCCTGTTGGTTCTATCGGTTCCCCTTGGAATGTTTGTAGTTTGGGGTTTTGCGTTTCTTGTGTTGCAATCTTTGTTCTCGAACTTTTTGCTATCTCTGGCTGTAATGATTTTGATGACGTACCTTCTTTCATACCTGGTGCAGGAGTAGCTTTAGCCTGGTTGTAGATGTCGGTGAGTTTTTCAAATCTAATAATATCTCCATTATCCATAGGAATGAACTTAGCATCTACTAGACCTTTTCCATTTTTATTAAGAAATCTATGGTATCCATCAAGCAGCTGTTTTTCTCCCGTTTTTATGTCAACACCAACCACTATTGGGTCATTACTTGGTTTGAATGATGGATTATTTTTTGCTAACTCTAAATTGTTATCCATTAACTTTAGTTCTTCTAATTTTACTTTCCCAGATGTATGTTTTCTTATCCCACCCATTCCAGTATTACTTTCAGATATCTTACCGCTTAATGATTCTGGTAACTCCTCAGCACTCCCATACTTCTGAGCTTCTGCCGTGAGTGGGTCTTTGGCTTTCTCTCCAATAGCACCTCTCTGGAGATATTGTTCTTTCGTCAAACCCATCTGTGCAGCGTTTTTCTCAGCCATAGCATCAAACTCACCTTTACCAGCTTTAACCGCAGCAGGAGTTAAACCAACTCCTTGTCGCACTCCACCAATGGCAGCGTTTGAAAGTAAGTCACCAACAAATCTATTTTTATAGTTCTCTGCATAGGTACCACCCTTATCAGCGGTATCTTTAGTAGCAAAGAAGGCAGTTTCAAGAGGCGTCTCACTCGCCTCACGAAGGGATCCTTTAAGGATTTGTTTAGGGGCTTGTCTGAGTATCTTTGAGAGCGAGCCTTGTTTCATGGCGTTGCCACTTACTTTAAGTGCATCGTCTGTGAGATTGGCTAATTGAGGTATAAGTTTTGATCCAGTTCCCAGTGCAATATCAGTCAACTTGCTTGTTACAGGATAGATCCACGAACCCTGCGCACCTTGTCTTGCACCCTCCAGAGAGCTATCCAGTGTTGGGCTATTCCCCTGTAATACATCGCCGATCGCACTTGATCCTGCCCCAAAAGCACCTCCTATTACAGCGTTTTTCGTCATAGTCAATAACTTAGGTATAATGGTGGGACCACCAGCAATCTTGCCAGGAACGCCCATAACATATCCAGAAAGAGTCCCAGCACCCTCGGCAAATTTTCCAATGGGTGTTTGAGCCCTATATGCGGAGACATCTGCATATGATTTAGGAAGAAATTTCTCTGCACCCGTACCACCCAGTTGACCCCGAATGTTCCCTGCAAAAAACCCCTGCGTTGAGTCTGCAACAGTTTGAGCTATAGGAGAATTTCTAAACCTTGTGTCGAGGTTCCCACCAGGACTTACAGAGGCTCTATTATTCGCTTGCCAATTTGAAAAGTTAGAAGAAAGGTTGCGTATAACTTTACCTAGTCGGGAATTTTTCGCTTGTTGAACTACATCTTTAACTGCCATAGTACTGGTATAGACGATTTAGGTTGAGGTTATCAATCAGCGAGAGAACTGTGGCTGATAGTCCTGGAACCGAGGGTCTGTTGCACTAGAGCCTGGAATGGTTCCATACAAATCTTCTCGTCTTGAGATCTGCCCAGTCAACTGTTGCTGACTACCTTGTCCTTGATTGCTCACGCTAGGAATAGAGCTTTGAGGAGAAGCAGCGAATGTATCTACCCCTTGTTGGCCTTGGTTCGTTGCACTTAAGAATTGCTGTGCCTGATTGTCTAGGCTGGCGGAATTTTGTTGTGCTTGCATTTGTAGTTGTGATTGGAACTGCGCTCTTGAGACATCAATCTGATATGCTGCGTTGCGTAGTTCTTGCAATGCACCCATACGTGCCTGTGCTTTCGCCGATTCAGTCTCACCACGTCGACCATTGATCTCAAGCAACCTATCCTGGAATGTTCTTTGCACTTGGTTTACAGCTTGCTGTCTGTTCACTTCTAACTGCTGTACTCCCTGCTGAAACTCTCGCTCTACAACTTGTCGTTGCTGATTGATTTGCTGCAGAGCTTGTTGTGCTTGCTGACCAATTTGAAAAGTATTTCTCTGAAACTCTCTGCCTTGCAACTCGCCTGCGGCCTGTCCTGCACTTGATGAACCACCAAATCGTTGCTGGTTGGCTGATTGTAACTCCTGTAAAGTTTGGCGTTGCTGTCCGCTCTGAGCTTGTTGAGATTGAAATGTTTGTTGCTGTTGACCACTGAGTAGCTCGTTTGCACCAGTTCTCTGATTATCAAGTAATCCACGAGAGGCTTGAGCTTGTGCCTCTGCTTCTCCAATGAGTCCTGGTAATTGTCCGCGTAGGTTATTTTCAGCTTGATTATATACATCAAAAATAGGATTAAATTGTGAGTCTATTTCTCCTTGAGAGGGTCCTTGTGGCGCACTAATGTCGTCATAGGGATTTGATACTGGGCTAGCGTTTGATACTGCACCAGCGTTTGTTTGACCACCGTTTTTGTCCCTAGAACGCAAAGCAGCTAACTGCTCTGGGGTGGCTGTTGGACCCTGGAATCTATCCACTGGTGGTAGATCTCTTCTGGGAGGTGGTGAAGAAACCTGACTATTACCAAACAAATTAGAACCGCCTTGAGAGCCTCTTGATTGACCAAAAAGATTACTTACAGCTTCAGTAGCACCGAACTCATAGTTCGATGGGTTGTACCATGCTTTTCCTTGTGTTCTTGGTATAAGTCCCATATTTTCCTCTACAGCAAGCTTTCTGCTATAATACGTTATGTTTAAATGGTGTAAGTACCTCTATCGCGCTTTTCTGGTTCTTTTAACTCCAGTATCATTTTCTGTCGTTTTTATGTTGTTTGAAAATGACAACGCAGCAGCCGGTACTTTTGTAGTGCTTCTACTTTTCCCTCTAGCAATCCTTATCAAACTTATCCTAAGGATTCTTCTCCACTGGTCACATAGCCTCAACTACACTAAAGTTATCTCGTTATAAACAATTCGTTTTGAGGTTTGAAAGAGGCAATTTAAGCCTGTGAAGCGTGTACGAGTTTGAGTATTCCAACTCCCTGATATCCAACTGGACACTTTCGACACCGTGCCTGCGTAGAAGAGACTAGATACAATTCATGTTGACACTTTGGGAAGCTAAGCTCTACTCGCTGTGATGCTTCGTTCCCGTATGGTTCGTAGGTCGTGTGAAGTGGGGGTAGTGTGGGTTCAGCCATGTTTAAGTTTTTCCTGTTCTATTCTTTTTTGCAGGTCTCGCATTCTACCCTCAGAGCCTGATAGTAAGCTGGTGAGTTCCTCAAAGGCTTTCGCCCTTGCCCACATCACGTTATACGCTCTCTGAAACTCAACATCATTCTCAAACGATTGGGGGTCCAGCCATTTGTTGGCTTGGGTCAAAAGGGGGAGTAGCACCTGTTGGAGATCCTGGCTGAGCCATAGGCGACTCAGTGCCTGCTGCTTGATTAGATCCTTGCTGAACGCCTCCAGTCGCAATATCTGAGAAGAATCTGCTTGCATCTCTCGTGCCACTTGATTCAAAGATTTCTGTGAGGATTTCGGTTGCATTTGGTTTTTTCCCTTCCTGTTGCAGTAACGTTATCACATTCTTGTTGTTGAATAACAGGTCGGTTGCTTCCCTTCGAGCTTGTTGCATCTCACTATCAGCTCCAGCACTCATACTCTTCACATCTGGGATATAGTTAAATGTACCATTCATATCTTCAGGAACCATACTTAGCTCCGCCTCTGTACCCGTTTCATCAATTTTCATCTTGGGCTTTATCTTCAGTTTTTCATAGTCTTTCTCTTCTGGGTTCTCCACAACTGGATATTTCGGTGTGTACCCAGCGTTCATCAACTCCTGCATCTGTAAGTCGTTCACATCACCGTTTTGGGCAAGGATTGCATCAGCTATTGTTTGAGTTGCTTCGTGGTCTAGCATCATCTCATCAAGCCCTGCTTGCTTGAAGAAGGCAAAGTCTTTTTCGCCGATAATCTTGAGAACATACTCACTCATACCTGGATTTGCGAAGAGGAACTGTTGATTATTTGATAACCACATGTCCATCATGTCCACCAGAGCATCTGAAAGGGCATTTTGGTTGTCCTGATCACGTACATTTTGCTGTCTCTCTTGTTTATTCACTTCTGTAGCGGTCTTATCTGGATTAAATGGGTCAACACTTCCAACACCTTGGCTAGAATCTCCCATAGCTGTGCTGAAGGCAGATTTCAGTGCTGAGTACGTTGTTTGGAAGTATCGAAGTGGCTCACCTGATCCAACATGTTCTGTAACAGCGTTCTCTTGATTGATAATCCATTGTGCTTCTGGACCCCATTGGATCGTTTCCATTCGCACCAATCCCTCTAAGATCTTGAGTGGTGGCTTCATGTGGATATTCATGGTGTCTAAGAAACCATTAATGGTTGCCTGTATGCCTCTCCAGAGTGGGAGAACACTTTCAACCTCAGACTCTCCTATGGGGTCATCTGAAAGAGAGAAATATTTTAATTGAACAACAGGAATCTTTCCATGTTTGTATGGGTTTGGAATGTCACGAAGCAGAACATTGTGTTTTGGTGAGAAGGTAATCCAGCGATCGGGTCGATACTCAGTGACAACCTCAGTGACCGGAAAAGCCTCATCACTACCCAAGCGATCAGTTAAGCCTTTTAGCGACTTAATTCTTGAGGTGTAGTTTCCATCTCTGCGATCTTGTGATTTCTCTGCGAGTGTTTCCTTCAGCTCAGAGAGACCAGGGTATTTCGGTTCGCCAGGCATTTGATTCTCGGTTTCTAGCTCCTCCAGGGTACGCCACTCACTTACTTGTACCCACTTGGCATTACGGACGTTATCGCCGTGAGTCAGTCCTACGTTGCGAACATCGAGGTGTTTGAACTCATTGCCATTAAACGTAACCTTCTCCTCGCCACTTTCATCTGTGTACTCGCAGTACTTCCAGGTAACTAGCCCGAAGCATGAGGCAAAGAGCCGTGTGTCCTGATCCATGAGTCCCCACTTGTGGTTCATTGATCCGCCATCTTTCGCGTTGTCCCACTGGAAGTCTAGTAAAGCGTTGTTAATTCTTGCCCCAGTAATATCCGCCCCTTCACGAGGAACTAAGCGGCCACGCAACTTCGAGTTGGTAAGCCTTGCTTTCTTTTCAACGATTGTGGTACGAAGCACAGGGTCGACAACTTGAGATAGGTATGGCCAGTTCTCAGGTAACCTACCAAAGTAGGCATCAAGAACATCATTCCACCCATTCTCTCGGGTCATTCTAATATCACGATCCTCTGTCCAGTCGGCATAGTGCGTTTGAACTTCTTGGAGAATAGGAGTCTGTGATTGTGGGGTTTTGCGTTTCTTGTATTTTTTTTCAGCCATGTCTGGCAGGTATATACCAATGTGTTTGAGGTAATCAATGATCTCTGCGTACAATCTTCATTGTGGCGACAATCGAAACTGTTTTTTTTTCCGCTGTTGCAATGTGAGTGCATGGTGGGCAGAGGCGGATAAATTCTCCTGGATAGAGTTCAAATAAGAATGGTTTGATCTCTTCAATCATTTCACACCCACAAGTCTGACAGAACCAAGTGCCTCTTACTCGTTCTTTTTTCAGTCCGGAGATAGATCCACCGTATTTCGTCCATTTACCAGTTTTTAAGCCTTTGA
>Ga0163148_10005340_pt1 | contig 12892 bp, 8 predicted proteins | sample OliLakLV19MP7P2_FD_148606 | JGI IMG/M metagenome (GOLD analysis project Ga0163148, IMG submission 148606) | Freshwater microbial mat bacterial communities from Lake Vanda, McMurdo Dry Valleys, Antarctica- Oligotrophic Lake LV.19.MP7.P2 | ecosystem: Environmental > Aquatic > Freshwater > Lake >... | reverse complement strand
GATGTGCAGTCAGACGACACTCACCAATCCGGCATGACAAAATTGTCACGCCATAAATGTCACTTGATGCAGACCGACCTGACCATTTTGATATCGGTAAGGCCCATCATGATCTTTTCCATGCCGTCCATCTTCAGGGTGCGCATGCCGCCTTCCACGGACTGGGCGAACAACTCGGCCACCCGGGCCCGTTCCTGGATCAGTTTCTTGACGGCATCGTCGGCCACCAGCAACTCGTGCAGGCCGATCCGGCCCTTGTAGCCGGTACCGCCGCATTTATCGCAGCCGACCGCCCGGTACAGGCGCAGCTGGCCGTCGACACCGTAGGTCTCCGACCAGGTATCGACCAGCTTCTGGGTCTCGCCGACAGAATCGAGCTGCCAGGCCTTGGAGTGGCGCAGTTCCTCGGCATATTCCGCGACGAACAGGCGCAATTCGTCGGATGCGGGAACGTACGACTGCTTGCAATCACACAACTTCTTGGCCAAGCGCTGCGCCAGGATGCCCAGCAAGGCATCGGCGAAATTGAAGGGGTCCATGCCCATGTCCATCAAACGGGTGATCGACTCCGGCGCCGAGTTGGTATGCAGCGTCGAGAACACCAGGTGCCCGGTCAGGGACGCCTCCACACCCATGGAGACGGTTTCCTTGTCGCGCGACTCGCCCACCATGATGATGTCTGGGTCGGCACGCAGGAAGGCGCGCATCACCAGCGCAAAGTCGATACCGGCCTTCTTGTTGATCTGAACCTGGCGCAGGCCCTTTTGCGTGATCTCGACCGGATCTTCGGCGGTCCAGATCTTGGTGTCGGGCGTGTTGAGGAACTTGAGGATCGAATGCAGCGTCGTGGTCTTGCCCGAACCGGTGGGGCCGCAGACATAGAACAGCCCGTATGGCTTGCTGACGGTCTTTTCGAGTCGCTGCTTGTTGTGCGGCGTCAGGCCGAGTTTTTCGAGCGGAATCGGCTCGCCTGCGGCCAGAATCCGCATCACGACGTCTTCGACACCACCGGTCGACGGAATCGTGGCGACCCGCAACTCGATGTCGAGCGGGCCGTATTTCTTGAACTTGATCTTGCCGTCCTGCGGCTTGCGGCGCTCCGAGATGTCGAGGTCACACATGATCTTCAAACGCGCTGCGATGGCGCTGCGGTAGGCCGCCGGCACCGAGATGTACGGCACCAGCGAACCGTCCTTGCGGAAGCGGATTTCGGTTTTCTGCTTGCCGGGGTACGGTTCGACGTGAATGTCCGAAGCGCCCTGCTGGTAGGCATCGATAATGACCTTGTTGACCAGCTTCACGACCTCGTTGTCGGAGGCCGCGGAGGCCGCGTCCTCGTTGGCTCCGTCGTCGGCAGCGCCCTCCTCCGTCCCCATGCCGTCGAGGAGATCGCCGATCGAGCTGCCGTCGTCGACGGCACCCGGCGCGCCGCCGCTGCCGAAGAACTGGTCCAGCGTGGCGATGAACTCGCGTTGGGTGGAGACCTTGAAGATCGCCTTGGCCTTGGGGAAAACGTTGTTGACCATACGCGAGCCGCGGACCTTCTCCGGATCGGTGGTCATGACGAGCAAGCCGTCCTTGTTGTCCTCGAGCGGCAGCCAGGCGCTGGATTCCAGGAACTCGCGGCTGATGTTCTTCAGGAGGTCGAACGGTTTGACGCGGTCGCCCTTGAACGCCTCATACGGCACGCCGAAATACGCGGCCAGCGCATCGCCGATGGGGCCGGCCTTGACCTGGAACTCCTCGATCAGCACGGTCTCGATATCGAGGTTCTTGCGCCGCGAGGAACGCGCCGCGAGTTCCAGTTCTTCGGCTGTGATGATGGCGTTGGTGACGAGCTGGTCGTATTTGCCGCGGATGGACACCTGCTGCGGATGCGCGCGCTGGCGGAACGCGATCGAGAGCGTCTCACACAGGTGCGTCATGCCCTCTTCCATGGCCGGCGGGAAGGGCTGGCCGTTCTTCGCGTTGATGAGCTGCACGACGCCGACCAGTTCCTTGGTCTGCGGGTCGGACACCGGCCCGACCAGCATCTGCTTGGTCCGGTAGCCGGTCTTGAGGTCCACCTGCTTGAGGAAGTTCAGCTGCGGGCTGTAGGCCTTCAGCTCCTTGTCGTCGTAGACGTCGCGGATGTTGATGATCTTCTTGTTGACCGCAACGAAGCCCGCGATACTCTGATCGTTGATCGGGAGCCGCAGGTCCTTGAACGAGACCAGCCCGGTCTTGATCTTGGAGATGATCGACTGCTTGTCCTCGGACAGCGCGTAGATCGTCAGGCGGTCGGCGTTGAACAGGCCGGTGATCTCCTGCGACAGTTCCAGCATGATCTCGTCGAGATTGCTGGTCGCATGTATCTTGTTGGTGACGGCCTGCAGGCCCTTCGAGAAGTCCAGCTTCTCGGCCAGATTGTCCGGACCGACCGGCTTGGTGGTTTCCAGTACGCTCGCCATAAACAACCTCTTTGCCGTGAACCGCGGGCGGGGCGCGACGGCCCCTCTCCGCCACGCCTCAAAATCGCTAGAAATCGAATACCTGGTTGTTCTCGAGCATGCGCGGAGCGAACCGGCCCGCGCACTCGACGATTTCCTGCATTGTAACCTCGGCTTCCCCGGGTTTGAGGTGCGTGATGTAAACCGCCGCCTCGCGGGTCAGCTTGGCCAGTTCGACCGCCAGCAGGCTCGGGCACAGGTGCTTGGAGGCCACTGCCAGGTCCTTCTCGCTGTTGCGGAAAGCCGTCTCGATGATCAGGGTCCGCAGGTTCTCGATGCGGTTCACCGCCTCCCACAGGGCGTCGTTGACCGTGGTGTCCCCGGTGAACACCAGGCTCGCCCGCCCGGAATCCAGGTGGTAGCCGACCGCCGGCACGACGTGGTTGGCGGGCAGCGGGGTGATCCGGCGACCGTCTGACAGGGTTTCGGTGCGGCCGACCTGCACGCTGGCGTAGCGCAGAAACGGCTTGCCGGCGTCGGGGATCTGGGTGAAGTCCGGCCACAGCTTCCAGTTGAAGAGATGCTGGCGCAGCACCTCCAGCACCGGGTCGATGGCATGCACGATCAGCGGCCGGTCGCGCATCCAGCCTACCGTGTCGAGCAGGAAGGGGATGGAGGTCACGTGATCGAGGTGTGCGTGCGTCACGAACACGTGATCGATCTTCGCCAACGCAGCCATCTCGAGATCGCCCACGCCCGTGCCGGCGTCGATCAGCACGTCATCGTCGAGCAGAAACGAGGTCGTGCGCAAAGCGCCGCCGATCCCACCGCTGCAACCGAGTACCTTGAGCCGCATGCTGATGTCGTCTCCGCCTACTTGGTGTCGAAGGTGTAGGCGCCGTCCCAGCCTGGGCCGGGCGGATTCTTGCGCAGCACCGCAATGCGTTCGGGCAGGGTGTGCGAGTACAGCGCGTTGGCCGGCGCCATCTTCTGCAGGTTAAACAGCTGGAGTTCCGCCATGTCCCAGTCCTGGGCCCGGTAGAGTTTGAGGAATTGCGCGTAGAGCTTGATTTCATCCAGCCGCGCCTTGTCGACCTGGCCGGTCTGGCCGAGCGGTTCAAAAATCGCCACCGCCACGTCCTTGCCCTTGACGCGCACGCGATCAAGCTCCCGGTAGACGAAATCAGGCGCCGCCTCGCGCGTCTTTTCACCGACTATGATAGCAGCGCCGTAGGTCTTGGTGATGCCTTCCAGGCGCGAGGCCAGATTGACCGCATCCCCCATGGCCGTATAGGCCTTGCGGTCCTTGGAGCCCATGTCGCCTACGCGGACGTTGCCGGAATTGAGACCCACGCCGATCTTGAGCTCGGGCCAGCCGCGGGCCACGAATTTCTCGTTGAGCTGCGCGCAGACGACCTGCATCTCCAGCGCGGTGACGACCGCGTTCTTCGCGTTGTCGGCATCAGCCACCGGCGCCCCCCAGAAGGCCATGATCGCGTCGCCGATGTACTTGTCGAGGGTACCGCGATGGCGCCGAATGACGGCACTCATGCCGGTCAGGTATTCGTTGATGTAATCGCGAAGGTCCTCCGGCGACAGCGCCTCCGAAATGCTGGTGAACCCGCGCACGTCGGAGAACAGGATCGTCAGGTCCGCAGCCTTCGGCAACATGGAATACTTGCCGGGGTTGCGCGCCATCTCGTCGACCAGTTCGGGCGGCACATACTGTCCGAACAGTTCCGTGAACTGGCGCTTGCCACGGGCCTCGATGAAAAAACCGTACGACATGTTGAGCGCGAACAGCAGTGCCACCAGTACCAGCCCGGAGGCGAGCGGCAACACCAGATTGCCGGCATGAAAGACCAGGATGTTGGTCGCGATCACGATCGCCAGCACGATGAGCGTCGTCAGCAAGGACTTGATGGGGGACAGCACCGGCAGCAGCACGGCCAGGGCGATACCCGTCAGCAGCAGCAACGCGAACTCCGCGCCGATCACGTAAGGCGGCTTCTGCTTGATGTTGCCGTCCAGCATGCCGGCGATGAGATTCGCGTGTACTTCCACGCCGGGATAGACGTTCTCCACTGGCGTCGCCCGCAGATCGAGCAGGCCGGGCGCCGTGGTGCCCACTAGCACGATCTTGTCTTTCAGCGCGCCGGCGGGAACTTGATCGTTCAGGATGTCGACGGCGGGAAAATAGCGGAAGCTTCCGCCTTTAGTGCCGCCTTTCCCGCGGTACGGCACCAGCGCCTCCACCCGCTCGTCGACTGGGATGCGCAGCGGACCGAGTTCCAGCCACTCCAGGCCCGAATAGCCCCGCGTCCACAGCTTGTCCACGGGATAGCCCGGATTGACAGCCGGCAGTGCGCCTTTGTCGTCGCGCGCCAGCACGCGGATCATCGCCAGCGAGAGCGGCTCGTAATACGCGCCCTCGAACTCGGCCAGCATCGGCACGCGGCGGATGATGCCGTCCGGATCCGGGTCCACGCTGAAGAAGCCGGCGGTCGCCGCCGCCTTCTCCAGCGCCGCGAGGTTGGCCGTGTAGCCCTGGTAGTCCTTGAAATCGATTTTCCGCCCGGCGAAGGTACCTGCCGGCAGCAGGGGGTCGGGCAGCACGCCGATGCGCACGTCCTTCTCCTGCGTAAGGACGTAGCCCAGCACTACCGGCCGGTTGCGGATGCGCGCGGCGAAGATATCGTCGTACTCCAGCGCGGGCTCAAGCGCCTTGAGCGCAGCCTGGAAGGCCGCGACGTCGCGCAACTCTTTTTGCGCGAGCCCCCGCAGCACCTTGATGCCGGAGCTTTCGTCGCGTTCGGCGAACACGATGTCGAACCCGACGAGCGCAACACCGTGGCGGTCGAACAGCTTGTCGAGCAGGAGCGCGAGACGGTCGCGCGGCCACGGCCAGCGTCCCTCGCCGCCCTTTTCGCGTTCCGCCAGGCTCTTCTCGTCAATGTCGACGATGACGATGCGCGGGTCCACCGTGCGTGGCATCGTCAGGGTAAGCCGCGTGTCGTAAACGATCGCTTCCAGGCGGTTCACCAGCGGCAACTCGAACGTCCAGCCGCCGATGCCCCATTTCGCCGCATGGGCCAGAAACAGAACCACCAGGCCGAGCCCGAGTGCGATGCGGACGATATGCTTGTTCAACGCTCCCCCCTATTCCCGGTCACCGCAACTGGCGACCAGGGGATGACTTAGAGCGCTGATTTTGCTGCAAAACTCGTGCCATAAGCGGGGGGATGTACGGTATTTCGTACGGGCGCGCGCGGCCGTTGCTTATCTGCAAGGAAATCGATTTTTAAACAATGACTTAAAGTCGTCCGCCCAGTGTCGGGCAGCCATGACGCGAGATCAGGGCGACTTGAGGAAAAACTCCATCTTCACCCCGGCCAATTCGATCACGTCGTGGTCGTTCAGGGGGTGGGCCTGGGAGTCGAGAGTCTTGCCATTGACGATGGGAAACGTCACCCCTTCGACATGAGTGATGAAATATCCATGGGGGCGCCGCGTGATGACCGCCACCTGCACACCCGGTTTGCCCAGCGTGGTCAGATTCTTGGTCAGTTCCAGTTCCTTGCCGGCGCTGGGCCCCGTGAGGATCTGGATCGCCGCCACACCGGCTGCGCCGGACAGCGGCGGGTTGGAGTTGGTGGCGCTCGACGCCGTCGGGTTCGGCGTGGGCGGATGCGCGTTGACCTGAGTGTCGCCGAAGCTCTGCGGCGGCGCCATCATGGGTCGCTGGCCCGACACCGGCGCGCGCAGCACCATGGTCTTCTCGAAGTCTGCCACCGACGTCTGCCCGCCCTGCTCGCTCACGTACTTGAGCTTGTATTTGCCGATCTCGATGACATCGTTGTTTTGAAGGATGTGCTTCTTGACGGGGTTGCCGTTGACCAGCGTGCCGTTCGTGCTGCCCATATCCTCGAGGAAGGAGTCGTTCAGGATGGTCACGATCAGCGCGTGCTCGCCAGACACCGCCAGATTGTCGATCTGGATGTCGTTGTGTGCCTTGCGCCCGACGGTGACCCGCTCCTTGTCGAGCGGCAACTCGCGGATGACCGCGCCGTCCAGGCTCATGATCAATTTAGCCATGATCGTATCCCTTTTATTTTACTTGAACCACGCCTTCAACTTGCTCATCCAGCCCGTCAGCTCGGCTTGGCTGGCCTCGCCCACGCGCACGAGCACCACCGTGATGTTGTCGCGCCCCCCGCAGTCGTTCGCCAGCTGCACCAGCTGCGAAGCGGCCAGCGGCAGGTTCGACTGCAACTGCTCCATGACGGACTGAATATCCTCGTCGACCACCATGTCCGACAGGCCGTCTGAGCACAGCAGGTAGATGTCCCCCGGCAGCGTGTCGTGGGTGTGCACCTCGGTCTCGACTTCCGGGTCGATGCCGACCGCGCGCGTGACCAGGTTCTTGTTCTGCGAAAAGCGGGCCTGCTCCTTGCTGATCATGCCGCTGTCGATCTGCTCCTGCAGCAGGGAATGATCCCGGGTCACCTGCTCGAGCAGGCTCGCGCGGTAACGGTACAGGCGCGAGTCGCCGATATGGCCCACCGTGACCAGGCTGTCGTGGAACAACGCCACCACCAGCGTCGTGCCCATGCCGGCATACTGCGGCTGGCTGCGTGCGGTCTGGAAGATCGCGCCGTTGGCCTTGCCCGAGTTCTCGGCGATCAGCGCCTGCGCCAATTCCGGACTGCTGGCGGCCTTGCTCTCGGCCAGCACGTTGCGCATCTCTTCCTTGATCATGGCCACCGCGATGCCGCTGGCCACCTCGCCCGCGTTGTAGCCGCCCATGCCGTCGGCCAGCACGGCCAGCCCCAGCTCCGGGTCGATCTCGAAGCTGTCTTCGTTGTGCGAGCGCACCATCCCCGGGTCGGTGGCGGTTGCGAACTCCAGGCGGTGGGCGAGTTTCATCGGCGGTTCGCGTCACAATGTGATGTCGACTGCGCCCTGCTTGAGCGAGTCGAGACACTGCCGAAGCGCGGACGCCATCTCCTCGCCCGTCTGGTAGCGCGCTTCCGGCTGCTTCGCCAGCGCCTTCTCGATGATGGCGTACAGGCAATCCGGCAACGCCGGGTTGTACTGGGTGATGTCGGCGTGCGGCTCGTTGGCGATCTTGAACATGAGCTGCGCCATCGAATCGCCCTCGAACGGCAGCTTGCCGCAGGACATCTGGTAGAGCATGACGCCGAGCGAGAACAGGTCCGAGCGTCCCTCGATCTTGCGCCCCGCGAGTTGCTCGGGCGACATGTAGGAGGGCGTGCCCAGCACCATCCCGGTCTTCGTCTTGGACGAATCGGTGATGCGCGCGATGCCGAAGTCGGTGACCTTTACGACATCGGAATCCGGTTCGTACATGATGTTGGCGGGCTTGATGTCACGGTGCACGACGTTGTTGGAATGGGCGTAGTTCAGCGCATCGGCCACCCGCATCACGATCGACATCACCTTGGGTAGCGGCATCAGGTTGTCGGGCTTGGTGAAGGGCGCCAGATCGCGGCCCTTGAGAAACTCCATCGCGATGTAGGCGAGGTCGTGCTCCTCACCGGTATCGAAAATAGTCACGATGTTGGGATGATTGAGCCGCCCGGCCGTCTGCGCCTCCCGGAAGAAGCGCTCTTTGACTTCCACGAGCTCATCCGCCTCAAACTCCTGCGAGAAGGCCATGGTCTTGATCGCCACGACGCGCCCGATCTTCGGGTCCGTGCCCTGATAGACCACGCCCATCGCGCCCTTGCCGAGTTCTTTCTCGACTTGGAAGCGCCCGAGCATCGGCTTCTCCCCGGCATTGAGCACCATGGTGCCGCCGGGATGACTGGAGGCGCCACCGAGGATCACTGTCTCGGACATGGTCTTCGAACGGTTCGCGCGCGCCTCGACATCCTTGAACTTGGGCGCCCACTCGGCGATGTAGCGCAGCACCGCCTCCGCCTTGTTGAACTGGCGTTTGCGCTCGAAGTCCAGCGCCAGGTTGTAGAGCAGTTCGGCGCCGCGCTCCTCTTTCGGCAGACGGCGGAAATAATCGTACGCGGCGTCAAGGTTGCCGCGGCCCTGTTCGGCCAGGCCGAGGTTGCGGTTGGTGACGATCAGGTCGGCGTCGGCAACCTGCTTGCCGCGCTCGGTCATCAGGAAACGCTTGGTCGTCAGCGCGAGGTGACCGACGACCAGCAGCGTGGCCGCCGCCATCAGCTTCAGCCACAGCGCCACCAGGATGCCGGCGGTCGTGAGCGCGCCCGGCGCCGCCTTCAGCCGCGGGAGCACGGCGATCAGGTAGGCCGCGACCAGCAGAAACACGAGGATCTCGGCGTACGGCGCCCAGCCCGGCCGCACGTAGAAATCCTCCTTGAGGATGGAGGACACGGCGTGCGCGAGCGACAGCACCGGGGGCGTCGAAGACGAATACGGCGTCACGAACGCGGTGCCGACGCCGGCCGCCGTGGCGCCGATCAACACGATCTTGTCCTGGAACTTGGCCGCCGGCACCTTGCCCGTCAGCACGTCGAAAAAGGAATCGACCGCGAAAGGCGGCTTGCCGTCCTTGTCGGCGTACCAGAACGTATTCATGAGGAGTTCCGGGTCGGTGCGAACCTTCAACTTGCCGACGGTAACGTCCTCGCCCGGCCTGACCTGGATGTCCGCGACACCGAGGTTGAGGCTCTTCGCGACCGCCATCAGCGACAGCGCGGGAAACATGCGGTCGAAGTAGCGCACCATCAGAGGCTCGCTACGCACGGCACCGTCCACATCCGGCGCGGCGTTGAGGTGGCCGAGCGCCGCCGCCGGCATACCGATCGCGGGAATCGGTACGACCGGGTTGACCCCGGGCAGCGGCAGATCGTCACCCTTCGGCATCGGCAGGCTGAATGCCGCCATGTATTCGGCGAGCGGTTTGTCCGGGCGGCCCTGCGGTTCCGCGGGGAACGGCTGCAGCACGAACGGGAGCAACACGTTGCCAGCCTGTTTGATGCTGGCGGCCAGCCGCTTGTCGGTATCCAGCTGGTCGGCGGCTTCCTTGAGCACAGCGTCGAACTGCGCGCCCTCGGCTTCGTTGCGCAGCTTGGAACCCGCGAGCATCTCGGACAGCTTGTTGATGTAAACGAGCCCCGGGTCGGTCTGCGGCTCGAAGAAGAACACGCTGTAGACGATCGCCTTGGCCTTGGCGCCGGCCAGCAGATCGATCATTTTGGCGTGCACGTCGCGCGGCCATGGCCAGCGGCCGATGTTGGCGATGCTTTCGTCGTCGATCTTGATGACGACGACGCGGTCCGAGGGCACCCGCGTGGAGGCGGCCACGCCCAAGTCATAGGCCTTGCGCTCGAGGCTCTGGACGAGGTCGCGACCGGACGCGACGATGACGACCAGCGTCACCACCAGTCCGAGAAACCAGTCTGATTTCCAGAAGCCTGTTTTGCCCATCCCGCGCCCGTGCCCCCTGCCGTGCCTTGAATCGCACTATTTATTGGCCGTCAGCGTGCTTTTAAGCACCCAGAACGCTCACCGAAAATGCGAAAAATGCGAAATCTTGTTTAGTTGTAATGGTTTAACGGTGTTATTCAAATATTTTACGATAAGTCGCACCAAAGTCCATGATTTTTTTTGGAAGTGTCTCAAAACACGCTGGAAATTCAGCGATTTGGCGTAACTACGCCACACCGGAGTGTAAACGAGCGCCGACCGGCTGCCACCGCGCCTTCGATGGCGCAGCCTAAACTACTGACTGATAAGAAATTTTGGTGACCCGAGGAACACCGGGTCACCGCGCTGCGGGCAGCGTCAGGCGCCGAGCAGCGTGCCGGTAGCCAGCGCAACCGATTGCGCCAACTCGCCGCCACTGAGCTTCTTGCCGTCCTCGAAGCGACCCTTGATGACCTCGATGCGTCCACCCTGGGCCGTGATCTTGAAGCTCGTAGCGGTCACCTCAGTGACTTCACCCATCTTGCCCGCGACATCGGTAAAGCGGTGGAACGCCTGTTTCCGTGCATCGAAGATCTGCAGACGCTTGCCGTTCAGCGTGGTCCAGGCGCCGGGCGCTGGGCTGCAGCCGCGAATCAGGTTGTAGACCTGGTCCACCGGCTTGGCCCAATCGATCCGGGACTCCGCCGTACGGCACCAGCCTTCGTAGGTGGCCAGCGCTTCGTCCTGCACGACCTCTTTGTGCTTGCCGGCCATGACCAGGTCGGCGGCTTCCAGCATCGCGGCCACGCCCAGCGGAAACAGGTAATTGAAGTAGATATCGCCCAGGGTGTCATCGGGACCGACCGGGCAGGTTTTCTGCAGGATGACGGGGCCTTCGTCCAGCCCATCCGTCGGGCGGAAGATCGTCAGCCCGGTCTGCGTCGCGCCCTGGATCAGCGGCCAGTTGATCGACGACGGCCCGCGGTGCCTGGGCAGTAGTGAGGGGTGGTACTGGATGGTGCCGTGTATGGGGATGTTGACGAACTCCTGCGGGGCGAACTGCAACACGTAGGCCATCACGCCCAGCTCCACGTCGAGCGCCTTCAGGGCGTCCCGCGCCTCGTCGCTTTTCAGCGAGGCGAACTGGAACACCTTGAGCCCCTTGTCGGTGGCCGCCTGCTTGAGCGGATCGACCTTCGCGCCCGGTTTCTCCGGCGCGCAGAACACACCGGCGACGCTGTCGCCGCGCCCGAGAAAGGCTTCCAGGACCGCCTTGCCGTAGTCCTGCTGACCGATGATGGCGATTTTCATGCGTAAGTCCTCTGTTGGCCGCCAAGACGCCAGGGACGCCGAGGCAGCAGAATGAATGGACCAAACCCGTTGCGCCGTTCCTGGCGCCCAGGCAGTGAAGCCTGTCTTTTATGCCGCTTTTTTCGGCGGCATGGAAAACGCGCCCGCGCTTTTCAGCTTCGAGACCTGTTCCTCGTCGTAGCCAAGGACGCCCTTCAGAATCTCGTCGGTATGCTCGCCCAGGGTGGGGCTGCGCTGGATCACCGCGGGGGAGGCAGACAGCTTGATCGGCATGCCGACATTCCACCACTTTCCGCGCTGCGGGTGGTCGAGTTCGACCCACATGTCGCGCCCGCGCACGTGCTCGTCGTTCGCCAGGTCCTCGGTGCTCATAATCGGCCCGCAGGGCACGTCCAGCGGGTTCAGGATCGCCATCAGTTCCCGCTTGGTGTGCTGCTCCGCGAACTTGTTGATGAGGGTCCACATGAGCTGCTGGTTCTTGCGCCGCTCGCCGATGGTGGCGAAGCGTGGGTCCGCGGCGAGATCGGGAACGTGCACGTCAGGCCCGATGCGCTTCGCGAGCGCTTCCCACACCGCCTCCTGCACGACGATATACAACCAGTCGTTCGCGCCGTGCGGCTTGCAGTGAATCGCGTTGCCGAGCTGGCCACCGCCGGAATCGTTGCCGGCGCGCGGCACCTCGCCCATGTCCTTGTAGGTGGGCACCGAGTACTCGGGCATATCTCCGCGCGTAAGTCGCTGGTGGTCGCGGAACTTGACGCGACACAGGTTCATCACGCCGTCCATCATCGCCACCTCGACGTACTGGCCCTGTCCCGTCTGTTCCGCCTGGCGCAGCGCCGCCAGCAGGCCGATGGCGAGATGCAGGCCGGTGCCCGAATCGCCGATCTGCGCCCCGGTCACGAACGGCGGCCCGTCAGGCACGCCGGTGGTGCTCATGGCCCCGCCCATGGCCTGCGCCACGTTCTCGTAGGCCTTGAACTCGGCGTAGGGACCGCTGGAGCCGAAGCCCTTGATCGAGCCCATGACGATCTTCGGGTTGATCTCGTGGATCTTCTCCCAGGTGAACCCGAAGCGGTCGAGCACGCCGGGGCCGAAGTTCTCCATGATGATGTCGCAGCGCTTGAGCAGGTCGATGAAGACCTGCTTGCCGTCCGCACTCTTCATGTTCACGGTGATCGAGCGCTTGTTGCAGTTGAGCATCGTGAAATAAAGGCTGTCGGCCTTGGGCACGTCACGCAACTGCCCGCGCGTCGCATCACCGGCCGGGTTCTCGAACTTGATGACATCAGCACCCATCCACGCGAGCAGCTGCGAGCAGGTCGGCCCCGCCTGCACGTGGGTCATGTCGAGAATTCGAACACCCTTCAGTGCTTCCATAGTTTTCCTCTTGATGCGGTTGTTCGGCGGCCCGTGAACGGCGCCTGGGTCCGTTCGTCGGGACGCCCGCTTGAGCGGCGCGCTTGTCGCGTCCGCACCAAGCGTTATTTCTTCGCAGTTGGATTCAGGCTCGTGATGCGGCCGCTTTCGGTACCGGCGGTTTCATCGATCACGGCGTTGATGAGGGTGGGCTTCTTCGAGCGAATGGCCTCTTCCATCGCCTTGCGCAGCTCGGCCGGCGTCGTGGCGTGCACGCCTACACCGCCGAAGGCCTCCATCAGCTTGTCGTAGCGCGCGCCTTTGACGAACACGGTGGGCGCCACATCCGGACCGCCGGTCGGATTCACGTCGGTGCCCTTATAGAC
>Ga0163148_10005339_pt1 | contig 12892 bp, 11 predicted proteins | sample OliLakLV19MP7P2_FD_148606 | JGI IMG/M metagenome (GOLD analysis project Ga0163148, IMG submission 148606) | Freshwater microbial mat bacterial communities from Lake Vanda, McMurdo Dry Valleys, Antarctica- Oligotrophic Lake LV.19.MP7.P2 | ecosystem: Environmental > Aquatic > Freshwater > Lake >... | reverse complement strand
GTACCTTGTACCTCGTGTGCATAGTTATTAGACAGAAATCAGGCAGGCCGGTATCAGGTACGGTAGCTAGCTAGTAGCGCTGAACGGTATATCTATTGACCAAAGAAGAAACTAAACCAACAACTGGTACAGGTAATTAAATTCATACTGTGTGAATCTACTAATTTGCGGTACTAGTAGTCGAGCAGAAGAACAAGCAACGAATTCAATAAAGTTCAATGGAAATCTTTCCTCCTGAAACAAGCATAAACAAAATGACACCCAAAGAATGTCATGACCATACGTGTGCGCAGAATGTCAATCGTGAGTCGCAAAAAGAGGATATTGGCAGCGACAATGATAATCCGCAACAACACCAGCATCAGCACCCGACCCGCCACAATCAGAATCACAACCTCGGCAACAGCAATGGCCACTCCTCCTCTCCCCGTAGTCACCATGACTCCCATCAGCAAGGAGGTGAAGAAGAACCGCTTTTGAAAACTTCTTCGTCTTCTCAGGCAAAAGAGGAAGAAGACGCCAATACACCGCTATTAATTATTCATAACCACAACGACAATCACCACCATCATCATCACCATCATCACAAGGAAGAAGAAGAAGAAGACGAGGGTGACAGTATCAGTACTTCCCCCGAGGAACCAGATACAGATGTTATTCCTGCGTGTTGTGCGAATGGATCGTGCATGCCATTTTCCTTTTTGCCGCCCGAATTGTTAAAGGATCCAACACCTCCTGCTGTAAAAGAAGTACCGCTCCAACCACCCGCCGCCGAAACTACTACTACAAGCAACAATGACCACAAAACTTCTGCTGCTGCCGCCGCCGTCATTACTGTACGCTCCACACTAGAATGCAAGGGAATTTGTTGTTCGGCCGAAATTCCCATGATTCATAAACTCATGGATCCCGTACTTGGTGTCACCAAAACACGCATCAATGTTCCACTCAAACAAGTATTGATTGATCATGATGCTTCCGTCGTGTCAGCACATCAAATACAGGACGTATTAAACAAGGCAGGGTTTGGGGCTACCATTCGACGAGATGGAGGAGGAAACAAACGTAAAAATCATAACAATCATGCCACTGCTGGCAATAGTGAACAAGCATCCCTATCATTGTCCAACAACAACAACAAGATTCCTTCGCAAGATGGGCCACACACAACAAGAAAAGGACGATCGCACTTTCATGTCCAACGGATTTGTTGTGCCAGCGAGATACCCGCCATTCATTCCATTCTTTTGCCCATCGAGGGTGTGGTCGATGTTTCCATTAATGTGACACACAAAATGGTCTATGTCGATCACGACACCAACGTCGTGTCGGCCCAAAATCTGTGTGACGCCCTCAATGATTTGGCCTTTGGAGCCACGATTCGAAAAGATTTTGGAAATCAGGCTCATGCGGCTCCGGGGGATCCCATTTTTGTCACCTCGGAAGTGCAGATTCAATATGAAATTCCCGACACACAAACACTCCAGAGATTTCTCGCTGCTTTTACGGCAGACCAAATGGAATCCTTTGCCGTGGATGTACCTTCCAAAGTTATTTCCGTTGTCCACAATCCATTGCTCTTGGCACTGACCGACCTTGTCACCACCATGGAAAAACACGACATAGTAGCGGGACATGACCATGTCACAATCCTCACGGATGGAGCCGATACGGTTCAGTGGGAGTTCCCTTCGCTGGAAGAGTCGACTCCGAAAGAAATCGAAGCAGGAGACGACATGCCATGGCCCAAAACGTCCGTCATCTTGTCGGGACTCTGTTGGATGATATCCTTGCTCTCGGTCTTTGGACATGCCTTGGCGCGGATGGAATACATTGCCCTCTTATCCGTGGCCTTGGGCATTCCTGGCATTGCCGTCAAATCCTTTCACACACTCCGACGTGCCATGTTTGATACCAATTGTCTCGTCTTGTTTGCTGCCACGGGAGCCATCATTCTGGGGGAATACACGGAAGCCGCAGCGGTGACCTTTTTGTTTGCCCTGTCGGAATGGTTGGAAGCCGGGGCTACCACTCGTGCTCGAAATGCCCTCAATGCCGTCGTGCACCTTCGGCCCGAATTTGCCTTTATGGTGCATCCAAAAACAAAAGAGCACGTCCTGGTTCCAGCGGCGTCGGTTCCCGTGGGGGCAGTGGTCGCCGTCAAGACGGGCGACAAAATCCCATGTGATGGCATCGTCGTGGAGGGACAATCGACCGTCAATGAAGCATCCCTCACGGGAGAGTCCAAACCCGTACGAAAGGGACTCGGCGATGCCGTGTCGGGCGGGACCATCAATTGCGGTGCATCTCATCTCATGATCAAGACCACAGCCACGGCGGATGATTCTGCTGTCTCGAGGCTCATTGCGCTTGTGGAAGAAGCACAGGTATGGTTTTTCTTTCTTCTTTTCACAACCTAGTAGGTTAGAATCTTTTTATGATTTGATCACTAATGCTGTTTTTTGTTTCTCCAGGCGAATAGGAGCCAGACAGAAAAGCTTGTGGACGAGTTTGCGGAAGTTTACACTCCCATCGTGGTGGTTTCTGCCCTTGCAATGTGCACAATACCCTGGTTCTTTGGAGCGGATGTGGGAAGGGAATGGACCTACAATGGACTCGTTCTCATGGTTGTTGCGTGTCCCTGTGCTCTCATCATATCCACGCCTGTTACATATGTTGCAGGCCTTGCTGCAACTGCTCAGAGGGGTATTCTTATCAAAGGCGGGGCTCACCTGGAAGCCCTTGGCTTGGTGAAATCGATTTGCTTTGACAAAACTGGTACCTTGACGCAAGGAAGTTTTGCACTTCTTGCGATGGATATTATTGGCAGGAAACACTCCCGCAAGCAAGTTCTAGAGTACCTTTGTTTGATGGAAGAGAGGGCCAACCACCCCCTTGCGCTGGCCATTATTGATGGAGCGCGAAATGAGGGTGTGGTTTCACCCAAAGGAAAGGCAGTCACAGAACACAACTTCTTGGCCGGTAGAGGTTTATCCGGGCGTATTGATGGATTGGAAATCATGGTTGGCAACGTTGGCCTGTTCAAGGACACAGGCCTTCTCCAGGCATTGCCAGAGGAGCTCGAGAATAAAGTTGCCAACTGGGAGTTTATGGGAAGAACAGTAGGATATATGAGTATTGAAGGATCTGGTATAGTAGCTGCCTATTGTGTGGCAGACGCAGTCCGCCCAGAATCCAAAGAAGTGGTAGCAGCTCTCCACAAGCTTGGCATATCCGTCAATATGCTAACAGGGGACAACCATGACACCGCTGGCGCAATTGGTCGGTTTGTGGGGCTGAAACAGGAAGGTATACAGAGCGAATTGCTACCAGAAGACAAGCTTAAGTTTATCAAGGGCTTGAAAAGCGATGGAGCTAAGCGATCCATCTTGTCCAATCCTTTCAGCAAGCGCCAACTCGTCATGATGGTCGGAGGTGAGTACTTCAAAATGTTTTAATCGATCATGTAGAGTGACCTGGCTCGATATCTTGTTTTGCTCACTCGGCATCGTCTTTTCTTGAAATAGATGGTGTGAACGATGCACCAGCTCTAGCTGCAGCAGACGTGAGCGTTTCAATGGGAGTAGGGGCAGCCCTTGCCATGGAGACTGCCGATATTACTTTGTTGGATTCCAACCTGGAGAAGCTTCTTTTCAGTCTTGAGATGGGCCAGAAAGTGTTGTGGAAAATCAAGGAAAACGTAGCTTTCAGTTTAGTGGTGAAGGTGCTGGTACTAGCATTAGCCATGGCCGGTAAAGTCCAGCTTTGGCTTGCCATTTTGAGTGATGTAGGCGCAATGCTTTGTGTGACTCTGAATGGGATGAGGCTTCTACCGGAACGGTTCATTGACCGTGAGATGATGGGTGACGTTGAAAATGTAACTTACCACAGTCAAGTGAGTGGTGTCAGCGGCTGCAGTAACGATGGCGATGACTTTCTCATGAATATGCCAAGCATTGACATTGCGTACGGTACTTTCGACGGACAAAAAGAAACGAAAGTCAAGCCGATTGCAAATAGACTTCAGTTCTGAGGAATCGACTGCAGTGGACCGTGCTTACTCTACTTACCGATGACGAATTATCTGGCCTGGATGCATAAAGAGAAACACGCCACCGTTTGGTAGGCTAGCAATGCAAAAAAAGTAAAGCTACTAGCAATGTAAAAAAGATTTTGATATTCTTATTCATTCGCTTAGACTGTTTTAGGAATGTGCAAGCTATAAGAAAGGAGCGCCTTCGAAGCCGTGGTGAAGACAGACTGTATACAGGATACCAAGTTCACCGTCTTCCCACCCTGCCATTACAAATAGTACCAACGTGATGGATGAAGGAGTTCCGCAACTCGATATCTTCTTAGGCGGCAGACAATCTTCTGGAAAATGCCAACAACATGCCAAAACTGACCATTCTTTGTTGGGGGGGGGGGGGCATGACTTGTCGCTTGCACTTGTCGCTCCTTTATACTCCATTGGGTTACATGAAGGTCGCACGATACCGACGAACGCGTTCCAAGCTTTTTGCTCGATAGGCTAAGACGTGGCTCTTGCAGCCAATGCTGTATGAGTCCACGTTGTGATACGTCAAAATGTCGGGTATAGCTCCATGAGCCCGTTTTCAGAGAGAAGTGATATGCCTGGGTTCTGGTTTGATTCACTTTGGCCCTGCGGCGTTCCCATCCATCCCAAAGCAAGCTGCAACTGACAGATCACAGGGCTCTTTCCGTCGCCCAGGACTCTTCAGATCTCCATAGATTTCGTCATGCGTGATAACCCAAAGCACATAGGTGTGGTACGTAGCTCAGGGCTTGTTTCGTTTTCGCCATTCGGCTGTGGCAGACTGTTGATATTCTTTGGATTCGCCAAAGATGCTCCATAAATTTGGCATATTGTTGCTCCGAAGGGCAGACTTTTTCTTTGCACTCATGTCATTGGAAGATAAAGACGAAGAGTTATTGTCCGCTTCGTGTACTGATTCTATGGAAAGCAGGAAACACAACTCATTAGATACCAATTCCTTTCAAGGTGTCTCGAGAGCGAGACAATGTTTGGCACACCCAATGCAAAGCAAAACTTTGTGTTAAAAATACAAGCAAACAAACTTACTTTTGGATGCTGCGATAGCATCCGTCTCTGGAAATCGGGATCCCCTCCGTTCTCGATATACCCGGCACGCATTGTCCGCATAGGCTTTCATGGGCTCTCTGGGAGCGTGTGGTGGTGCCACCTGTGTCGCCGTGGATGAGGAAGGTGGACTTCTTCGTGGTGCAGGATTCTTGACAACTAAAGGTTCAGGGTTCTTGGTAGCTAAAGGTGCAGAAGTTTGGTGCGGTTTCACCGCAATGGATGATGTCGCGTTACTTCTTGTTGTAGCGACGCCTGGTGTAGGATTCTTGATACTCAGTCCAGCAGAAGATTGTGGTGGTGTCACGGCCATCGAAGGTGGTGGAATTCTTCTTGGAGCATTTGCTAGTGGAGGATTCGTAATACTTCCCTGGCTTGGTATCTGCACTTGTATCGCCGCCTTTAAGTTGCTTGTTGAGGCAATGCCTACTGGAGGCTTTCGGATGCTTAAAGCTAAACTGCTTAGTAATCGTTTCATGGTCATAATGATTGTAATGTAATGCGCTCTTTTTGTCGACGCTGAGAAGAAGATCGAAGGCAGCGCCATTCCCAGTAATAGTGGTCAAAAAAGAAACGAGAATCAATGGCAGTTTAGCCAGTTACGTTTGCCAGCGCACATGCTATGTGTCCATGCATACGGTCGACGTACGTACCACACACGAACAAACGAACACAAGGATGGCATGGCACACCTGCCACAGGACGACGCAGAAAAGTGGTGCGGTCAGTCGTGCCTAACGGTTAACCGTTAATTGCATGGGTCACAAAAAGACGTTACATTCGTCTTTTAAAAATCATCTCCTAAGTAAAAATCGTCTCCTAACTCGTCTCCTAATTCTTTTAATCGCATCTTAAATCGTCTCCTGCAATTTGGTTACATTGTGAACGTCTCCTATTTTACACGACAACATCATCACATGGTAACCATGACAAAGGCTCACTAATAGACATGCCTGACATGCATGTTAGCCCTCCACTGACTCGCTAGCTTTGACAGCCTTTGCTTTGGCTCTATTCTGACGCTTTGTTTCAGCTTTCTTCAATGCTTTCTGTTTCAAATCTTCAGTTGTTCTTTTGCCTCTTCGTCTTCAAGACAATTGTGGTAGTTCCAGAGACGCTTTTCTTGGTCGACATGAGCGCGTATTGTTTGTAGCTCGTACTCCTGATAGCATGGCCTGAGCATTCGAAACTGGTGTGGAAACAAGCCAACGTGTCGACCATTTGCCAGGTCTTGCTTCAAAAATCGTTCTACAACAGATCCCTCCCATCGCGGCTCCCCTTTGTAGTTGTGTGTTGGCCTCGGATGATTGGCAATGAAGTTCAAGAATGCTTCTTCATCATTGTTGGCTCTGTCCACCGTGCCCACAACCTCCTTGCTAAGAGCAAGTAGTCTTCTTTTGAAGGTCTCGTTGTGTTTCACATCCTTCATTTCTGGCTCATCCTTTGTCATGTCATACACTTTGCTAGGACCAATGGTTGAGCTGTACTCCAATGGGATTCGTCCATCATCGAATGCTTCGGAAAGAAACTCCCGCACAGGGCTATATTTCCATTCAATGTCATCATCCGCCGCGGCCATGGTTCAATTAGAGAAAAGAAAAGAACAATTTGGAAGTCTGCTGCAAACAAACTACGACACTGCATACTTTCTGGCTTCGTTACATGACGTGACATTGACATCATGTTTACCGCTTAGCCCATCTACTAAAATTTCTAATCAGAATTTTCTTGATGAGTTCGGGTCATAATTCCTAGCCTTGCGCGGTTATGTCGGCAAAGAAACCTCCTCGCACACCAACAAGCACAACGAAGACTGTGCCACGACGGTCGACGAGGTCGAGCAGCAACCGAAGTTTAGCTCAAGTTTCTGACGACGAATCAAGAGCGAGCAGTCGGGGTGGAAACAGTGTGGGGAGCTCCAGCACTGTATCCCATGACAAGACTCCTCTTTGGTTTGACAAGCTTTTTGCTTTCGTTCTTGAATCCCCGGAGTGGGGTTGTGGTGTTGAAAACGCTGGTGAGGGCAAGAAGCACAAACTCGAGAAACTCCTTGAGAACTTTCAGAAAGATAGAAAAGAGGAGCCATTGAAGCCTTTTGGTGACCGCGGAGATCCAATCAGACGGACATTGACTCAAAAGCATCAAAAGTGGAAAGCGTTGCCAGAAGTGAAATACCTAAGGAAATTAGGGAGACTGTCAATTGACCGGTGCTCTGTGTCAGCTTGGAAGAGTCGCAACAAAGTGGATGCCGACGAAGAGGATTACGAGGGTAGTCAATCACTTTCATCAAAGTCAGCCTCGGAAAAGAAACCCCCGACACCAAAATCTTCCAACAAGACAAGAACGCCAAGAAACCCGCAAGAAGTCCCCTCTTATATCACAACAACCTCACCAACAGAAGCCCTCTGTAGTCGACTGCAAGACACCCGCATATCAGAACCAAAAGCAACATCGCATATGATGTCGGAACTTTGTCCTGGTGCACGGGAAAAGGCCAATGAATTGGGTACGTGCATTCTTGATTTTGTCTGTCAATGTTCAATCGCATTCTCACCAATGTTTTGTTATGTTGCTGTTAGGAGCGGACATTAAGGAGATCTACGATCCCTTGGGCAAGATCCGACACGGGGAAGTCTTTGCGTGTCCCATTCTCAGTCACAAGTTTAGTGAAGGCGGGGCCAGGTGGTGCTGTGAGTCAGGCATCTCTGTTGAGATGCCAGGCGATTTCTGTGATCATTCCGACAGTAAATGGTCAGCCCAACATGTCTCAGGATTTGAAAATGCTATCTTGATCAGGCAACCCGAGTTGCCAAAGTCAGCAACGTCAAAAGGTGCCAGGCAGCAGCATGAGAACACTCTTGGACAAGGCGCAAAAGATGGCCGCGATCTTGCGATGACGGCTTTCAGGGATGTGGAGGAGGTGAAAGAATACAAGCTCTTGGTTGTGTTCCCTCCTCATATGCACCTCTCAAACAAGCCATTCCATTCAAACGAGTTTGCGGGAGACGATGAACTGGACCCTGATTTGGACATTGACTACGATGTTACCCACATTCGACAGAAGACGAGCTGGACGGAGACAGTGGAAAACAATGACCGAGATGTTTACACCTACCAGTCTTGGATTCGTTGGCAGTTTGTGGACTTGAAAACCAAGAAGCCACTCTTGAAACCAAGCAACAAGAAAAAGAAAGGCCTTGCAAATGCCAAGATGGGTGACTTGTCGAAATTTGACTCCATGACGCTTGGTGATAGTGATGACGATGGCGAGTAGATTCCAGCATGATCATCTCGATTGTTTGCTTCATTCAATTCTAACATTAGTGAATGCATTTCTTTTATCCCACATCTTTGTTTTAGATGATTACATTAAGCATGTAGCAATGCCTCCTGCAACAGCGCCCCCCCCTGCAAAACCAGCAGTAACAACACTTGCCACCATCCGTTCACCTGCAGCTGCTCCATCGCCCGAGCTAACTAGTTGGGAGACAAGAGTCCACGCGGCATGTACAGTTGTTGCTGCTGATTACTCAACAACCCCCAAAAACATTTTTGACTCCATCAATGCTCGTGTCATCTACGATTTTTCCGAAACACAAAACGTTGACCTTGTTGATGTTGTTCGTGAGGTGATCAAGAGGCGCAATGCAATTAAAGCCAACGTCCAGCAGATTGGCCTTGAACTAGAACAAGATCCACTTGTGATGTTGACTTCGTTGGACGAAGAATGGTACGGAATCTATGAAGTTGCTGAAACATCGAATCGCGATCTCTTAGAAGTGATGCGGGAGGCGCACAGCAATTATCAACGGCAACAGCAAGAGCAAGAGCAAGAGCAACATTCGATCATGCCAGCGCAAAAAACAAAACCGAAAGCCAATTCTGACTTACAGCTTGAGCGGCTCGCAAGACACAAACCAACAATGGATGGCAAGCAAAGAAAAGAAGAGCGACTTGAGCTTCAGGAAAAAAAATCAAGAGACGCGAGATTAGAAAAACTAAAAAAGGCGAGATCTGACACCAACTAACATTGTTGTTCTACTTTGTTTTTCTATAATTTTACTAGCATTTGAAACATTGTTTATTTATTTATAGAGTTGTTACTATTATTAGAGTGTTTAAACGTCATAAAGAGGAGCTTCGAGGTCCATTTTGTATTGACAAATTGCTGCGACAGCTTCAAACGAGTGTTGCAGTCGAGTTTTGTCGCTTCGGAACTTGTCATCGAGGACTTTGAATGTCTTGAGCATTGCATTGAAGCGCTCATGGCGCATCCGAGCCCTCGATTTGAAGTTGCGAACTTCTTCTTTGTCATACTTGATGTTGGGGGTACTCATGCAATCTGGATAACCACGGTACCCGCCATCACCGATTGCGCGTTTGTTGTGTGCCCGCAGCTTGCTGAGCAATCCTTTTGTGGCAAAAATTTTGATGTCGTTGTATGATCCTGATTCAAAAGGACCATTGAACCAAACAATCTTGCTTGTAGCCAAAGAAATACCAATTTCGTAATTAAATCCGGCACATTTGTGCTTGTAACAAAAGAGTGCTGGGTCAAGGTTGAGTCGATCAGAGCGCTTCTCGTGCGTTTTGAAATGGACTCCATCAACACTCATCACCCAAATGTCATCTCCAAAGTTGTCTAGAGGCCATGACAATTTCAAGCGTTTCAAAGCGCCAATCCTTTCAACATAATACCAGCCATCATCTCGATTCTTTCTCTTGCTGAACCACTTCCCGTCCCGCTGATCCTCTGTTGGGTAGCACCTCAAAAAATGCAGGGACTGAAAAAACATTTTGATGCATCTTTTCTTTGGGTTAATGCGAGCTTCAAGACATGGCGTAGTTTGTAGATCTTCCCAGAGTTGAGCACAACCAACAGAGTTAAGACCATAGTGTGACCGTAGGCGTGTTTGACTCGTCTCATCTTTCACTCGGTAGACTTGATTTTCGGAGAAGCCCTGAAATCCCAAGCCAAGGACTAGCATCTCATGTGGAGTGTAGACAACAACATCAAGGTCGTCGTCAGAATCACTGCTCATTTTCAGAGCTACTAGTTGTTGATCAGTATGCTAGCTAGTAGATGCAAGCGACGGCTACAATGTCATTGTACTGCATGTTGAGAAAAGGCATAAGACCAAAGACTTTTTGTTCCCCCATTAAAAATTTTTTGTGGGGGTCCCCCAAATTGTCTCTTAAATCATCTCCTAATTCATCTCCTAAAAATTCATCTCCTAACAATCGTCTCCTATTTTAGGGGGTCGTCTCTGTGATCGTCTCCAAAAAAATTCTGTGATCAAGTGATCGTCTCCCGTTTTCAATCATGTCCTATTTCGACATTTCAAATTCTTGGAGCACATGTGCGCACTATTTGCTTAACACGACTGACCGCACCACTTTTCTGCGTCGTCCAGGATGCGTCATCTTAAAAACAACACACACTGGCTCTCTTGTCATTCGCTAAATCCAACTGGAAATGGCTCACCACAGACTAAAATGAGGCAGCCACGCTGGAGATCTCCCCCAGTAGAATGTAAAATTTGAATGAGACTTTGCACTCTATTACAAGCATTCATAGTAAGACTGATTTGTTTAGCTGACAAGCAATGTCTGTTCATTGCAATGCTCATTGGAAAACAGCAGATGCTCCCTTTCAAGTTGCAACACCCCAATTTGCCTACAATCCTGTAGCTTTTAGCGCAGTGCAAAGTAACTGATGGTTGTTGAGGCTAACACCATAACATCATGGAACAATTTTAACCAACTGTTGGCCATTGTAGCAATGTCAAGCTTCATTGCAATGCTCATTGGAAAGTAGCAGATGTGCATGCTGAAATTTCTAATTGATGTCAATCTCAACAAGTCAATGAGGTGCAATGCTCCAAATTGGATACAAAACAGAGCATCTTCAGTGTCATGGGACTAGTTGCTGCTAGCCCTGTCACTCACATGCAGTGAAGAATATTGCTCAGGAGAGTAACAAACCAGCATCAGCGACGCTGGTGCACATAACATAACGACTACACATTTTAGACCATTGCATGCGATTAGAACATGTTTTGTTCTGGATCGCACAACACAAGCTATCAATGCAGACTGGTCATTTCCAATTGAACAACAAGTCTATAACTGGCACGCCAATTGTTCACGTAGAAGCATCGTTCATCTCAGTAGAGAGAGGACTGCGCCGAGGGATCTTGAGCTGAACCTCTCTCAAATGTTACAATCATTTTAGATCATTTCTAAAGCTCATAATTTTCATTTGCAAACAACTCAAAAGGCTTTTAGCTTTTAGCACAGTGCAGACGAGACATAGCCCAAAATGATGACAACAATGATAACAAGTTCACCAGCTAATAACTGCCATGTCACCAAATTTGCATTTGCTCACTGCTGTTGTTCAATAGGCAAAAAGATTCAATTGTCATTGAAAAGAGAATGTCAACAATGAAAACAGTTTTGAGCAACTGTGGTCCCAGATTCTGAGCATGACTCTGCTGACAACTGCACGTGTAAATTGACTGACAACCCCCACCCTCCTAACCTCCTCCCCAGAATCTACTGCTAAAGTCTAGCACAGCAAAACAACCATCTGGAAAAGAAGAAGAATTGGGCTGATTAATTGCATTGCCAAATCAAGCGGTGCCAAGACTTTTCATGTATGAGAAAAATTGAATTGTGGCACCAGTGTCAACACAATTCAGACCTTGGTTCTCCTGAGAGACAAAAACCGAAACAGAGGATGCAGAAAACGTGACATTCTGAAAAAGAAACATATCAAAAATGAATGCCCACATGTCAACACAGTTTCTTATGAGCTTTTGTTCATTTGACAATGGTACGATTTCATCCGTGATTCAGTCCATGAATCAGAGTCGTGTCCCGAGTTCTAGACCAAGAGCTGATGTGCGCCTCAAAGGAAAAGCTACAAGATCCAATGCGGAACACAAAGTGGAACGGAAATGATGAGTTCTCACGCCGTGTTCTATCACAATGTTGTATAATCCTACAGGCATGTGGTAACAAGTGTATCTATTCATGATGTGATGATGAAACATGCGCACCGTGTAAGCAATCTTGCCAATAGAGATGTCAATCTCGTTGGAATGTTCAATCAAACATGGAGCTATTCGCATGGTAGCTTAACACTCATAACTTTCAAATTTGCGTGCAAAAGCATCTATTCTTTTGGTGAAACATCAGAGTAGGAAAGTTTCTTTCTAAGGCATTGTTCGCTGTGTTTTGTCCTTTGTTTGTGGTCGAATTCCGGTGAAGAATTGTCGTTTATCAGATTAACATTTGTCGCAGCCCATCGTGCTTGCTTTGAAACACGATGGTGTTGTTGAGTTTCATACGGATTTCATTCACATGACAGCAACCGATATGGATGCCCTACAGTGCGAGAAGAGTGGAACCCTTGTGCCTTTGGAGTTGAATTTTAAGATGATTTTACGAGCATTCCTCGCTTTCTATCATAATCAGTCCCGCAAGAAGCGTGGAGGTGTTAATGTCCTCGAGTCTGCTCCAGGACAATTCAAGTACTTCTGACAATGGTACGATTTCACCCGTGATTCAGCCCACGAATCAGAGTCGTGTCCCGAGTTCGAGACCAAGAACTAATGTGCGCCCTGAAGGAAAAGATGCAAGATCCAATGCGGAACACAAAGTGGAACGGAAGTGAGAGTTCCCACGACGTGTTTTATCACGATGTTGTACAATCCTACGGGCATGTGGCAACAAGAGCATCTCACCATGATGAAACATGTGCAC
>Ga0163148_10005338_pt1 | contig 12893 bp, 20 predicted proteins | sample OliLakLV19MP7P2_FD_148606 | JGI IMG/M metagenome (GOLD analysis project Ga0163148, IMG submission 148606) | Freshwater microbial mat bacterial communities from Lake Vanda, McMurdo Dry Valleys, Antarctica- Oligotrophic Lake LV.19.MP7.P2 | ecosystem: Environmental > Aquatic > Freshwater > Lake >... | reverse complement strand
GTCCGGTCGGGCGATCACGGCGGGTCGGGATAAGGCAGTCCCTTGGGGGAACTCGTCCCCGGGCATCGCCCGCCGGGCTCCCCCGAGTCCTCGACTGTCGTACGTCTTGTCAGCATGCATGAGGGGTACTCCTCTCCGCCCGCTACTCTAATTGAAGAGAGGCAACGTGTCCCACTGATATTGGCACAGAGGGCCCGCGAGTCTTATATACAAGTCCCAGGTTGCCATACATATTTGGCATGACTTCCTTGAACCCCAAGGGTTCGGCAATCGCGAGCGCCTTCTTGAACATCGTCTCGGCCTGCACTAGGTCCCCACGAGTTTTGAAGACTAGCCCAAGGTTGCCGTATATACTGGCCAGGTTTTCTTTGAGCCCAAGGGCTTCGTAAATCTCCAGAGCCTTCTCATACATCACCTCAGCTTGCACCAGATCACCACGAGTTGAATAGACATTCCCCAAGTTGTTGTATGCAGTAGCCTTCCATTCTCTGACACCCTGAGACTCAGCAATGGCTTCTACCCTCCTATACGCTACCTCTGCGTCGTCCAATTGCCCCACACGAAGCAACAGTTGTCCGCGTTGATTCCAGCCCTCTGGGTTGTCTGGATCCACCTCCACTGCTTGTCGATAGGCCTCCAGAGCCTCCGTTGTGTTGTCATAAAACGCCAATGCACCAAGGTGTCGTGCAACCTCAGCCGCTTCCTTGTTCGCGGCCTTGCCCTCCAAAGTCTTGTGCCGGAGCACCTCTTGGAATATCGCCTTGGCCCCTTGGGCATCGCCGTGCTCCAATCGGGCCAACGCATCTTCTTTTGTGAGCTGCGCAACGTCAGGAACCTGCGCGAGGGCCACCACCGCTTGGGCACACGCGCGGATTACATCTCGTCGCGTCATGTCATCGACCTCGAATCTTTCCGGATGCTGACAGTACCCTTTCGCCATTTCAGTCAGGCCATCGAGGCGTTTTTTCTTCAATATTTCTTTCTGAAGAATAGGATCGTGCTCACCGTATGTCTGGTAGAACGCCAACGCAAACCCAAGGACGATCACCAAAAGCGCGATAATAAACCCATAGCGCAATAAACTCTGTACCACCTTCCCGCCGGTATGGGGAGTCAGCGGGGGGATGATCTTCGCCTTAAGCAAGGCGCGATGGACGCCGAAGATAATGAAAAGGATAAACCCGACTAGCACCAATGGGTTCGTCAGATACGGGGCAACCACACTGAAGTCTGCCATGCTTTACAGTCCCCCCCCAGCACCTTTCACGGGTTTTGGCTTCCCGCTGATATCCAAGTGACGGCGCAAGAGTGTACTGTCTAGAGAAGATTCTTGTCGACTTTTCGTTTCCGGTAGAGTTGTTTAAAAAAATTTTGAGACTTCCTCTCAGTGGACTGGCTGGTTCACAGCCATGTAATTCTAATTCGCATTAGAAGTAGCATTAATAATCCACTCACAGTTGCAGATTGATTGCACCTGTTCGCAGTTATTTTCGAGACTGCGCAGCGCGTCAACGCGTTGGTTTTCGAGTGCATCCAGGCTGTCAAAGGCGCGGTTGTGAACGTGTTTTTCTCGCAGTTCGTCCCACAGGTGCTCAACCGGATTGAGTTCCGGCGAATAGGACGGCACGCTCAGTAGCCGAATATTGTCCGGGATGGGCAGGGTTTTATTTTTGTGCCAGCCCGCGCCGTCGAGCACCATGACAATATTGTCGTGTGGGTAACGCTCGGAAATTTCCGCGAGGAATAGCGCCATGCCGCTGCCATTCACATGTGGCAGCACCAGCGAGTCGAAGGAACCCTGCGGGATGCTCACCGCACCGTAGGCGTAGACGGACTGATGGATGAGCATCGCCTTGACCGTGGGTCGCAGCGGGAACGTGGCCCAGCAATAGCGGCATCGGTCAAGTCGGCCGAAACGGGCTTCATCCTGGAACATCAGCCGCAGCGGACGATGCAAGGCGAAGGGCGGGAACGACTTCAGCGTTTCTGCCAGATCGCGGGGGAGTTTTTTTTAAATGCCTCGCGTTGCGAGTGGTCGCCTTTCGGGTGCGCCGTATCGGGGGCGAGTTTGCGCCAGCCATGGCGGGCGAGCACCCGATAGAGTGTCGACAGCGCCACCGCTCGCCCGAGCGCCTTCTCAAACGCAGGCTTGAGGCTCGGGATGACCACCACCCCACCGCTGCTGGCCTCGGCGAGCACGTGGTCGAGCAACGCCGCCTCCTGGACGAGTGTCGCTGCCGCCCGATTGCGTAACTCCCGTTTGCGTTTCCTGACCGGAATTTCGTTCGCCCGCTCGCGCCGCTTCCGATTGCGCAGCGTGCAGGTCAGGCTCACCGAGCGCCCTATCGCCAATGCGGTCTGCTCCAGACTTAACCCCAGTTCCAGCGGTAATAAAATGGCCTGGGCTTGCCGAAGCTCGTCGGCGCTGTGCGCCTTCGCCACCTGCTCGCGCGCCCACGCGAGATCCGTGCCCCCTCCAGCCGTGCGCGCCATAGCAGCCTCCTCATCATTCTTGGAGACATGATTATGGCATATTCTATTGCGAATTAGAATAAGTGGCTCCTCGTCTCCATAACTCATAACTCTTCCCCCTCGGGGGTAATTGTATGGTGTGGAGGTTGCAATGCCAAAACGTTCTTCCCCAAAATCTATTCCATCGTTCGACACGCTCTCCGATTGGGCCACCCTCGACGAGGCGAAGGCCATTCTGCGGATTGGAGGCGTTGAACTGACCAACCTGCTGAAACGCGGTGAGGGTCCGTCTCGCCGCTTCGGTCGGCGTATCCGCATTCCGAAGGAAGCGTTGCGTCCGTGAAACGCTCGGCACGCAAGAAGGTTGTTGCTTACCGCCAGGCTATCAACGGCACGCTGTTGCTGGATGTGGCCTCGGCGGCGCACTTGCTCGGCTGTTCTGAGCGGTCGCTTCGGGCTCGCGTCCGGCAGAAGCTCGCCCTCTATCTCGAAAGCTTGATTAACGCGTCGTGTTCCACCGCGACGAACTCCAGCAATTCATCGAGGACTTGCTGGAGCAAGAAAAGGTGTCTGGAATCTTTGTTTTCAATAGAATTAAAGTCTGGTCTTGTGTCGATGTATTCAGTATCAGACCGGTAGCATCACGTCTTTGACGCGCTGGACCTTGATCTTTCCCGCTCGCTTTTCCATCTGCGCCAGATCATAGGCGGCCTGTATCCGTAGCCAGGTTCCGGCGCCACTCCCAAAGGCCTTTTCGAGGCGGATTGCCATTTCGGCGGAAATCCCAGCTTTGCCGCTGACCAGGTTACTCATGGCCTGTTGCGTAACGCCCAGCACCTTCGCCCCTTCCGTGATGGAGAGCCGCAGCGGTTCGAGGCAATCATGCCGCACCGATAATTCTGAATGGGGTGGGTTCTTCATGCGCATGGGCATCTCTGAAGCTACCCAGGCCATGATGGCCTGTTGCGGACGCCCGTCAAACCAGGCAAATTCTGGTTGCCTCTTTGCAAGTCAACCGCCTACCGCTATAATGGTTACCATGGAATCGACCAAATATATCTATTGGCAGGATCAAGACCACTGGCTGGGCTACCTGCAGGACTACCCCGATTACTGGACGCAAGGGGAGTCGCTTGAAGACCTGCAAGCCCATCTTCGCGATCTCTACCTCGACCTCACCAGCGGCGAAATCCCCGGAGTGCGGAAGCTCGCTGAGCTGACACTCCGGTGAAACGCAAAGATCTCATCCGACAACTTGAAGCCAACGGTTGCGTGCTCGTTCGTCACGGCGAAAAGCACGATTGGTATCACAATTCCACCACGAAAGTTTCCCAGCCCATCCCTCGCCACACCGAAATCAAGGAACACCTGGCAAAACGCATTCTAAAGATGTTGAGTAATCCCTAGTTCTTGTTCGCCCTACAAGAGCGAACTGTCGTTTTCCCCTCGCACGCGCAACTTCCGCACCTGCTCATCCACGGGTAGATATTTTTACCTGCCTTATCCTCCGGTTGCTTCGCAATCGATTTCTCGGGGACGTGCCGTTTTCCCTGACGAGGGCCTTCCGATTCCTTATGCCTTCCGTAAAGGGGAATGGCCGTGGCTGCCCTTTCCTGCGCGCATCGAACGATATTCATGCTCCCTCCGAGCTTGCTCGTTCCCTCTTCAGGGATGGGGCCTGATTGATCTTCCCCTGCGCGCAACTTTCTCACCCGCCCACCTACTGGCAGACATTTTTCACCCACCCTACCCTCCGATTGCTTCGCAATCGATATCCCGGGACGTGCCAGTAGCCCGTGCGAGGGGAGCCTGCGACCGCGCGTTGCGCGAGCACAGAAGATCATCAGGCTTCATCCCTTCCTCTATTCTGCGAGCAAGAAGGGCACCTGTCCGCTCCCCGAACCTCTCTTGATCCGAGTCCACCAGTCAGCTAGGCGGTGAGATCGGCTTAGAAAAGAGGCGATAGTGCCGTGCACTAGTCCAGTTTTGAGGTCGCAAATTGTGACCTCAACCGTCCGACCTCTTCAGGTCACAGCCGAACTGCAAAATCTGCAGGATATCTCTTCTTATTGCCCAGAAATTGCTTGTTGAGCCTCAAGTGGCTTGCAGGCGGTTGAGCCAATAGTCGGGGTGGCGTTTGGCATGGGCGACTGCGAGCACTCGAATTTCTGTCTGGAGTTCAAGAAACACGAGTGCGTATGGGAATCGAGGGAGTAGAGCTCGCCGAACCTCAAGATCAACGACCATATTCGCCAGTCGGGGAAATGACAGGGGGCGGGATTGTATCGCCTGTTGTGCTTGATCGATTTCCTGAAGAAACCTGATTGCGAGCCCAGGTTGGCGGGTTTCGTACCAGATGGCTGCTTCAGCCAACTCCAGAACAGCCTCGGGTGCGAGGCCGATTGGTTTCACCGCTTGGGCAGGCGATCGAGCACCTGCTTGCGAGCGTCTTCCCACGACACGCTTGCGGAGCCGGCCTGTGCGGCTCGTGCTCGGCGCTCAATTTCCTCGAGCCATTGTGCATCACTGCGTTCTTGGCTTGGCTCCACTGATGGCAGACTATCGAGTAACTCGACAACTAATTCCGCACGTTGTTGATCCGGCAGCTGCAGCGCATCTTTGAGTAGTTGCTGTGTGGATGGAGCCATGGCCCTACTTTATCTTGTCTCAGGCAGAAATGGAAGGCAGGATCAGTATCAAAGCAAGCGGGAAGGTGAATAATGCGGCTACGATCGGTAGCTTGCGTTGATGCGCACATAGTCGAACGACAGATCGGTCGTCCAGATGTGGGCTTTGTGGCGGCCTTGCCCCAGCCCTACGGCAATTGTGAATTCCTTCTGGCGAAAGACTTTCGCGATGCGGGCTTCAGCGGCGAGTCCGAGACCCATGCCTTTTGCGACCATCGGAACTCCGCCGAACGATAGGCTTAGTTTCGAAGGAGTAATCGGAATTCCAGCTCGCCCGATCGCCGCCATCACACGACCCCAATTGGCATCCTCGCCGAAGAGGGCGGTCTTCACTAAGTTCGAGGTGGCAATGGTGTGAGCCACCTGTCGTGCCTGCGCCACGGTTCCTGCTCCGCTCACCTCAACATTCACCACCTTGGTAACGCCCTCGCCATCGCGGCAAATGGCCAACGCGAGTGATTGGCAGGCTTCTGTCAGGAGCAGTAGAAATTGACGAAAGGCAGCCGTGCCTTCTTTGATCGTGCGGTTCCCAGCCATGCCGTTCGCCAAGCAGAGAACCGTGTCGTTGGTACTCGTGTCTCCATCGACTGAGATGCAGTTGAATGACTCGTTCGCCGCCAGGCTGAGAGCCTGTTGGAGGGCGCTCTTCGTGATTGATGCGTCCGTTGTGAAATAGGCCAACATCGTGGCCATGTTGGGATGGATCATCCCGGAGCCCTTGGCCATCCCGCCGATGGTCATGAAACGACCGTCGATGCTGTCTTGCAGTGCGATGGTTTTCGGGCGCAAATCGGTCGTCATGATGGCCCTGGCTGCATCCGAGCCTCCCTGGTCGCTGAGCAGAGCCAGTAGCTGCGGGATGCCCTTGACGATCCGGTCGACCGGCAACTGACGACCGATCACGCCGGTAGAACCGATGAAGACTTGGTGTGGAGGAACTCCGATATGTCGCGCGAGTAACCGTGCAGTTTTCTTTGCGGCAGCCAATCCTTTTGTGCCGGTACAGGCATTGGCGTTTCCGCTGTTGACGAGAATGGCTCGACCGATTCCCTGGCGGAGATGTAGACGATCGACAATGACCGGCGCTGCGACCACCTGATTGTTCGTGAAGACACCGGCGATGGGACCGCTCTGCTCTGAGACGATGAGCGCGAGATCCAACAGGCCTGGTTTTTTGATACCGCAATGGATGCCGGCTGCGAGGAATCCTTTTGGCGCGGTGACCCCTCGGCGCGGAGCTGGTTTCGGTATTTTTTTTGTCATCCGCATGAACGAGATGTCCTGCTCAATGTGGACTAGGAGTCTTCGAGAAAACTCTTGTGGCACTGCTGAAATTCAATGGTCTGCACATCTAGAACAACAAGAGAACCGCGTGCAGGATGCTCAAAAAGGCCAGACTTCTCACCCGCCCACCCTGAGTCTGCCAAAACAGCCTCTTCGCCCAAGGACGCGCCTTTTCCCAGGCAAGGCCGCAGCCAACTATCCATTTTTATAAGGGGTGGCTGGGATGATCTCAACTGCGCGCGTCCAACGAGGGCTTTCTCAAGCCGCGCGTTGCGCGAGCAAGGGGATCGTCCCAGCTACCCCATCTCCTTTTTCAGCATCCTGCTAGGGATAGGCGGCGGGTGCCGTCAGTCCCGTCTCCTCAGGGAATCCCAGCATGAGGTTCATAGCCTGAATCGCTTGGCCTGCCGCGCCTTTCACCAGATTATCCAGCGCGGCGACCGTAATGACCGATCCTGATCGGGGATCGAGGTAGACTCCGATGTCGCAATAGTTGGATCCCTTGATGTAGCGTGGGTTCGGGATGGTCTCTTCCTGGAACCGGACAAACCGCTCACCTTTGTAAAAGTCTCGATATAAGGCGCGCAGGTCCGCCAACGACAGCGGACTTTTCAACTTGCAGTAGGCGGTGCTCAAGATGCCACGGTTCATCGGGACGAGGTGCGGAGTGAATGTCACGATCGGCTCAGGGGCCACCTTTTCTGACGGTTGAGCGGCTCGTTGAAGGAGCCCACCGAGTTCTTGTTCGATCTCAGGGATGTGGCGGTGCCCTCCGATTTTGTAGGGCTCTAAGGATTCATGGGCTTCTGGAAAATGGTAGGGGAGCGTCGGGCTTCGCCCAGCCCCGGACACGCCGGACTTCGCATCGATGACGACGGTGTGCGGCTGTACGAGATCCTGCGCGAACAAGGGGGCCAATTGTAGAACCGCTGCCGTTGGGTAACAGCCGGGTGACGCGACCAGTCTCGCCTTGGCAATGGCGGCGCGATGTAATTCAGGAAGTCCGTAGACCGCGTCCTTCAGCAATCCGGGATAGGTGTGCGGCGTTTTATACCACTGTTCATAGACGGCGGCATCCGTGAGCCGGTAGTCGGCGCTGAGGTCCACCACCAGTATGCCGGTTTTGAGGCAAGCAGCGACCGGCTCCAAGGATTTGGTATGGGGAAGGGCCAAGAAGACCGCATCTGCCTGTTCCGCTAAGGCTTCCGGCGACAGTGCTTGAAACGAGAGAGGCACGAGGCCGGCCAGACTCGGGAAGATCGTGCCGACGGCAGACCCGGCGGATTTTTCTGACGTGACCGCGCAGAGATCGAAGTGCGGGTGAAGGGCTGCCAGGCGGACAAGTTCTGCTCCGGCATATCCACTGGCCCCTGCGATGGCGACACGTACCTTTTTCATCTGTCTCACCTGCCATGTGAGCCACAGGCACAAAAAAAGGGAAGGCGTGGAGCCTTCCCTTTTTCCAACAGTGGCTCCGATGTTTATCGTTTGGAGTACTGGAACCGCTTTCTTGCGCCCTTCTGTCCGTACTTTTTCCGCTCTTTGACGCGCGAATCGCGGGTCAGCAAGCCTTCCTTCTTCAAGGGTATACGGAGGGGTTGGTTGAGTTCCACCAACGCGCGTGAAATGGCATGGCGCAAGGCGCCGGCTTGGCCGACCTGTCCGCCGCCGTGCACTGTGGCCTTGATTGAGTACTGCCCCATGACCCCGCCAATTTCGAGCGGGAACTGAATGATCTGCCTCAAGGTCAGGCGTGGGAAAGCCTTCTCTAGCGGTTGGTCATTGATCGTGATATCGCCTGCCCTCCCAGTGACCCAGGCTCTGGCAATGGCACACTTTCGTCGTCCGGTTGCATATTGAGTCGCGACTGCCATGCTACAACGTCTCCTTCTTTTTCGCTCGCGGTGATGACTAGAGGGTAATCGGTTCCGGTTGTTGCGCCTGATGCGGATGGGTGGGCCCGACGTAGACGCGGAGTTTTTTTGCCATATGATTCCCCAGCGGGTTCTTGGGAAGCATGCCTTCAATGGCTTTGGTCAAGAGTTCCGTCGGATCCTTTCGGAAGACATGCTGCGCCGTTGCGGTTTTGAGTCCGCCCGGAAAGCCGCTATGGCGGCGATAGAGTTTCGCGACCATTTTGTTGCCGGTCAGATGGATCTTCTCCGCATTCACGATCACAATATGGTCCCCCATATCCACATGAGGGGTAAAGGTTGGCCGGTGTTTGCCACGCAACATTCCAGCAACGCGGGCTGCCAATCGGCCCAGCGTTTTCCCCTCTGCATCCACGAGGTACCACTTTTCCTGCACGTCCAACGGCTTTTGCATGTAGGTGAACATTATTCTCTCCGTTCCTTCTTTATCGAGTCACTCAGGTTTCCTGTACGTTCGGTGTGCCGATATCTTTCGACTCCAGCTTTGCCAGCCAAGCGTCGAGATTCGTCGTGCTTCTCCGCTTCAACACGTCTTGAGTAATGTAGATTGGGCAAGGAGCCCGCAGGGCCAACGAGATGGCATCGCTGGGCCTGGCATCGATTGTCCGCTCTATGCCTTTGTTGACGACATGAACGATGGCGTAATAGGTGCTGCTTTTGACGTCCGCTATGACGACACGTTGGATCGTGATGTTTAAGTGTTCGGCGAAACTCTTGATCAAGTCATGGCTCATCGGCCGTGGCGTGATCATGGTATCGAGTGCGAGTTTAATAGCATTACCCTCTGCGGCCCCGACCCAAATCGGAAACGTGTCAAGGACGCCGTCCTGCCGTGCCAAGACGACAATTCTCGTGTCAGTGTTGGCCTCTTCGAGGATGCGATCCACTCGATATTCAACCAAGTCTTGTTCGTTGGGTCGATCGACGGCGCTCATGATTTTGTCGTGCTGACTCAGGAGTCCAGCTTTCCGAAATCTTCCGGCTTGAGATTTTCCAGCCACTGCTCGAGTTCTTCGGAACTCTGTTTGGTGATGACTGAATTGTTCGCAAACACCGGCGCATGACTTCGAAGTGCGAGCGCAATGGCGTCGCTGGGCCTGGCGTCAACGGTATATTCTGAATCTTCGTACATCAAATGGATCTTCGCAAAATAGGTGTGCTCCGACAAGTCCGTAATCACGACGCTGATGACTTTCGCATTGTAGGCATCAAGGAACGATTTCATGAAGTCGTGCGTCATCGGCCTGGGAGGCGTGACGTTTTCCAGCGACATGCTGATCGCGCCGGCCTCTGACTTGCCGACCCAAATGGGAAGCATGTCGGAATGCTCTTCGTCTCGCAGCACCACAATATAGGTGTTGTTATAGGGGTCGAACATCAACCCTTTGACATGCATCTGTGTAATCACGGCAACCTAAACCCGTATCTCTTTCCGTATAAGGGGTGTGGATGAGACGTTGAGCACCCTGGTGGATAGATCAATAATCGCGGATTGTAGCATTTCAGAAGTTGGCATGTCAACGAAGCCTGCGAGATCGCTGGAGAAATTCACGGAGGTTCCAGCGACTCAGCAGCCCTCGCCGGGGGGGCCACACGCTCGGTGCAGAGCTGTCTCCAAATTAGGCTGGTGGGCGAAAGTTCTGATCCAGTTTTCCGGTATCAGTTTGCTCGCCCAGTTTGAGAAAGGCCTTCATCTGCTTCTTCACGAGATCCCTGCCGCTCTCTTCGCCCAAATTGACTTGATACTCGTTGATGACCATGACTCGCATGCCTTCCCACTTTTTCCAGCAAGGCTTGCAGACCTTGGCTTTGATCTCGGATTCAAGCCGCCCCATGAAGAGGGGGTCTGTAATCGTTTCTCCGACTTGTCCGCATGTGATGCATTGGACGTCTGCCATGGTATGAGGATCCTCCTGAATATACGATGAAGTGCGTGTGCGAGGAGATTCTACCACTGCCGTTGTGCGAAGATAAAGAGGAGAGTGGATTGACCCGCCTATGGCTTCATGCTAAGTAAGGTCCGTCTTTAAAAATAATCGGCCCGGATGGCGGAACTGGCAGACGCGCCGGACTCAAAATCCGGTTCTCGCAAGAGAGTGGGAGTTCGACCCTCCCTCTGGGCACCATCTGTTGACAGACTAACAGTCGGCGGGACACGGGTTTGTACTGGTATCCAGACGATGATCGAATTGTGAGCGACGTTGAAACAATTTTCGTATATCCTCATTTGACATGCTCCAATGGGGAGCCTATAGTTTACGGCCAGAGCGATGAAGAGGCTTCACTGACATGTGTGTTGGTCCCATCTTGGCGGCGATTCTGTCAACTTCATTTCTAAATCTTATCGAGGAGGCAGCACATGCTTAAGGTGTTGGCACTAGGAACGGCAATTCTTTTTGTCGGTTTCTCAGGTGTGTCAATGGCACAGGAGCGCTTGCAGTCAAACCAATCCGGCATGGGTGTGGGCGAAGGAGTTGGCGATGTGTCAGGGTCGAGTACTCGCGTGACCACCTTCGATCGGACCCAGTTTCTTGATCGGTTGTCTCAGCCGGAAACCGTGTATGGTCGGGTGTTCGCGCTTGACCTGGCGCAGCATCGGCTGATGATTGAAACAGGCGGGGCAGGGAAGGTATACGACCAAGGGCAGGAAGGCAAGGCAGGGTATGGAGCTCGGACGGTCATGACCTTGCTCATCGATGAGCATTCAAATATGCAAAGTCTCAAAGAAATCAATGTCGGGGACGACGTCAGTATTCAAGTCAGAGAACAGACGACGACTGACCAACCGTTTGGCACAGGGAAGAAACTTGTGCTGGAGGCGTATGTCATTCATGTTGCTGATACCAGGCAGGGATTCGGTGGACTTGGACAACGCCCAGATCCTGAGAATGAGCGCTCGATTATGACAAATCGTGGCGGGATTACCGGCGGTATCGCTGGTTCTGTTCTTCCAGGGGAGATCAAGACCGGCATCACCACCTCGGTTGGTGAATTCACCGGCGACGCTCCCTGCTGGCAGTGTGAACCACAGCCTGGATGGGGCAATGCAGCAGTCGAGACCAAGTCAGACTACGGAACGGACTACACCAAGCCTAATTTAGTCAAAGGCCTGAACTAAGTCGAGACACATTCCGTGAGGGTGTAGAAGGGGCAGCGAGACGCTGCCCCTTTTTTTGTGCGCACCATGCCAGTATGTTCGGTCCTGTGCTTGCGAGGCCGTTGATTCCTTGTTAGGATCGACCTCCAGCCCAGTGCCCTGAACCGCCAAGACTGTCGCAAAGGAGAAAGCCGTGGTTGTGGACGGAGAAGGACAGACACTATTGACCGGTAAGCCGAATACTGAATTGGATTTGCGGGGAGTGATTTGTCCCTATAACTTTGTCAAAACGAAGTTGAAACTGGAAGCCATGGAGCAAGGGCAGATTCTCTCAGTATTGTTGGACGAGGGCGACCCAATCCGGAATGTTCCCCGCAGCGTGAGTAATGAGGGGCACATTGTCCTTTCGCAAGATCTCGTTGAAGGGTCCTACCGGGTGCTTATTCGTCGCCGCGAAGACGAGTAGCAGGCGGTCCGTGTCTGCGTATCTTTGTTGTGCGGCCCCCCCCATAGCCCTCAATAACGATCGTCACCGCTGAATCCTTCGGCACTGGCTCGATCCGATCGAGCAGATCACCAGGCTTTCCACGTGAGAGGGTTTCCCCGCAGGTCGTGAGATCCACGGCGACAACGATCTGTCTGGCAGGGAGTATCTGTGCTAGGGCTTTCAGCAGCCTGATAAGGGCGCGGGGAGCCACATAACATACGAGAGTTCTCCGTTCTTTGCGGAGCCGAGAGAGAAAATCTGCGAGAGGCCGACCGGTCGAAGGGATGTGTCCCTCGAAGACGAGTGCATCGCCTGAAAATCCTGAGATCGCCACGGCTGCCGTGATGGTAGAGGGACCAGGGATCGCCTTGACCGGGATTCCTGCTTGATGGGCCGCCGCCACAAAAATACTGCCTGGGTCGTAGATGACCGGGGTGCCGTTATCGGAGACGAGGGCTACATCCTGTCCTTGCAGGAGTCGGTGCAGAAGGATCTGCACTTTTTCATGGAGGTTGGATGGTCCGTAGCTTGTGACGGTGGCAGTAATTCCATGATGGGCCAGGAGGGCCTGGGTTGCACGGGGGTTCTCTGCGGCGACAACGATGTCTCGGCGTAGCGTGGCAAGGGCGCGAAGGGTCATGTCATCAGGGTGGCCGATCGGGGTACTGACGACATAGAGGGTGCCGGAGGAGGTGGATTTGGCCGTCCGGCCCTCCACCCTGCGACCGTTTGATTGACTCCCGTCTTGCGCCATCGATATAATCCACCGCTTAATATGAGTCTATTTATCCTGGAAAGTTGAGAGGATAGCCCTCTATGGCCGCCATGTTTTTTGTGGTGACGATGGCCCTCTATTTTGCGGCCACCGTTTCCTTTCTTGCCTACCTGCTCTGGCCTTCCGAAGTCCTGGCAAATGTCTCCCTGGGTATGAC
>Ga0163148_10005337_pt1 | contig 12894 bp, 9 predicted proteins | sample OliLakLV19MP7P2_FD_148606 | JGI IMG/M metagenome (GOLD analysis project Ga0163148, IMG submission 148606) | Freshwater microbial mat bacterial communities from Lake Vanda, McMurdo Dry Valleys, Antarctica- Oligotrophic Lake LV.19.MP7.P2 | ecosystem: Environmental > Aquatic > Freshwater > Lake >... | reverse complement strand
AATTTTTTAGACCGCAATTTCGATGAGAAATTCAGCAAGGGAGAACTAGTAAAAACCTTGAGACTCAAAGAAAAAAAGCATATTTCTGCCCTTTTTTCGGCTATTGACAAGCTCGTATCTAATCAAAAAATAATATTGCAAGACGATGGCAGTTTCCAATCTGCTTACAAGCCAAAAGTATACGAAGGTGTGGTCGATTATGTGAATGTCCGCATGGCTTATGTGATGGTTGACGGCTTGGAAGAGGATATAATTGTGCCTGCAGAAAACTTAAACGAAGCATTTGATGGCGATACAGTAAAAATAATGCTAACAGTGCCAAAACGAGCGAGAGACGATGGCAGAGCTACAGGAGAAGTAATCGAAATTATTAAGCGGAAAAAGGAAGAATATGTAGGGAAAATTCAAGTACAACGTGCTGTGGCTTATGTAGTACCCGATTCCAAGAAAATGCATAGCGATTTCATGGTGGAGTTGGAAGATACAAATGGAGCGAAAGACGGAGAAAAAGTATTGGTGAAACTAGACGGATGGAGCAGAAATGGTAAAAATCCGAAAGGAATAGTAACTAAAGTATTGGGCAAATCGGGCGATAACAACACCGAGATGAACTCCATAATGGCTGAATTTGGCCTTCCTGTTGAGTTTCCTAAAGAGGTAGATGCCCAGGCCAATGCCATAGCTTGGAATTTAGATAATAGTGAACTCAAACGCAGAAGAGATTTTAGAAACATCCTCACTTTTACCATAGATCCTGTTGACGCCAAAGATTTTGACGATGCCCTTTCCATTCAAATACTCGAAAATGGCAATTGGGAAATTGGTGTTCACATTGCCGATGTCACCCATTACATTCAATTAAATTCACGACTTGAAGACGAAGCGAAAAAACGAGCTACATCGGTTTATTTAGTTGATCGATGCATACCGATGCTGCCTGAAAAACTGTCGAACGATTTGTGTTCATTGAAACCAAATGTTGATAGATTGACTTTCTCGGCTGTTTTTGAGCTGGATGATAAAGCGAAAATCAAAAAAGAATGGATTGGGAAAACGGTAATTCATTCCGATAGAAGATTTAGCTACGAAGAAGTGCAAGAAATAATAGAGGCAGGTGAAGGGGAATTATATCAGGAGATAAAAACAATGAACGACCTTGCCAAATTGATAAAGGTTGAAAGATTCAAGAAAGGAGCTATCAATTTTGAGACTGTAGAAGTAAAATTCAAACTGGATGAAAATGGAGTTCCGTTAGGTGTATTTCCGAAAGTACGTAAAGATGCCCATAAATTGATAGAGGAATTTATGCTGCTAGCTAATAAGCGAGTGGCTCAATTTGTATTTGATTACAAAGCTGGAAAAGAAAAAAATGTAATGGTGTATCGTACCCACGACAAACCTGATGTAGAAAAGCTCCGTTCATTTTCACTTTTTGCTAAAAAATTTGGTTATAAACTCGATGCAGAAAGCAACAATGTATCGAAAGAATTAAATAGCCTGATGGAAGAGGTAGAGTCGAAACCAGAAGGCAATATGTTGCAGAACTTGGCTGTTCGAGCCATGGCTAAGGCCAAATACACTACCGATGCTATGGGCCATTTTGGGTTGGCATTTGATCATTATTCGCATTTCACCTCCCCAATCAGGCGATATCCCGATATGATGGCCCATAGATTAATTGAAAAATACTTGAACGACAATATCTCTAGCATTGAGAAGAAAACTTTTGAAGAGCAATGCAAGCATTCATCAGATATGGAAAAAGTGGCTGCTGAAGCCGAGCGTGCCTCTATCAAATACAAACAGGCCGAGTTTATGCTCAAAGTTATAGGGCAAGATTTTGACGCTATTGTTTCGGGCATTACCGAATGGGGTATATTTGCCGAAATTATCGAAACCAAATGCGAGGGGCTGATTCGCTTTCAGGAAATGACCGATGATTATTATGATTTAGACCTCGCCAATTACCGTGTAGTGGGTAGAAAACACAACCGTGTAATCACTTTTGGAGATAAAATAAGAGTGGTGGTACGAGGTGCCGACTTGGCAAAGCGGCAGATAGATTTGGGATTGGCAGAGTAGGGGTTGAACAGGAGTTATAAGCGATTAAGATAAAAAAGAAAGACTGTAATTTTGATTGATGTAATTAGGCCTTATTTTTGATATTTGGCTCAACTTGATAATAAAAAATGGTAAAGACTGTAATAACGCCCCAAGATAACAACTACAATTTGGTGATACCCAATAGCTATTTAGGCAAGAAAATTGAAATACTTTTTTTATGCTGTTGATGAAATAATAGGGCCTGAAAAAACACTTAGTACGATTTTATTTGATAAATATCAAAATATATTTACCAAAGATGACGCAGAAAGCTTTGATAACCACACAAAACAAATCAGACAAGAATGGGAAAATATTTGATAGATAATCATGTGATTTCAGGTAATTTCTCATCAGTTTATAGTGCAGAAGGAATGAGATTTATTTCCAATGTATTTAACCAAATACCTCAAATCTCTGTAATTACAGAGATTTGAGGCTTAAAATTGATTAATCCAATAACCTATAAAACGTAATCAATTCTAAACATTATCATTTCATAACCAATTGCAATTCCTCAATACAATTGACCATCAAATTTTCATCTTTTTAAACAGCTATCACAACAGCTGGCTCGATGGGTTTATGCTTTTTATCACCCACAAATATGCCTCTATCCCACTCTATATTTTCCTGGTAGGCTTTATCATCAATCATTATAAAAAAAAAAGCTGGGTGGTGATAGTGGCATTAATAGCCATTGTTGCAATTTCAGATGCACTTGCCTCTCAAGCCATGAAGCCTTATTTCAAGCGATTGAGGCCATGCCACGAAGTAGGCTTTGCAGAAAAAGTGGTGCTGGTGGGCAATTGTGGGGGCGACTATGGCATGGCATCGAGCCATGCAGCCAACACATTTGCCGTAGCTAGTTTTCTCATTATTCTGTTTAATAAAAAATACAAATGGATGTGGCTGCTTTTGCCTTGGACATTGCTGGTAAGCTACAGTAGAATCTACTTAGGGGTACATTTCCCAGGCGATGTATTGGCTGGTTTTTTGGTGGGATTTGTAGTGCAAATGGCAGCTGTTGGTTTAATATGGAGAAAACTCCGCCCGTGAGCCATTTTTTGTCGCCTTTTACGATATCTGATTGCCGCATTATCATTTCCACATGGGATTATGCCATTTCTGAGGGGGATTACACCATTTCTGAATGGAATTATATGTTTTCTACATGGAATTACCTCATTTCTGAATGGGATTACATGTTTTCCGAGTGGGATTACCTCATTTCTGAGCGGGATTATATGTTTTCCAAGTGGGATTACCTCATTTCTGAGCGGGATTATATGTTTTCCAAGTGGGATTACACCATTTCTGAGTGCCTTTTACCTCTTTTTAATGAAGCCATCGCTGCTGCTTCAAAAAACCCTCATGGCATAGTATTCATTGGCAGAATAACTATAACTTTGTTTTCATAGCCAAACATTACTAACCCTCAATGCTTTTTAGTTCTTTCGAATTCATATTTGCGTTTCTTCCCGTTACTTTTTTAGGCTATTTTTTGCTGAATAAATACAAGCAAGCCAACGCGGCCAAAATATGGCTTTTTTCATGCTCACTTTTTTTCTACGGCTGGTGGAATCCCCTATATGTGCCGCTTATTCTCTCTTCTTTAGTATTCAATTTTGGCTTTGGCAATTGGTTAAACGCTACAAAAAGTAATCCAGCTTTGAAAAAGAGCATCCTCATTTTTGGTATTTCGGCCAATTTAGGCTTGCTATTTTTCTACAAGTACATGGATTTTTTTATCGCCAATTACAATTATTTATCCTCCAATACCATTGTAGCTCTGCACTTGGTATTGCCCTTGGGCATCAGCTTTATCACCTTTCAGAAAATAGCCTATTTGGTAGATAGCTATACCGATGCAGAAAGTACGAAAGACTATAATTTCATCAATTTCTGCCTGTTTGTGCTATTTTTCCCACAGTTAATTGCTGGGCCAATTGTACACCACAGCGAAGTGATGCCGGCTTTTAAAAACCCGCTCAATCTCAAGCTCAACTATTTCAATATTTCAAAAGGGCTCTATATTTTCCTCATGGGCTTGTGCAAAAAACTGGTTTTTGCCGATTCTTTTGCCGTAATAGCCAATGCAGGCTATGGCAATACTGCTTCTCTTTCTACTATCGATGGCTGGCTCACGGCTTTTGCTTATGCTTTTCAATTGTATTTCGACTTTAGCGGCTATTCAGATATGGCCATCGGGGCAGGCTTATTTTTCAATATTCAACTGCCGCAAAATTTTAATTCCCCTTACAAATCGCTCAATATCCAAGATTTTTGGCGTAGGTGGCATATTACTTTGGGGCGATTTCTAACGCGCTATTTTTATATTCCACTCGGAGGCAGTCGTAAAGGCGAATACACAACTTTGGTAAATGTATTTCTCACCATGTTTGTGAGCGGAATATGGCACGGAGCCGGGTGGACATTCGTATTATGGGGCATAATGCACGGTACAGCATCGGTAATTTTTCGATTGTGGGGCAAAACCAAAATAGAAATGCCGGCCTATTTGGCCTGGTTTCTCACTTTCCTGTTTGTGAATTTAGCTTGGGTATTTTTCAGGGCATCTTCTATTGGCGATGCCATGAATGTACTCTACGCCATGTTCGATTTTTCGAAATTCAGTTTGAATTTTACTGTGATAGAAGATTACAGAATTCTGCCCATGGTGCTGGCAGGTACCCTATTTTTATTCTTCAAAAATACAAACGAACTACTTTCTGAGTTTACATTATCTAGAGCTAATCTTGTGAAGCTTGTTTTGATGGCTGTGTTGGGTATGTTATTCCTAAATTCCATTACTGCAGGCGAATTTTTATACTTCGATTTCTAAATTTTACTGCCATGACAGCAAAGGCATTTGTATTTAAAACTATTTTGATTGCATTGTTAATCATTGCTACCATTGGCATTGCTAATTTTTTTATCGACCCTTATGGTTTGTTTTTAGAAGCTAAAGGCAGAAAAATTGAAGTGTACACCAATGAAAGAACTTCTAAATACCTGCTCTCATTCAACTACATACCCAAAAATTTTGATGGGTTTATTTTCGGTCCTTCGCTCTCAGACAACCTCAATCCCAAGGCCATACCTGAATACAAAATCTATAATGCCAGCATAAAAGGAGCTAATATTTCAGAATTGCGGTACTTGGTAAATAATATCGTAGCCTATGGAAATATGAAATTTGCCATAGTTTGTCTCGACCCATATCTCACCAAAGACCACGGTAAAAAAAGTGCAATGATAGACCCTAAAGAATATTATGGAGCACTGGGTTCGTATAATTTGCTTATCACCTATATTTTTAAATTTTTAAGAGATGGCAAAGTACTCCCTCAGAAGTGGCCGCTCAATGTGATTGATGAGGTAGGCTACAATAATTTTAATCTCTCAATGAAAGGCTGGGATGCGAGGCAAATGATACTGGACAAGGTGAAAAAAAACGAATCGGAATCTACTATAATTGATAGCATTGCTCTAAAAGAATTGGGCGAAACATTGGCCTACTTGCGAGAACATAATATTAAAATTTACGGCTACTTCAACCCTGTGCCTTACCAGATAAGAGAGATAGACAAACAAGGCTATGAAATATTTACCCAAAAAGTAAGCTATTTATTTACAGAAAAAGACATATTGATTGACTTAAATACGCCCCAATACTATTTTTTTACTCAAAACTACGCAAACTATAGCGATCAAGGCCACTTGAGCGATCAAGGGCAAAAGTTTGTGGTAGCCACAATGAGAGAGGCAATTTTGAACAATACTAACTGATAAGTTTTTTACGAATGATCGATATCGAGTATCAACCCTTCTTTGATTGAATCGGCCACAATGGCTGCATATGAGAATATTTTATCGCTGGTAATATGGTCTTGCAAAATCTTTACTATCAGCACATTACTCTCGAGCTTATTGTGAATGTAATGAAGCAGGTTGTTGTCTTTGATGGCAATCCAGCTTTCGTTTTCCGAAATTATAGGTGTGAAATTGTACCTCTGCTCTGTGTTCTTAATGAGTGCATGCTTAAAAGCATTCAGTTTGCGGGTGTTTTCAAAAGTATACGTCTCTATTTTGTTGCTTCTATTTTTTAGATAATAGAGATTAATCATAGCGTTGCTATCGTCAGATTTCTCGAAGGTGTTAAACAGAATAAAAATACCATCCTTTTTTGAGGCTTTGTTAAGGTGTTGTTTCCACTCAATAAAATCATCAGGTACATCGCCTTTAAAACTATCGAGGTAGGCATTGTTTTGCCGAAATGAAAATGCAGTTTCTTCTTCCAAGCCGCTATCTCCAAAGCTTTCTTCGGTGGCAGTCGATTCATCGCCAAAAAACTCATTAGAAATATAGTTACATTTCAGTTTTTCCGCAATACAATAGGTAAAATAGCCAATACTTTGCTTCTTCAAGCTTTCAGAAGATACCAAAGTGATGAAAGCATTTCTGTATGTGAATGTGCCATAGTCGGTATTTATCTCCCGGTATTCAAGAAAAAGTTTATCTACCACAATGCCATTTTGTATCACTTTTTTGTAGCGGAATCTAAATTCATTTTTCCCCTCTGCAATTTTATATACATCGGCTTCCGAAAGTTCCAGATTCACTTTTACGGCATCTACACTCAATTGCCCTCTGCGAACTTTGGTGGCTAATTCGGGAATATATTTCTTGTAAAATGCCTCTTTGAGTCGCTTTCTAATTTCCCGCATTCTTTTTAAATACTTAGTCTCCTCCATTTTTTGTACAAAGCTTGATGAGATAATACCTGTAGGAATGGCCACAATCAGCACGCCCATCAAAGCCACCATGCCGCCTAATATTTTGCCAATGGGCGTAATTGGGTACGCATCGCCATAGCCTACGGTTGTTAAAGTAATCACACCCCACCAAAAAGCATACAAAATATTGGGGAAAACGGTAGGCTGAGCTTCATGCTCCAAATAATACATAATAGAAGATGCCAAGACTAATATTGAAAACATGAGTAAAAAAGTAGCCAGCAACTCTTGCCTTTTCTCAGATACTATTTTGCCAATATGAATCATAGCCTGCGAATATTTTGCCAATTTGAATACCCGCATTAGCCTTACCAGCCTCAATACCCGCAAATGCCTTAGGTCGATATTTACCCAATAAGGTGCAAAAAATGGCATTATGGCTAAGAAATCGATCCAAGTAGTGGGCGATGCAATAAACTTCTTTATGGATGCGGCTTTGGTTTTGGCGGGATGGCTGAGGTCGGCAATCCATATTCTCAGTATAAATTCAATTGAGAATATGATAACGGTGAATATTTCAAATACATTAAGTGGAAATCGGTAGGCAATTTCTATAGATTCAAACGATTGCAGAATTACTGCCACCACATTAAGTAGTACTAATATTTCTATAAATAAATCGAAATAACCAGACAGTTTGTCGTGCTTATTGCCAGGCTCAAGTATAGAAGCTACTTTCTTTTTAATTTTAAGGGTGTCCATTGGTGGTATTACGGTGTTAATTTCAATGTAAATATAATTTTCTGTTTGATATAATACTTATTTTCAAGTTTAAACGATTACCAAGGTCTGCAACCGTTGGTAACGTTTTTCTAGATTACGGTAACTCACCTATTTATTTTGTTTGCTATTATGGCATACTATTTATGATGTTTGCATCGTACATTGGTGATAAATGGGTAAATAATGGGTATGATCATAGGTGTAGGGAAGTATGGGACGGGCATTCTCGTTTGTTTTTCCTTTGCCTTTTGCTTGCTATGGCTGCCAAATATGGTTGAAGCTCAAGTTACAAAGAAGAAGAAAAAGAAAGTTTCCTTATTTAGCGATTCGGTTCAGTTTTACAGAAGGGTAGAGGAAATTGCTAAGAAAAGGAAATTCACCAATGAACTGTTCCGGAACATTGTTTCGCTGCCCCCTCCGAGTAAAAAATATACAGGTAATGTAAAAAAACAGAATGAGGATATCTATAAAAGTGGTGAAAATAAGATAATTAGGCATATAAAGATTGAAACGCTCGATCCTTTCGGTACCGATATAGCCGATACCTCTAAAAAAGCCATCAGCTACTTTGAAAAAGGGGGGAATATTGTTCATATCAAAACCCGCAGATTTGCCATTAGAAACAGATTACTGTTTAAAGAAGGCGATAACTTTGATAAAATAGAAATGTATGAATCGGAACGTATCATTAGAAGTTCTGATTTTGTGGGCGATGTTTCGGTGCGTATAGATCCAGATTATATTTCCAAAGACAGTGTAGATATTATTATTCGCGAGCAAGACAGGTGGTCTATTTACCCATTTGGAGCTATTGGAGGCAACTACAAAGCAGGTTTTATTGATAAAAACATTGTTGGTACAGGGCAGCAATTGGAAGCTTCATTATTCAAAGCCCGCCTTTTTGATTCCACTTTAGTAAATTATAGATTTAGCTACTTTGTACCCTATATCAAGCGTACTTTTATTACCGCAGGTATTATTTATAATAGAGAAAGGGGAAATGAATACCGTGGCATTTCCATCAATCGAGGCTTTTATTCCCCATTGGCACGGTGGGCAGGTGGTATCGATTTTTTTAATTATGAACTTATTCGGCAATTGGCATCTATAGATTCCAGTGTTATTCAAATTCAAAACATTCGCTATTGGAGCCAAGATTTGTGGGCAGGTTTTGCTTTTCCCATCAGAGGCAGTTCGTATCAAAACCGTACCACAAAATTTGTTGTGGCAGGAAGGGTATTCAATAAAAATTATATTACACCGCTCAATTTGGCATTCGATCCACTCTTAAATCAGCAGAATTCTACTACCTATTTAATGAACTTTGGTATTACGCAACGGGGCTTTTACAAAGACAAATTCATTTACAAATATGGCGTAACTGAAGATGTGCCCATTGGAGCCATGGTGTCGGCTACCTTGGGCTACCAAAAACGCCCTCATGACGAGCGTTATTATATGGGTTTAAAATCGAGCTATGGAGTGAAATTAGAAGGTGGTAATGTGTCTGGTTATTTTGAAATGGGTACATACATCAGCACCAAAGGCCGATACGGACAAGGGACAATAAATGCTGGCATACAAGGCTTTACTAATTTGTATAAGCTGAAAAATAATTTTCAATTCCGCCAATTTTTTTCTGTAGATGTGACTTCCGGATTCAACCGAACCAAATTCGACCGCATTACCATCAACGATGTGAAAGGTTTAAAGGGTTTTAATCCTGATTCGGTGGTAGGCTCTAATAAAATGGTAATCAGCACAACAGCCATATTATACTTACCTTGGCAGATTATCGGATTTCGCTTTGCACCTATATTTTATGGTGGCTTTGGTATGATTGGAGATGAGAAAGTCTCATTTTTGAAAGATAATATCTTCCCAGTTTTCGGTTTGGGTATACTCGTGCGAAACGAATATTTGATATTCAACTCATTTACTTTTACACTTGGTTTTTATCCTTATATACCAAATAAGGGCAGTGCGATATTCAAACCCAATCCATTTGGCAGCAACGATTTCAAGTTTAGAAACTTCGAAATTGGCAAGCCTAGCGAGGTGGGTTATTTTTAACTGCTGAAACCTACTGTTTCATCACTTTTTTCCAATAGCTTCTTCCTTTTATCTCAAGCTTTAAGATGTAAATGCCTGAGGAAATATCGCCCAAATCAAATTCATTTGTATTGGTAAAATATTTTATGACAACTCCTTGAATATTAAAAAGTTGGGCTTTAACAGCAGGCATATTGCTGTGCAAATACCTTTCGGTTGGCGAAGGATATATTGTAACTTCAGCCTCGTGGTTTATACCTGGTTTTGTATTTAGCAAATAGTTGAAATTGCCGAATACAGGTCGCATCAATAAGCTCCCTTCCGAATCGGTATAAGGTTCCCATTTGTTGTTTATATTATAAAAAATCTGGTCAGACGCGTTATTATTTCTATCCCAACCAATAGCCAAGGCATCGTCTGTTATTTGTTTGTAGCCAATAAAAAATGAATCAGCATTGATAATAATGGGTTCGCGGAGTTCATAAATTGTCCAGTTGTTCACAGTGGTGGCATAGGTAATGGGAAAGTTGTCGTTTACCAACACATTAGAGGGGAGGGGTGATTTGGTGAGTTCTACAAGGGTGGGCAAATTGGTACTTACCACCAGGTTAAAGCTTTGCTGAATCAATACTTTGCCAAGTTGGGTAAGTGAAATGGCTATTTGTCGCAATGTATCAGGCTTTTTATAGTTGCGAAATCGATAGAGCAATACAGAAAATTTTTGGTTCAGGCCTATTCCATATTCTGCGCTTCCATCATCATAAGCATAAAAATTATCTAGTATCGTTTTGCCTTTCAGTACATTGTTATTCGTGTAGTCTATCTGCTTCCCATCCGAATTATTTACATCGCCATTAAGTGAGAATTGGTATTCTACTTCCGTTTTTTGGTTGGGTATACTCGCCCAAAAACTACCCGGTATTGTATTTTCAAATACCACATTGGCTGCATTGCCTTGTGTTTCCTGCGAAGCTTTGGTGAGGATATTTATATGGGCAACATCGTTGATTACATCTATAGTGAAGGTGTTGTTGTTGCCTCTTTGGTCGAGATTATTATAGTTTGAGCCTACCAATATGCTATCGGTAAGCGTGCTTTTTATTTCATTAAAGTGCGTGTAGGGTAGGGAAGTGTAGTTGTTAGGAAATAGCACTATAGGCTGTTTGCTAAAGCTTTGATCGCGAAAATACACATCGTTTTTATTTCTATTTTTATTTAGATAAATGTAGTCGAGATTCCAAATGTCGAATGTGCCAGACAATCGTCCTGTGTTTTCAAACTTGAACTGAAATGAGCTGTGAAAGAAATTGTTGGTGCTATCGCTATTAATTTTTATTATTTCCCTGTAGAAGACAGTATCTGCAAAGCCTAGCTTTTCCCATACTCTCACCCATTCCAAATTGCTATTTTTAAAATATAAAGTGAGTACATCGCTTTGCTGTCCGTCTGGAGTTTCGCCAATGCCTTTGGGCTGCCAAAAAAATGAAATAAAGGTGCTGTCTTGCAGCGTCAATTGGCTTAAATCTATAGGTAGCGAGGTTAAATTATCAGCTTTTCCTCTGGCATTTACATTGGCAGAATCGTATGCCAAACCGTTGTATTTTAATCCGTCAAAGGTGGCAGTGTTTTGCGTGGGTTGGCTTATTGCATAAGAATTATTTATATACGTACCGCCTTTTTTTATCCATCTGTTAATGTCAGGCTGGTCGAATGAGTCGCTGAAATCGTCAAAAAACGGAAGCGAAATGATATCGGCTCTTTGAATGATATTGGAAGAAACGATTACTGGATTGGAACAAGAAATAGCAGAGGACATTTTTACTTGTACTTCATCTCCATTTTTGCCCAAGCTTGTTGCAAAATTTGCCGCAGAGGTTGTGGCCACAAACACATTATTTACATACCAACTATATAGTGGATTTGCCCCTTTATTCAATCCGTTGGCTGAAAAATTGTAGGTTTTTGTGGTGCAATCGGTATTGACAACGCTATCTAAACTAATAGAAATAGTTGGCGAAATAATGCGGGCAACTTCACGTGTCAAATAATTTGAGGTATCAATATTTACAGAACCAGCACAGGCCAAATCAGAGGTAATTACTGCATATATAAATCTTTTATTGGCTAAAGAATCTCGTGTATAAGTAGATCCGCTTCCTGAAAATGTACCTGAATAAAACCATTTTATTGTGGCATTACTGCCTATGTTGAAAGTATTGGCAGTAATGGTGAGTGGGTAATCGGCACTGCAAGCTTTTATGGAATTGTCGATTGATATGATTTCTATTTGTGGTGGAAGGCTGGTAGAATCAATAATTTGAATGGTATTGGAAATGGCAATTTTCATTTTTGCACAATCCAAATTACTTGTTAATCGGCATTGAATTTCGTCTTTATTATTTAAAGTAGATGAAGAAAAAGATGAGCCGCTGCCAACTTCCAATCCATTTACTAGCCATTGAATGGTTGGGTTGCTTCCTCCGTTAAAATAACTGCATTGAAATACGTAATTGAGGTTTGTTTCCGTATTGCAACGGGGAATATGCCCTTCAATCATGGCTATAGAAATACCAGGAATTACAGAATCAGACACCGCCTCATTTTTTGCATTGAAATTGGCACTTTCAATGGCTTTATTTCTGCCCAAATCTTGTTGCAGAGGCACTAGCCTAAGCTGTGCAATCAGATTAAATGAAAAGCCAACTGTAATACTTGCGATTAGTATTCTAAACGACATTCTTTGTATGTTTTATTTCACGCCATTGTTGGTACTATTACCAACCATTTATTATTCTCTACTTACCCAGATATCAATAATTTCGCCTACCCGTATTTTTAAAGTTGAATCTCGTTTGGTGTTTTCAGGCTTTTGCTTGAATACTGTACCTGATTCATAGTTTTCATTCGATTCATACACCATGCTTCCAACATCTAAACCTATTTGTTTGAGTAAAAATTTAGCCGAATCTAATGGCATTCCAATCAAATTTGGCAATGTTATTTCTTCATTACTCAAGCCTGCCGACACAACCAAATCAATTACAGAACCTTTTGCAATAGTGCTGCCGGGCAATATTGAGCTTGAGCTATACAATTGCCTCAATACTTCGCCTTCATGTACACCATACGACCGGCTAATGTAGCCCAATTTCAGTCCATAGCTTTTGAGCGTCATTTCTGCCGATTTTTGTGAACTCCCTATCAGCTTTGGCATATT
>Ga0163148_10005335_pt1 | contig 12895 bp, 13 predicted proteins | sample OliLakLV19MP7P2_FD_148606 | JGI IMG/M metagenome (GOLD analysis project Ga0163148, IMG submission 148606) | Freshwater microbial mat bacterial communities from Lake Vanda, McMurdo Dry Valleys, Antarctica- Oligotrophic Lake LV.19.MP7.P2 | ecosystem: Environmental > Aquatic > Freshwater > Lake >... | reverse complement strand
CTTCTTGTTGTGTAAGCAAATCCTGAAGCTGTTGTGGCTGTGGATATTGCAGCGCCGCCTCCGCCTGATGAGTCCTGATTTATACCTATAATACACATGGGAGCCGAAGAGAAATAACCAGCCGTAAATGTTTCTGTGTAGACAGACGTTCCGCCGACTCCGCTAGTTGCGATGCAATTATCTGGGTTAGTTGCGATGGCTCCGGTGCTTCCTGTAATAGTGGCAGAACAGAATCTAACAACACTATCCCTACCAAAGAAAACACTCGAAGGAATAAACGGTGCTGGCATGGCTTGTGTGAGTGGAGTTAGGAGGAATGTTAGGTCGGAGCTGGAACTTGCATCAATAAAGCATGAGCCGTTTCCACTTGTTCGTTCTGCCCTGATTTCAAACTGCACGTTAGTTTTATTTGATGAGTAAGTGAAAACACCTGCTACTGAAGCTGGGGATGACCCCGTGCTTACTTGTGTACCAGATCCAACCTTGCCTCCGCTAGTTGTCCCATCCCATATCTCATAAGTGCAAGTCTGAGACCCTGAACTTGATTGTGATCCATAGATTCTACCAAAGGCCTCGACCTTGTATCTACCAGCTCTTAAAGATGGTGCGATAAGGGCAGGGATTTTTGTTGCGGGTGCTGTTGCGTTTCCACTAACTGTGGGAACAGGACAGTCTGCGTCTGCTGCGAACGATGCCATGGTGCCGCTCGAGGTGGACCAAGCACATGATGTCGTAGCCGGGGTGAAAGCAACGCCGCCTAGATCTGTCACGTCACCGCGTACAATAGGAACCGATCCCACCCATTCGGCGATTGGAACCGATGCTTTGAAACTCATGATTTGACCGCTAGAAATGATGTCGTCGGCATCCGCTTTAGTTAATGCGTCATAGCTCCCGTCACCAAAGACTTGAGGACCGAAAAAGATTGAAGTATCTCCAGACGCTTTAATCGTTGCGCCTCCGTTAGCCGTGGTTACAACACCACGAAACCATGTCCCGCTAGTACTAAGAGTAGGCAGCCCAGAAGCCACGCTAAGTCCCGTGGGTAGAGACACTTGAGCAACAACGGCGGTTGAGGTGCCACATGTAAATGTGGCTTCGATTTCTGCAACGTCACCTACTTGGCGATATTTGGCGTTCTGAACCGTGACAGTCCCGAATCCTGTGAAGACTGGCGTGTATGTTATCCAAGGAGAGATGACCATACCGCTTACAAGGCTCAAAGCCTTCCCAAGGTAAATCCCGTCGATTTTGATAGATGCTGCATCGCCTGTTGATTCCACAACGAAAGCTGGGGCGTCTGATGTACTTGCGCCGCACGGGAAAATCGCTGAGTAAGTTTGTGAATTCGTGCCTGAGTTAATACCTGTAACAACAGCGCTTACTGTACTACCAGCTAATGTTGCGTACATTGTGATAAGGGAGGCATCGCCTAGAACGGTGGCTTGCCACTCGCAGCTCTGACCTAGTAGGCCTGCTTGAAAATTATTTGCTTGAAAAACTACTAGCTGTGAAGTCGCTGTAGCATTGATAACAAAAGAAGCGGCACCTTCTAATGGATCGGTTGTTGAGCGTGTAACGATACCTGAAGCGTCTGTAACGCCGACTGTATTCTTCTCAGCCCCTGGGTTTTTAATGTAATTTCGAGGTGCGTTTACACCTTGAATATAATCTGCTAGTAATGTTCTATTCGTACTCATTATTGACTCCTAGCTACTTCTACCCATAGTGTTGCAGCCTTGTCCCAGCGAAGCGTTAGTACCGATGCATTGTAGGAAGACCAGGGACCATTTAAGCTCAAGCCGTTTCCTGTTTCCAATACTACGTAGTTAACATCCGACGTACCTATTACGCGAAGTGTTTGGCCTTCAACTGTGCCTGCGGAAATCTGTGGATTTGCAGTAACATTTATTTCACCTGAAGCCGTGTCGACATAGAGATCTTCGTCTGTGCCTACAGTAGCTGTGATACCTGATAAAGCAATTTCGCTTGGGGCAGCTGATGTGCCTGTGGCAACAACACCGCCGCCGCCTGAGCCTCCGATGATTCTCCATTTTGATGAAGTCAGGTCATAGTAAAGCCATATGCTGGCTCCCACTTTAACTGTAAGATCGAGACCAGTACCTGTGACAACTTGGTTTGCGCTTGTACCTGTTTCGTTCAGTACGTCCATGTCAGATGCCTGAGCATTGCTTAGAATAAAGAACTGAGCTACCGAGGGTGCCGTGACGCCTGTTATGGACGCTAAGCTTCCGTTGGTAAGTCTGACGATGGCTGTAGTTGGTGTGGAAAGAGTTTGAGCGCTTCCTGTTGATGCTGCATCTGTGGCGATGGCTCCTTGAAGGACGCCGCTTGTCTGGAGGCTCGTATCCACCCTGGCTTCAACTTCGTCGATCGCGGCTTGTGCGTTTGTTGCTGTTAAGCCTGAAGTAGCGTTACTGTAACTGACCGCAGTAGCATCATGTGCGTCTACGGTATCCGCTAAGTGATTAGAAAGGCCGCTAGCGTTTGTAGTGATGTCTGATTGCGCGGTGTCTAGTCTTGCTTCAACTTCGTCGATCGCGGCTTGTGCGTTTGTTGCTGTTAAGCCTGAAGTAGCGTTGCTGTAACTGATTGCGGTAGCATCATGTGCGTCTACGGTATCCGCTAAGTGGGCGTCGGTAGCTGCATCCAATTCATCTATCGCAGCTTGGATCTCGGTGGCAGTTAGTCCTGAACTAGAATTGATATAGCTTATAGCTGATGCGTCATGTGCGTCCGATGCGTCGACTAAATGGGCATCGAGAATTACGCCGTCTGCAGAAATATCTCGGCCATCTATCGTTACGCCTGGAGATACTGTTATGGCTGATGTGACTGTTCCGCCCGCAATCGTGATACCTGTAACATACGTCACATTGTTTGATCCGCCGCCTGAGGAACCTGATATCAAAAGTTGTGAAGCGCTGTGACGACCTGCACGCGGGCCTCGCTTAGACGAAACGTAAATAGAGTCCGGCTTAAATTGCGGCTTATCTATTGTGTCTTCAGTCCTTCCCAACATGCGGAAAAGTTTACGATCATAAAGACTTTGATTGTATGCTGCGGCTTCTGGGTTACGTTCTTTCATCCACATGCGAGCAAGGGCCCCGTAGAGAAGAATAATTCTGTCTTCCGAAGGAATGACTGGCTCATCACCATCCAACTCAAGCGCGGATACTTCACGAACGTAATCGATATTAATATTTGTTATAGAGGGGCTAATCGCCGGGAAGAAATCAATCTGTCTGTAGCGTGTTGCTTCATTAGCGCCTTCAAAGTCACCTGTGTAATACCACTGTGGGCGACCTTCGATTTTGGGACCACGTCTGCGTATCTTACTAAACTCTTGTCGGCCCCGGCCTTCCATAGGCTGGCGTAAAAATGCGTGACCTACTTCAACTGTTTCACGGCAGTCGACGGGCAAGCCGAACTTGTCTTTCCATACCTTGAAACTCTTTGTTGCGCTTGTTGTACCGTTATATACTGGGGCGGCAGTTATTGTTTTGCTGCCTGCAGTGTGTGCGGTAATCTCATAGATCTCTGCATCACCCTCAGCGCTAAAGTTATAACCTACAAACGATCCTAGAGATGCGTCTGGAGAGTCTGAAATTGTTATTGTGCCCGAACCTAAAGTAACAGCTACTGTTCCACCAGAGTAATACGCTGGAACTTTTATTGTCGTATTGCCTTCGAGCCATTTCCACCTGCTAGCAGGAACAACTTCGTCAAGATAAATCAAATTGATATCTCGTCGGATGCGGTTCATTTTAACTGTGTCGCTTGATTGAACACCTAGCTCTTCTCGAACTGCCTCGATGATATCTGAAAAGTCAATTAATTGCTTAGCAGCCATTAGCCATCCCTCCTAATTATTAGAGTTACAGCTAAATTACTTACATCTGCAATTGTTATTCCCTTAGGAAAAACTATTGGACGTTCGCTGAAATCCATCATTAACGTATCTTTAGAGACTGGAGAGCCCAGCTTAATTAGTGTATTTGATGTAGAGCCATCCTGCAGCGTCATAGTTCCTGTTGCCGACGTTGCGTGCACAATTATGTATGATACTTTAACCAATTCATCTGAAAAGATCGTTCCATTCGTATCTATGAACTGTAAATTTCCAGCAAAATAGTTTGCCATACAGATGTGCGCTCCTCATTAATTACTTAAGGTATATGTATACTTTAGCGCCGTTAGTAACTTCAACGCGGATTCCTTTTGGAGATCTGATACACACCTGATTAAAAACATTTGCAGTACCAGCTTCTTGCCACAAGGCGTCGCCGCTAGTATTTTGTTCTTTCACAATGGCTGTGCCACTTGTATTTCCAACATACTTTATAGCTTCGATCTCTTGCTGGTCGGCGAAATCAGCTGTTGTATCTACAAAAATTACATTCTGTTGTCTGTGGTTTGCCATGGATTATCTCTCCTTAGCAACCATAACATAATCAACTGTAAGCGTGCGGGCAGCTGCGGAGCCTGTTTGTACCATAAAATTTAGTGCTAAGTTTTCGTCATCGGGGATGTTGGTAGTCACTGTCGCTACCTTAGCGCGGTTGACGTAAACCTCTACCTTGTTGCTACCATTCCAAAGGAAACCTGTTTTTACATAGGTGTCATCTGCCAATGTTGCAAGCGATGCCTCTGTAGTTGCTGTACTGTTTTTTACAGCCTCAAACGACATTGATGCAGAGCCTTCTGCGACTTTGAAATTCAATCTGTCTGTAGCATCTAGGGGAGTGGTATCGTTGATTGACAGGCCCACTAGAACGTCTGAGTCGGCAGCGGTTTGGATTTTCCACCTAGCTTCAAACCATAATTTCTTACCCGCCTCTAGTTTTACAAACTCATTTACGGTCTGTGCTGAACTGGAGTCGTTATCGGCGTCGTTTGTAGTGATTGTAAGTTCGCCATTCATTGCGTCGGCTGCAACTGCAAATACACTAGCCGCGTCAGTTCCCGCATCAACTTGTGTTACGACCCAGTCAGTACTTGCCGAGAGTTCGGACGGTAGAAGCCAGTCTTTCATCACGACTACCCAATCTGGCTCGTTTCCAATAGGGAGTCCTTTAAAGAAGCCTCGTTCACCTAGGCCTGATACTGATGAGTTAAGTAGTGGTCCGCGAAATTTAGTTGCCATTTTAATATCCTTCTTTCATTATGTAAATCTAGTTTACGATCCAAGGCTAAAAGCCTCACATAAAAAAGGCCAAGGTACTTTTTGTACCCTGGCCCAATCAGTATACTATAGAATTTTATTAAGCTCCTGAGGAACCGAATACTCCGTAGGCGTGGGTAACACCGATGATCTCACGATATTTCGACTTGTAAAAAATCGAATCATTCATGAATCCAACTGCATCATCTGAAGCTTTAGTAACGATACCCATGCGGTTAACGATACGAAGGCCTGTCTCTGACTTGTCAGCCAACAAAAACCAAGCATCTGTGTCTGTTAGGTGGGGGCTAGATACAACCCTAATACCTTCGGACTTGATGCTATTTAGGTTGTTATCCGCCGAGTCTGGCTTAAGATCAGAACCCACAAGTTCCATAGCATATCTACGGAGAGATGGGTGAACAAGAAGAATCTTAGGCATAGAACGGTAGACAATTCCTGAGTCGCCTACGAACTGGGTCTCGAAGTCTGTGAGAGCCTGATCAAGAGACGATTGCGAAAGATCCGCTTGTGTGGACAGTGTGTTACGGAACGTCAATCCAGACGGGAGGGTGTGGGCTGCGTTGATCACTGAAAGACCGTCTGCAGCTAGCTCCGTGCTAAATCCGTTGTTCAACACATTCATCGCACTAATCTCTTGAGTTTCAAGAGCTGACTTAGCCATCTTTTGAATGGCGTCTGCGATCATGTCAAATTTACCGTCTTCGACAGCTTCTTCAGAGATAGAAAAACCAAGTCCGTATTTAACTACTGACAAAGTCTTACTAGCACCTTGCTTGGGACGAGAGAATGAATAGTTCTCTCCTTCGCCGACGATCGCGTGTAGAGGCATATCATGAAGCTCGGTTGCTTGCCAAATATCTCTATCTGTAGTGACTGTTTTGAACAGCTCTTCACGCTTGTTGGGGTGACGCTCTAGTTCCGAACGAAAGATCTCTTCCAAAACTGGAAGCATATCCGCTCCGAATAGATCGCTATATGAACTTCTTAATGCTACTGGCGCACTCATCTTATACTCCTGCTGTTCCGGTGTGAGCGGATAATTGGTGGTTGTTTATGATAACGATACACTGAACATTCGCGCCGAGGGCGTTTGTGGGTGATCTGTTAACACCTAAAAGTTTTAGTTGGAGGTTGGCGGTGGTGGCACCAGAGGAACCGTCAAGTTCCATGCGGGATTGCTTATAAGTAGTATTTCCTGCTGTGGCAACAACATCATAGTTTAAATTAACGTCAGTTTGGGCGTCGACATCTGCGGAATCTGACTGAACTAGAAATCTTTGGCTTGGTGCATCTGCTACAAGCACTCTGTCACCATCTGCTGCGGCATAGCCAATAGCTACTCCCGCGATGGGATCGGCAGCAGCGGCAGGGACAATCTTGCCATTAGAATCAAGCTTGACGAAATCGCCTGGAAATACTTTAGCGCCTGCGACGTACTCCTTAGCACTTAAGATTGGGCCGTATGGGATAGCGCCTTGTGGAAGGTCTTTATTTGGCATAATTCTCCTTTAGAAGGGAGCCCCGTTTATTCGAGGACTCCTGATATAGAAGTTATACCACTACCCCGATTTAGTGCTTTATTCGTCGTCTCCGACTTCGCTAAATTTCATGGTCTTATGGTCGATACTCTCGCCAAGCTTCTTGAGCTGTGATGCTGGGGATACCTGCTTAGCAAGTACAGCGTTTCTGTGTTGGAGGAGGGCGCGGTATTGCTCTGCTTGTTCACGGGGTTTGGTAGCTAGGATAGAATCGCCTCGAATTACAAAACCATCTGGGTCCTCGCCATAAATCCTCGAAGCAACCGATTGGGCATCCGAAGGCTTACGATCGCGCTGGTAGGGTGACCAGTATGACTTGTGATATCCGTTACGCTTAAGATCGTGCTTGTTAATAAAGCGCCAAGCCAAGTTCTTTCCTTTTAATTCAGCGATGAGTTCTGGGTCCAACTTCATGCTGTTAAATTGGTAATCGTTTAAATTAGTTGAGTAGTCAGCTTCTGTTTCCAGGCTGCTCTGTTTTTTATTTGCCATATTTGCTCCACACCTTTCGTTGAGCGCGTTTTTCAATGCGCGCTACTTGTGTCTTGTCTTCAATATCGAGACCCATTAGCTGGGCGATAGCAAGGCTCTTTTCACTAAGCTTGCCTTTCTTGTTATCACGGTCACTTTGTTGATTGTTTGAATCCCTGTTTCGTGAAGATGGCATAACAAATGTGTCATCATCATCGCCGTGTACTGTGGGCTTTCGGTTCTTGGACATGGGTGATACTCCTAATTCAGATGCCGCTTTTAGTGTTGCAAGTTCCATGTTGCTCGCTGTCTTAGGCATTTGATCATACAGCGCTGCTGTTTTTTTATGTAGGTCCGAATTCAGATCTTGAAGGTCTGGATACCTGCTCATCAACTCGCCGACTACCCTATTCTTTTCGTTCTGTTCTGACATTACTCGGCTTGCGGCTTGTTCGGCGCGCTTAGCAACTTTCTGTGCAAAACCAGGGTCATATGGATCTAGGTCGCTGCTGTCAGACTCTTGTTGTTGGGGTTCTTGCTTAGCTGGGATGAGTCCCTGCATAATAGCTACCAAACGCTCGTTAGATTCTCTGAGAGAATTTAAAGCTGACTCTTGAGCGGAGAGCTTACGATTGAATTCACCTTTTAAGTTTTTGATTGGATCTTCGACTGATTCGTCGACTTGACGTTCGTCATTTTGATCAGGGGGCATATTTTACCTCAACCGTTACGCGGTTAACCGAACTAAGTCAAATTTGGGCTCATAGAATAGTGACTAGGTTCTATTCTACTTCTACGCCTTTTTTGTAAGCAGGCCCTTAAGTTCACCAATTTTTTGTAACAATCTTTGGCTGCCTTCGGATCTTGCTTTCGTAATCACTAGACCATCCGAGCCTTGTGATAGGTTATAGTTTAACACAGCTTCTTCTTGAAGACTGTGGCAGTGTGCTGCAAGTTTCATAAATACTTGATATGAGTCAGAATTCAGAAAATCAGCTATAAGTTCCTGCTCCTCATAATCCAGCTTGGGTAGTTTCTTACTCTCCATTATTCACGCCCCCTGCTTGAGGTTGGGCTGCTGGTGTCGGGCCAGCCGTACCACTAGCTGCGGCTTGCTGTTGCGCTTGGTTGGCTACCTGAGCTTGCTGCTGAGAAAGGGCTTGGAGGACGCTCTGAGCTTCCTGAATCTTAGATACCAGTCTGATTGTGTCTTCCTCAGAAAATTGGCCTAGGATATCGTCTCGGGAGAAAATGTCCTCAGCATATGCAAGGAAGCCTGCAATATCTTGGTCCGGAGTAAGGTCAACTTCCATACCGCTCAACACTCTGTTTATCATTTCAGCGGGAGTAAACAGTCTATTAGAATTTGCTGGCTTACGAACAAATCGGCTGTAATCTTTAACGCCCATCGCTTGGAGGAAGTTTTTAATTGCCTCATAACGCTCTGTAGGAGAAACGATTCCCATTTGAAGGTCTAGCGGGTTTCCTGTGACTTGATAAATCTGTGATGCAATCTCAAGCTGGATTTGGGGGTTAGAATTTGAACTATTAGGATCAAGTTCAAAATCATATGCGCCAGCAATCTCTTCTCTCGACGGGATCGTTACGAAAACATCTTTGCCGTCTTCGCCGATAAGTCTGTAAGTAAATCCTGGGGGGATCTTCTTCTGAAGCATCGATAGAATGTACTTGTAGAATTGTCGTAGTGGACGTTGGAGTCTTCGCAGGAAAATATTCAAGTTTGCATTTGATTCCCCTACTAAGGCGCGAGCCCCTGTAGCAGTACGTGTTACACCCTGGTCGCCGATGATTCCTAGCATCAAATCAGACGTGCCTGTGTATCTTTCGATCATCGTGTAGATGGCCTGCTCTTCTTGGAAACCGAATACAGTTCTATTACCTAAGTTAGGAAAGAATACGTCACTCTGAGGGTCATCAAGTGGGATAAGCTGACCCGGTTCAAGTGGGATTGACTCTTGTGACATCGAGCTTGTGGCTCTGTAGTAACCAAACGGAAGTGTCGACAAAAGACCAAAGTCCATTCGCATGTTACGGACCGCGTCGATCTCTTTTCCGAGTGAGTATAGGATTTCAGGCAAGCCAGCTGCTTCGCCGTTCTTACGACGGTGGAACTCTGCTTTAAAGTAAGGTCGGTCGCCCGTATCCATGACTCTGTATAGATAAGTAGCTCTTAGGATTTGCCTTGTGTTTTTGTGAACCCATACAATGATGTCTGTATCGATTCCAGTGTTATCAATGACCGCGCGAAGGTGTGCTTCTAAGATCTCGAATTTATCTTTTTCGTTTTCGGCTTCTGCTGCACTGAAACCAGAACGCATTGCTCGGTCGTGCTTAGCTGAGTCTGTAATATCAGATCCGATACGGTCTCTACCGCTTTCGATAACTTCATTGACTGCGTCTTCGTCCATTAGGCCTCGGTCAACAAGCTGTAGCAACTCAGAGGAATTAAAATAACTTCGCTCTACAACTGCTGATGCTTTTTGAGGGTCGGTGGAACCAATAAGGACGATATCCTCTGGGTGAACAAGTTCTACGCACGGGCCGTCGAAGATCTTCTTAATAACATCAACTTCTTCTTCAACTGTTTCTTGCGACGAAACGACTTCATCTAATCCTGTCTCGGGATTCATTCTAGTAGTCTCAAAAACTTCGTTACGCTCTTGAACATCTTTAAATTTGACGTACTTCTTATCCCAACGTGCTTTTAGATAAGCTACACCTCGGAAAATCCAATCCCATGTCCATTCATCAAGCTCGGCGTCAATACCTTGGTAGTTATTGGCCCAATCCTTAATCGTGTAGTTCATTAGATGTTGAACACCTTGGGCTTGCTGTACTGTTGCTTCGCGTCGGGCACGAACTGTGAAAGGTGGCTCGACTGCAGTGATCGCAGAGTACATACGTGCATGGTATGCTTTGCCGATCGTAAGAACAACGGGATAATGCAGAGTCGAACTCCATGTCATCGGGGCTGAATAGATGGGGTCGATAAACTCGTCGGTCTCTTTTTCGAGCTTACGTTGGCGCTCTAACCAATCAGCGCGCTGGCTATTACCTGAAGTCCAATGGTCCACGATTGTCTGACCCATCGAAAGCTCTTTTAATTTCTTTAGTAGGTCCTTGGGAATCTGCTCTCGCAAAGACTCCTGTACACCCTCTTTTTTTTGAAACTCCTTGGAGCGTTTGCCTGCTTGAAGAATATCTTTAACTGGCTTGCCGTATTTATTGCGACTCACTATTATTTGCTCCTATGTCTCTTTTATGGAACGGCAGGGCTTTCCCTGAGGTTCGCACTATCCTACCACGGTTCTTCATTGTGAGGGGATTGGCGGCCAAAGCGTACTTTAGCGCTGCCAAGTTATCTTTGTGCTCAATATCCAGCGCTGGCTTGGTAATATCCTTGCCACGGTACTTCTGCCACTGTACGTTCTCAATATCTAATATAAGTCCCACGCAGTCCTCCATAATTCTTAAGATCGGCCCTTTTGCTGGGTCCTCTATAACAAGCGCTTCCTGAATCCGATCGATGAAGGCCTCATCCTTCTTCTCGCTGAACTTAGTTGAGCGCATCCGTAGATTATACTTCTTTAATACTTCGTTTGCAACTTCAATAAATGATTTAAAGCCGTCTCCGCCGGAAGTCTCTGTTTTTCCCAGGGAATCGCAAACCATATCCTTTATATTATAGCCCTTTGCGTAGCTAACCATAAATTTCTTCATGAAATCCCTCGCGGTCAGCTTCTCAGCGACCATGAACAGAACGTACATCCGACCTTTGGGGGAAACAGCCAAGAGCACTCCGTGGTGCTTCTTAGACGGGTGAGGATCGAATGCAGCCAGGCATGGCCAGCCATCCTTCTTGGCCTTCTCGCGGAGTCTAGCGGCATGTGGTTGTCGCACGCAGTGGGTATCACGTCTAAATAAGTGAGCTAATGCTAAGCCCTCTAAATCGAAGAATTCGCCATCAAGACGAATCTTGCGCTCCTTAGCCGAAAGGCGCTTGCTGAACCGCTCGATGTAGCCTTCTGCGAGATTGATACGATTGGCCTCGACTGAGCCCCTGAAACACTCTACGCCCGGTTCTTCTCCGCGCATCCATGGTTCATAAATTTCTATCCTGAGCCAAGGCGCAGCTAGGGGGGTTCCGACCATTAACAGCTTGGGCTTAGAATTCTTTTTGCGAGTGCCCCTCATCAGCGCGATGTATAGCCCTCTGGGTGGTGGCTCGTCGAACAGCACGTAATCTACTTCAACTGATTCGGCTGCAAGAACTTCCTGCAAATGAAAATAGAAGCGGATCTCGGAGCCGTTTGGAAACGTAACGCGTGAGACGTGGGGCTTACCGTCTTTATGCAGCCACTCAGGTGGAAGCTCGTACCACTTGCGCATCTCTTTGAGCCAGACGTCAGCGACCTTTGCTGGTGTGTCTAAAACTACTGCGATCGTTGCGGGTACTGTTGTGTACTGCTTAGTAACTGGGTTGAAGCCGTCTGCCCACCATTTGACTTGCATGACTGAGAGCGATGTCTTTCCGAAGCCGTTACCGCAGAAGACGAACTTCTCGTCTGCAGCCGACATGATTACATCTAACTGTGTAGCTAAACCTTTCGGACAAAAGTTTGTGGGTGTCCATGCAGCTAAGCGCTTTCTAGATGCGCGTCGCTTGGCTTCGATCACGTCAAGAAGCTCTAGCTTATCTTTGCGTGAGAGCTTTTTTATATCTTCAGGTAGGCGATTCATCTTCGCCCGTTTCAGACGGGTACATCAACTCATCAATAGAATTGTCGAGCAGTCTAACGACGTAGGCCCGAATCCATGCCAGCTCTGCTGCAGTCATACCCTTACTAAGACAGCCGAACAGCGCGCCGTCTGTTTGTCTGAGCCCGAGAACCAAACCAGCGCTTGGCTGCAACTCTTCTTTAACGGTTTCAAACATGTGCTCAAAAGAGCCGTGGGCTTTTCCAATAAAATTAATCATCCTGGTCTTCCTCCTGGGGGGTCACGTCTCTTAGCTTAGACATTACGATTGCATCTAACTGCTCTTCTGTAAGCTCCTCGAAGCGGTGCTTATTTTCAGTACGAACGATAGCTTTGCCTTTGGTCCGGTCCAAAACGTCTTGAATTGCTTTCATGGCTTTGCCTGTGTCACGCTCAGTCATAGCAATAGATATACCGCGTGCGGCTGCATGAGCAGTGTATTTTTCATAAATCTCTTCGGCTTTCAACCCGTTCTTAAGGTCTTCTCGAAGGGCTGGGGCGATCTCTGTAGTGAATGTTTCGTAGCGGGCTAGGTCGTCAAGACTACGAGTCATGCGGGCTTCAGCAAGGTTACGATCTGGTCTGTGCTGCGGTTTTTTTGGTCTTGCCATGTTGTCCTTCCACCCTTATGGTGAGGGTTAAAACAGGATCTCCGGAAGGATGGGAGAGGGAGGGAGGGGGACCCAAAGACCCTGTTTTATCGCCTCATGTACCACTTTAACACAATAATACCTAAATGCAAGCGATTTATTTTCATGTTTGTCATAATTATCTTAACAGGCTGTGCGACGACCCCGTAAGTGCTTGATTCCTCGAAACACCTTAAAAGCGCCCGGCTGCAATGAATTCAACTACTTAGCTAAAATGTTTAATTCTGGCCCAGCACGTCAGCTACGAC
>Ga0163148_10005325_pt1 | contig 12910 bp, 7 predicted proteins | sample OliLakLV19MP7P2_FD_148606 | JGI IMG/M metagenome (GOLD analysis project Ga0163148, IMG submission 148606) | Freshwater microbial mat bacterial communities from Lake Vanda, McMurdo Dry Valleys, Antarctica- Oligotrophic Lake LV.19.MP7.P2 | ecosystem: Environmental > Aquatic > Freshwater > Lake >... | reverse complement strand
TGGGGGGGGGTAAAAACTTTTTTATATTTTCAAGATCCTGTTCATCTCAGACAAATGCAGCTAAAATCTTTCGTGCTTTTATTTCGGCAATTGAAGGGTAGGTTTCAATTTTGGAATAAGCCTGCTGACTCATACCGAGCCTTGTTGCAGCGTCTGTTTGTTTAATTCCTTTTAAAAGTCTCAACCTACGGATTATTTCACCAGTAGTAAAAGGGAGATTTTTTGATGTCATACAAAGAGAATTAGATTGGTTAGTGAGACAAAAACTAACAATCAGGAAAGTGTAATTCCAAATTTTTAAAACCTGTTTTTGTTAAGAAATTAATTGCTTGTAAAATACAACTACTATTAAATTGATAAGGTCAAGATTATTATGCATCTTTAGTATAAAATTTGCGAAGCAAATGAAAAAATATGCGTTGTTATTTACTTTATTTGCTGTAATAAAAACCTTTTCCCAAGCTCCAGTGGTAACTTCATTTAATCCTTCAAGTGGAGCTGTTGGTAGTACAGTTATTGTTACTGGTAACAATTTCAGTAGCATCCCTGCAAACAATTATGTTTTTTTTGGAGCCGTAAAAGCATTTGTTACGGCTGCCACTTCCAGCCAACTGAACGTTGTAGTTCCCGTTAGTGCTACTTATAGTCCTATTACAGTCACTACAAACGGTTTGACAGGATATTCAAATTTACCTTTTGTGGTTACATTCTCTGGTGGAACTAATATTACGCCCCAAAACTATTCTTCTAAAATAGATAGTACAACAGATTTACATCCAAATGGTGTTGCAGCTGCCGATTTTGATGGTGATGGTAAACCAGATTTAGCCACTCCAAATAATTATAGTAAAATCGGTTATCCAGCATCAGTTTCAGTTCTTAGAAATACTGGAAATAAGGGATATATTTCTTTCGCACCAAAAATGGATATTCCAACAGGCACTTTAACTTTTGCAATTGCAGCCGGAGATTTAAATGGCGATGGAAAACCCGATTTAGTCTCATCAAGTATTGTTGATAAAACAATTTCTATATTTAAAAATTCGAGTACTATTGGAAGCATTAGTTTCGCTCCCAAGCTTGATTATATAACCGATGATAACCCGTTTTCCATTTCTATTAATGACATCGACGGTGATGGGAAGCCGGACATATCGGTTGCAAACTATTTTTCCAATACAGTTTCAGTATTCAGGAATACAAGTTTTGGTGGAGTAATTTCTTTTGAAGCAAGAGTTAATTTTGCAACTGGTTTTGGGCCAAGATGTATTGCTGTAGGAGATTTAGACGGAGACGGCAAACCAGATCTGGCACTTTCAAATGAATTTTCGAACTCTATTTCTACACTAAGAAACACAAGTACTACAGGAAATATTTCTTTTGGGACAAAAATTGATTTTGCCAGTGGTTCAACACCATTTAGTGTAGCAATGGGAGATTTGAATAATGACGGAAAATTAGATATTGTAATTGCAAATAAAGATGGAAATAACATTTCTATCCTAAAAAATATAGGATCATTTGGTACTATAAAATTTGAAACCAAAATTGATTATGCATTTTCAGCTACTCCCTTATTGATTTCCATTGACGATGTAAATGGAGACGGTAAACCAGATATTGTTGTACCGGCCTACGGAAACAGTGGTATAAATATTTTTCAAAATGCGGGATCGGGAACCACAATTTCATTTTTGTACTCTGTGTCTATTCCGCTTTTCCCAAATGCTTATGGTTTGAGTCTAGCAGATTTGGATGGCGATGGAAAGAATGATATTGCCGCTGGGTTGTTCACCAGTGATAAAATTTCTTTACTTAGAAATAAAAATATCGAACCAAGAATTTCTTATTTCAGACCAACCACCGCTACTAACGGTGCCACAGTTATAATCGTTGGCGAGAATTTTTCTGGTGTTACAGCAATAAGTTTTGGCGGAGTTCCTGCAAGTTCTTTTACAATTACTGACGGGGGTACAAGAGTAAATGCAGTAATCGGGTCAGGAGTTTCTGGCGCAGTTAAGGTTACAAATCAATACGGATCAGATACTCTTGCAGATTTTGTTTTTGCGGGGCCACCATTGATTAATTCATTCACTCCTCTCAGTGCTGGAACAAATCAGGTAGTAAATATTTTTGGCGATAATTTGTCAGGTGCCACTGAAGTTAGTTTTGGCGGCATATTGGCAACCTCTTTTACAATTGTTTCACCAAAGAATATTAGTGCAGTCTTGGCAAATGGTGCAACGGGAGATATTTCTGTTACTACACCGTATGGAACAGGGATATCGGCAGGGTTTATCTTTATTCCCACACCAGTCATTTCTTCCTTTAGCCCAACAGTAGGGATTATAGGAGATAGTATTAAAATAAATGGCCTAAATTTTACTGGTACTATTGCGGTTAATTTTGGCGGCATTCCAGCAAGTTCATTTAAAATACTGTCGCCAACCTCAATTGCTGCAGTTGTAGGTCCCGGTGCATCTGGTACTATTAGTGTAACGTCAAATATTGGTACGGGTACAAAAGCTGGTTTTACATTTATTCCTCCCCCAATAATTAATTCATTCTCTCCACTCTCTGGACAAACAGGCACGGTCATTAGTATTAGTGGATCAAATTTTACCGGTGTTACAGAAATAAGAGTTGGAAACATTCTGGTAAATTCTTTTTCAGTTCTATCTCCAAGCCTTATCGAAATTATTATTGGGTCTGGAGGTAATGGAAATATATCAATTAAAGGCTCTGGGGGTAAAGGTACAATTGCAGGATTTATCTTTATTCCCCCTCCTGTGATATATTCAATTTCGCCTTATTTCGGTTATTCGGGATCAACGATTACGATTAATGGTCAGGGGTTTTCAGAAGGTAGTAGAATTAAGTTTGGAACTGTTGAGGCAAAAATTATTTCAAAAACACCCACCACTATTTCAGTAATCGTTCCCACAGTTTCCACTAATCAAACCCTAAACGTAACAACAAGAAATTTGATTGCAGAATCAGGGCTGAACTTTAAAACAACTTTTCCAGGTAATGATACCATTTTTACCCAAACCTCCTTTGAAAACCCTGTTAGTCCGGCAATTTTGGGTGGGGGTGAAGATGTCATTACAGCTGATATAGACGGAGATGGACTTCTTGATGATATTGTTGCCGATATTTATGGTAAAAAAGTCGCCATTTATAGAAATATTAGTATTTCAGGTTCAATTTTATTTGCTCCTAAAATAGAGTTAGATTGTTTTTGGCTACCAACAAATATTATTGTAAAGGACATTGATGGTGATGGTAAGCCCGACTTGCTTGTTGGGAATCGAAGTTACAGTGATGTATTTTCTATTTTTAGAAACACCAGCTTAACTGGTAAGTTATCTTTTGATTCGAGGTTAGATTTCCCTACGGTTCCCACTGTAAGCTTCATGTATGTAGCGGCTGGAGATTTAGATGGAGATGGCAGGCCTGAAATTGTGTTAAAAACTACCGGTGCAGATTTCATTTCTATTTATAAAAACAATAGTTTGCCAGGGCAAGTCTTGTTAGGTAGCCGCATTCCTGTTGATGTAGGTACACGTTACACAGGAAAAATAATAATAGCTGATATAGACGGTGACAATAAGGATGATATTATTTTCGATAAGCCCAATTTGCTGTGTTTAAAAAATACAAGCACCCTTGGAGAAATTTCATTTTTAACTCCCATTTTACTTGATATTACAGGTGAGCTTATAAATTCAGCAACAACTTTTGCAGATATTGATAATGATGGAAAATTAGACGTTGCTGCAATTGTTGGTGACACAATCCGGGCTTACAGAAACAAAAGCAATGTGGGGGACATTGCTTTTGAAAAAAGTCAAATTGTGTATACTTACTCGGGAGTAAGCAACCTGAATATAGCAATTGGGGATTTAGATGGTGATGGTAAGGAGGAATTAGTTACAAGAAATGGGTCGTTGTTTCAAATTTTTAAAAACCAAAGCTCTTCTGGAAAAATCATATTTAGTCCTCCTGTAAGTTATGTCTCTGAAAAACTTTCTGGACCTTTTTCTTTTGGTGACATAGATGGAGATAGTAAAATGGATATTCTTGTTACCACGGGACCTTTAAACATTTTTAGAAACCTCCTTGGGAATTCAACTTCTTTTATTTGCCCAGGCTCAACTTCTATTACTTCTAATATTTCTGGCTCAACTTATCAATGGCAACAGGATGCTGGTAGCGGTTTTTTTGACATTTCTAACAACGCTATTTTTTCTGGGACAAAAACAGGTATTCTGCAAATAAATTCTATATCGACAGCATCCTATAGATACAAGTTCAGATGTTCTGTAGATAATAATTTTAGTATTGAAACTATCTTTAAATTTAGAAACACTTGGACAGGTGTAGCAGGCTCATCGTGGGAAAACCCTCTAAATTGGAGTTGTGGAATTACCCCAGACTCTAATACGGATGTTGTTATTAATAGTGGTTCTGTTATTATCAATGCAAATACAAAAATAAGAAGTCTCATCATCAAGCCTAATGTTGTATTCACTGTTAATCCTGGTGTTGTGTTTACTGTAGTTTATTAAAACTTTTCGTAACTACTCGGACATCAATCTAGCTTTAAGAGTTAAAACTTACAATAAATTTTGTTTGGATTTTTTCGCTTCCCGGCAACTTCACTGGCATATACACAAGGCCTGCCAGAAGACTTTGCAGCGAAGTTAGGAACACCAGACAGGACTAGCCGCCGCCGATGAAACAAAAAACACTTCTGCCCTATTACAGACAAAAGCGTAAAAAAAACAGCACGAAAAATGTAATGCGTTAAAGCGTTACCTCTCCAATAAAAACGGCGCCGCTTTTTCCCTTTTCCATTTGCAGGGTAACAATTCTTTTTTCCTCATTGTGCATTCCAAAATGCGTGTATATTTCAGCCATTACGGTGGTAGGGCCTGCAAGCGTTGCCTGCGAATCGCCATAGTAATTTATTTCAATCCTGTATTTTCCTTTTGCAGCATTTTTCAGGATGAATTGTTCAGGGCCGAGCCCCTCGGTAAAATCATCAGAAATTCTGCCACCCATTGCGGTCGACTTATGACTGTACATACATTTTTCTTCGTTAGGGTCGGTTACCCACAAATCAATGTCAGTATTGTTCATGTTCCAGTTCATCACTATCCTAAGGTCGACAGGCATGGGCCGTATAATTACTTTTGGTATTTCCTTTAACTTAAGTTTTGTTGGGTGCAATGCAATCAGCCTGTTTATTTCAGGAAGAAAAATTTCTTCGATGCCAAAATAGATGCGGCGCATTTCATCGCTGTAGCTTTTGGTCATTCCTTCATACAACTGTTCGAGCGCTAGTTGGTATTGCCCGGCGTCTTCCAGCGCAAGCGCATAATCACGATAGCTTTGCGGATCCATTGGCCTCAGTTCAATTACTTTTTTAAAGGCAATCAGTTCTCCTTCATATTCGCCTGCTTCTTTTAATTTATACCCCAACATTTTATATAATTCATAACTGCCATTTTCCAATTCGGCCAGGTTGCTTAAAATTTTAATACCGTTTTCCCTGTCCCCTATCTTTAAAAAATAGGAGGCTACTTCAAAAAAATACATGGGCTGGTTCATATAATATTTTCTCAATTCAACATATTTATCATACCGTTTTTTCTTTTCTGTTGCCTTAATAATTTTTACGTAATCCGAAGTTTCAGGATCAAACGCAAGGTCAATTGAGTTGAGCTTTCCTGTTCTTGTTGCTGCACGAATGGTATCTCCAATTGTAAAGCCCCTGTTTTTTGTGGTTACAATCACAGCGCCGCCGGATGCAGTGGCGCCATAGATTGCAGTTGCGCCGGCAGCCTGCAATACGTCGATGCTTTCAATATTATCTTTATCAACTTCACTAATATTTCCTGCTACGCCATTAATGATATACAAAGGCGCTTTTGCATTTGCAGAAGCTGCGCCACGAATTCCGATATTGTTACCACCACCGGGTGCGCCATTGCCATTGGTTACATTTACACCTGCTACTCTTCCCTGCAATTGACTGGTTACCGGATTTTGAATTGAAGGACTAATATTGTCTGCTGAAACGGTGGTAACGCTTCCCGTGAATGACTTCCGCCTTTGAGTTGCGTAACCGGTGACTATTACTTCTTCTAATTTATTTTCTTCATTCAATTGAGCTGTGTTGGTATTACCGACGCTACCTGCCACTTCCTGATCGCCAACAATAACTGGTACTAAATAGCGTACGGAATTAACCACCGGAGGCTGTGCATTCTTTTTCTTCAACGACACCACAACCGGCTTTTTATTTGTCTTCCACCAATTGCTCAAATCATTCATCATCTGCAAAGAAGCCTGCAGGTTATTTTGATTTCTTGTTGTAATTGCATTGCGGCTTTGTTTCATGATCCGGTCGTACTCAGTCCTAAGTTCTACCGGCGGTTCTATTTCGTACTGGAGATAATCATTCACCGTTTCCAACACAATGAGCGAAGTATTACGGGTTACAATGCCAAACCTTTTTCCAATGCTTTCAATGGACTGCCGGTTTTGATCGTACTGAATATCCAGTTCTGCTATTTTCTTTTGTGCAAATATTTTACTGATGTCAAAATTTTCGCAGCGCTGTTCTTTGGCGTCAATGATTACTTTTTTTGTAAACAATACTTTATTGCCATAGCCAAACTGCAGGATGATTTCTTTGAGATCTGTAGAGGCAATACCGGCCGCAGAAAAACTATTGCCCACGGCAACAGGTATTGCAGGATAACTTTCTTCAACAAGACTGTTTTGTAGTATGCCCATAAAGCGCAATGGCACAACGGTAAGCGCTTTGAGCGCCGTAGTTAAGTCATCTTTTTGCAGATCAATTACCTGCCCGCCGGTTTTGAGCGAAATGTATTTCAAATTGCTATAATCTGCACCGGAAGCGCTGTTCATGCAGTACACCGGTTTGCTTCCAGTTGCAATATTGGTACTTGAAAATGTCTCCAGCCCATCACTCACCAGCAAAAATTCATCACCGTCTGTTTTATTCAACTGCAGGCATCCGAAGTTGGTAGCCCCGTCATATTGTATGCTGTCGATGGCATTGCCCAGTTGTTGCCAGTCGCCATTTGTAATCATATATTTCTTTTTGCTCACTATTTTATTGCTGAATAAAATCAGCCGCACATTGGCATTGCCCAACTTTTTAAAATAGGCATCCAGCAGTTGCTTTTCTTTTTTAATGTTCCTGCTGGTGCCACTTAAAGATGCATCCCAAAGCAGGGTAATATCTTTCGGCAATATTTTTTCCTGCTCCTTATTATCCAGTCTTGTATTGATGAGGTAGTAAAATTTATTCTCATATTCCTGCAACATTACTTCGGTTGCATCTGCCGGTTTTTTTATACTGAATGAAAGGGGGTTGCTGGAAATATAATTTGTTTTGTGCACGCCTGCTGTGTACAAATTATTTTTTTTGTCAAATTGCAGGTTGTCGGAAAGGGCAGTATCAAAAAAGGGCTGGATCAGGCTTTGTATTACTTCAATATTTAGCGAAAAAACAGCAATGGTATCCTTTAAATTAAGTGGCAGGTAATAACGGAGCAAATCATTTTCCATGATGGGCAATTCTTCTTCATAACCAATTACTACCGTACGGGAACTGTTTGCATTGATGGGATAAATCCTAGTACGAAAGGTATTGCCGTCTACTTTTTCCAACAGGCCCGGATCAACCCTGCGCCGCTCGATGGCTTCAAATACCATGGTTCCTTTGCCCCTGTCAACCGGCACAGCTTCTCTTAACTTGCCATTGATGTCAAGCGCATAGCGGCTTACAGCGCATCCCTCTTTCAGCGGAAAATTAAGCGTGCCTTCCAATATTCTGCCGGTGTTATTTTTAAACACCATTTGCCAGGTGGTTTTGGCAACGGTTCCGCATACTTTGATGTCTATTTTCAATTGCTGCAGCACTACCCCATTGTTGCTTTTACCATCCACGGTTAGTTGTGGCGATTGGGCGGCGGCGTTTTTATTAACTGATAAAAAGGAAATGATGATTGCGAGGCTTACAATTATTCTTCTCATATAGATGGTTTTGCCTATGATGAGTGAAAGGGAAGGATTGCATAAATGATTTTAAAAAATATTTTTTTAATGGGAAGGCCGCTTATTAATCACCCGGTTTTTCATACTTAGCCATCGTTCGTGTCTCACGAAAAATGATCTGCTAAAATTCTCTTATTACATCACTTAAAAAAAATCATTTTCCTACTGTGTTTAGTAGGCCACAATCTACGTTAATGAATTTATTTTACCTTTTACGCACCTACTAAACTCCGGAAGTTAGATGCCGATACCACCACATCAGGAAGGTTTCATCATCGCTGAGTTTGCCGGTAATCCTGTATTTTGAAGATGTAAGTATTGAATTGTGTACAGCATCCTGCCTGGCAACGGAGCCTGGCGTAATGTAACTGGAATGTATAAACCAGATACCGTCATTTGCATAATAAATAAAACCAGTATGATTGTCGAGCCCGACAATGTATAGTCCTTTACCAGTGTGCCGGATAGCAGCAATGAAAGCCTCTTGTGAAATATTGCGATAACGGCGAATGTATTTTTTATTGATTAATTTTTGTATCAGTTCCTCTGATGCACATTGTGACAAAGCAATTCTATTTAGCTTAACACCGGCATCTCTTAATACTGTGGCAACAAAATAACCGCAGGCAATTGTGCCTTGTTGTGGAGTTTCCGTAATACCATTAAAGTTCCATTTTGTGCCGATCCAATAAGGGATGATGGAATCGCAAACAACGGAGATAAAGGCTTTTTGCAAATGTGGTATTTCATTGACTGAACAGTTCCTGTAAACGTAAGCCACAATATTTTTTTTTGTAGTTGGGTAGTTTTCCATATTGAGCCGTTTCAGACTATCAACTGTTGCATTTGAAAGAACTGTTATTTTTTTATTGTCTGAATAATTACAGCCTATGATTGATAGTAAGAGAACAAATATTATAAGCCGCATACGAATTTTATTTTCTGCCGGTAAGATGTTACTTCAATTGGATTCCATAAAAAATAATTGATTTTTTCAGATCTCAACCGCCAATATCTTGAAGCAGGATTTCGTCGGTGGTGAGATCCACATTCCGGCAATATCAGGAGCTGGTTCCGGGCTACATCAATTGTTTCTTTTAGCCGCTGTATTCGTTCCCTCACCCGTCCGCAAACCCACACAGCTCCCGTAATTGCCGCCGCCTGTTCTTCGACCAGCGGCACAAATCAGCAGCGTCTTAAAAGTAAACAGCCATCGCATCATCCCCGTTGGTCGGAGACCAGACAGGGGCACCCGCCGTCCCGGCGGGATTTTTACACCATTCGGAAAAAATTATGAAGACTCATCCGTAAACCCCCGACGAATGTGATCTCTATAAAACAATAGCATTTCATTATCCCAAAGTTTTAGTTGATTCATATTTGAGTTGCAGTATAAGGCGGCGTTTCGCAGGTAACAGTTTTTAGTAGGTAAAGATTTCATTAGCGAAAACCGCCGCCGGGAGGTGCTAAACTAAATTATAAACAATGATAAATGATACCCCAATGCCAGGATGTAAATTTTTAATCAGTTATTGCTTAATAAAAAACTTTAAAAAAGCAAATATGGCACCGAGCTGAGTAGTCCAAAAAACAAAAGCCCAAAGAAGTAGTTTACTTTCGGTTTTTGCAATGGTAGTTTCTAACTGGGCAATTTTTAATTCCAGATTGGCAAGAACAGTTTTGGTAGAAAGGCTATCTTTTTTATTATCAAAAGTACTTTCTATTTCTTCCTTTATTAAACTAATAAACTGTTCAGCTTCTTTTTCGCCAAATTTTATTTTTAATAAATTAAAGGGTTGTATGCCGGAAATATTTAATGACTGTGCCATGAATATAAAGGTATAAAAAAATATGAAATCAGTATCACTTTTTAGTCGCTCCAGGTATTTCCCTCATCCATCCGAAAGCGCAAACCAGCTCCCGGGAGTGCCGCCCCGTGGTCTTCTACCAGCGGTACAAATCAGCAGCGACTTAAAAGTAAACAGCTATCGCATCATCCCCGTTGATCGAAGACCAGACGAGGGCACCTTTTAGTCCCGGCACTTTTCATAGCATTCGCTAAAATTTAAATACGCTTCAGTAAAAGCCCGAACAATGGGATTTCTTTAAAACAAAAGCATTTCATTTCCCCAAAGTTTTAGTTGATTCAAATTTGAGTTGCAGTAAGCGGCGGGGTTTTCAAACACCAACAATGGCTTCCTCCATTGCATTTGCTAAAAACCAGTTTGCGTTAAAGACCAACAAAGGATAGATTTACTAAGCCAGTCCTTTAATTCCGCTTTTTTGTGTATCCCACTACCCAATATGTGGTGGTTGCTCACCAAATAATTTTTCGATTTTTGCTGAACGCTGGTTTTGAAGATATAGACTAATTTGGCACAGCCTTTTCATAAACGTCATTAAACAAAATAGTTTTTATGAAAAAGAAATGGATAATAGTAGCAACAGCAATTGCAATTGCAACAACTCAGGTGAATGCACAATCTATTGCTGGTAAAAAAAGTGGTATGCATCTGGGTGCCAGAATTGGTGCAAATCTTTCAAATGTTATCAGGGATAATAGCAGTGTAAATACTACAGGGGCTAAGCTTGGTGCCAATGCAGCAGTATTTTTAGAAATTCCGATAGCGGAAATAATAAGCCTGCAGCCTGAGGTACAGTTTTCTCAAAAGGGCTATAAATCTACAGGTAGTTTTTTAGGTTCTGCATATGAGTACAGGCAAACAACCAATTTTATAGAAGTGCCTTTGCTGCTAAAAATTAAACCGTCTAAAAGTTTCGGCATTTTGGCCGGACCTCAGTTTTCTTACCTGATGTCTACCAGCACAAAATTTACTACCAACAATACCGCTTATGAAAATCTGGTAAAGCAGGACAATGACAATTTGCGCAAAAATATATTGGGTGGCGTAATTGGTATAGAAGCTACTGCAAGCAATTTGGTAGTGGATTTGCGTTACAACATAGATTTTCAAACCAACAATGGCGATGGAACATCTTCCACTCCAAAATATAAAAATCAGGTGATTGCATTGAGCATTGGTTTAAGGTTTTAGCAACATCGATCCTGCTCATTTAATTAATAAATCCGCCCCGTAAAGGCGGATTTATTTTTTTGTAAAAATCGATTGTACATTCAATTTGTAGTTATTGGTTTTTTGTACAAAGATTCAACTGCAAAATAATTTTGAAATAGCTTGATTATGTTCATCAAATTATTTGTTGCTCGAATAAAAGACGTTTTCGCCGCCGCGGATATTCCCTCACCCGTCCGCAAGCCCACACAGCTCCCGGGAGCGCCGCCGCCTGGTCTTCGACCAGCGGCACAAATCTGTAGCGTCTATCATCCCCGTTGGTCGGAGACCAGACGGGGGCACAACAGCCTTCGCATCATCCCCGTTGGTCGGAGACCAGACGGGGGGCACAACAGCCTTCCCATCATCCCCGTGGGTCGGAGACCAGACGGGGGCACAACAGCCTTCCCATCATCCCCGTTGGTCGAAGACCAGACGGGGGCACAACAGCCTTCGCATCATTCCCCGTTGGTCGGAGACCAGACGGGGGCAAGACTTTTACCCTGTTACCAAGTTTATGGATCTAGGAAAAATGGATTCAATAAAGCAAAGTTTATTTCAGGCAAACGCATCGTCCGCAGCTTTGCTTTGACTTGTAAAAAGACCTTGCCGGAAAGAAGATACAAAACCGCCTAAAGGAGGATCAATAATTATTTTATCTTGCAGCAGTATTCGATATCTTGTCAATCCTGTTAATTCTGTTCAAAAATGGTATACAGTACAAGAGGCAATTCCCGAAGAAAATCGGGACAGGCCAACAATGATGCTTAAAAAACAATTGCCCGGACCAAAAATATTTTTATGCAAACAGCCTACATAATAGACAGCGTAAGAACCCCGGTTGGTAAATACGGCGGCGCTTTAAGCAATATAAGGCCAGATGATTTACTGGCAGCAGTAATTAAGGCAATTATCAGCAGGAACCCATTTGTAGATATCAATGCCATTGAGGAGGTAATTGCCGGCGCTGCCAACCAAAGTGGCGAAGACAACCGCAACGTGGCAAGGATGGCTGCATTGCTTGCCGGGCTACCCGTAACCGTTGCAGGCATTACCGTAAACCGTTTGTGTGCCAGTGGCATGCAGGCTATTATGGATGCAAGCCGTGCTATTATGTGTGGCGATGGCGACTTGTACATTGCCTGCGGCGTAGAAAGTATGTCGAGGGCACCTTTTGTACTATCCAAGGCCAATGCGGCTTTTGCCAGGGATACGGAGTTGTTTGATACCACCATGGGCTGGCGTTTTATCAATAAAAAATTGGCTGCATTATACCATCCCTGCAGCATGGGTGAAACAGCAGAAAATATTGCGAAGCAATGGGACATCAGCAGGTACGCACAGGATGAGTTTGCGAATGAAAGTCAGCAGAAATATGCCAACGCTTATGCCGCCAATCAGTTTGCCAACGAAATAATACCAATACAGATTCAGTCAGGAAAAGAGCTTATTAACTTTGATAAAGATGAACATCCCCGGATAACTTCCCTTGAAAAATTATCACTGCTAAAACCGGCATTTATAAAAGATGGTACTGTAACAGCGGGCAATAGCAGCGGCATCAATGATGGCGCCGCAGCAATGTTATTGGCGAGTGAAGCAGCTGTAAAAAAATATGGTTTGCAGCCCATGGCAAAAATTACCAGTATGGCAGTAGCAGGTGTAGACCCGTCCATTATGGGCATTGGCCCTGTACCGGCTACCACAAAGGCTTTGCAAAGAGCCGGCCTCAACATTAC
>Ga0163148_10005323_pt1 | contig 12913 bp, 3 predicted proteins | sample OliLakLV19MP7P2_FD_148606 | JGI IMG/M metagenome (GOLD analysis project Ga0163148, IMG submission 148606) | Freshwater microbial mat bacterial communities from Lake Vanda, McMurdo Dry Valleys, Antarctica- Oligotrophic Lake LV.19.MP7.P2 | ecosystem: Environmental > Aquatic > Freshwater > Lake >... | reverse complement strand
AAATGTGTGGATTCAATTTTGCTGCAGAATTTCCACATGTGCAACAAAAGTTCAAATCTATCAGCTGCAACATAGGAAAAAGATGCTTATCATTTCAATGTGATGGTGAAGGGTGCTGTGTGTTCAACATTGATCACTGCTGCTACAGGATGAGTGTTGAATGCAATTTGAGGAGCACGTGTGGTTCCTTTGGCATATTCCTACCCCTTTCTCTCCTGTTGCCACCCCACAACGCATATCCGTTGCCTTACTCGCAGGTGACGAACACTTAAGTCTAAGTAATCGACTATTTAAATGATTTTGTTCATGTGCCTCGCTAATGCACCTTATCTCAAGCGAGGTGACCTTTCAAATTTAATGAATCTGGCGACATTCATTTTGTTGGCGGCAGGTTCAAAATAGTTACGGCCTTTGTCGGCAGAGATGTTCTAGCTAGTTTTACTACTGCGAGTAAGCTAGCAAGCTGGAGCAATCTTCAAATCTAGTAGTCAGTTGAGAGCTAGCTTAATTAGTAAAGCTGATATGCTACTAGTAGGAGCTGCACTGAAACAGCAGCTTTCCATCTCGAACAACAACAACAACAACAACAACAACAACAACAACAACTTTTTTGTATGGTACTTGCCGTGACTGTCTGAGAATATTGACAGGAGGGTAGAAAAGACAGGGTTCCATCCACCAAAGCATGGACGTATTGTCTGCTTCTGCATCTAAAAATAGTCTTAGTAGTAGTGTATTGCATCTTCGTTCATCTGGAAGCCATTTGAAACAAAAATTACGACCCAATTCTTCCAAGGAATTTCTTACCAATCGAGGAAGGAGCAATCGTTATAGCGAAATGGTGAGCAACCAACACCACTACGACAAGGCCAGTCACAGCGCCGCCTCTAGTGTCAAATCCAACGCCAGCAGTAGCCGCCGGCGCAGCAATAAAAACAAGGCCAAGAAGGGCCATAAAGAGGGCAAGCCCAAGCCGTTGGAACCAGAAGCGTCAGGTTCCATAATGGATCCCGAGGAGGAAAGGAACGATATGGAACCCGAGGAAGAAAGGAACGATGCACCCACAGACAACCGCAGCGACCAACGCAGTCGAATCGATGGTGGTATTGACGAAATCAACGACATTCTCTGCACCAACACTGACGACAGTCTTGGCTTGGAAGAAGACCCTTCGGTTGTTTCTCGCACACGAACCATTCCCATTACAGCCTTGGGCTACTCGGACAATCGAAATGGCTATATAGGAACACTTCGACGAGGAGCTGGCGAGGATGGTCCCAGTGCTCAGGAGACACTCCCAACATCTCAAGAACACATTCATGACAGTGTCTGTAGTAGCTTTTACAGCAATGGCAGCCATAACAATCATAAAGTTACCGACGAGTACATTAAGGCCATGGAAGAAAAGTTACGACACCAAGAGGTTATGAATGAAAAACTAAAGGCCGCTGCCGGCAAGAGCCAAAGCAAGAATCAACACCTGTTGGCGTCGTCTCCCCCCGCCTTGGATGCTCTGCCATGGACGGACAATGAACGGGAAATTCTACGGGATCAAGTGGCCTTTTTCAAGAACTGCTTGATCGAATACGAAGGTGCTCTGTCTCAGAAAATCGTCCGAGATATTCTCACGACGCTCTATACGGCGCTGAGACAAGATTCTCTCAGTCGATCGGATCGATTGTTGCGCGAACTGGCCCAGAAAATGGAAGGCATCCAGACTATGGACCTACAGCACCTGGCTCAACTCATGGCAGCCAACGAAAAGGCGGGTGACTCTATGGAGGGTCAGGATGTCATTCTTTTGACGGGAGCCTGTGGGTCTGGGAAAACCACGACTCTGCACTTTTTGGCAGGAACCAAATTTGAAGAAACGGAAATTGATGGCTTTGTTCATTTGCAACCCACAGAGTTTGCAAACACCAAGGCGGAGGGCTTTAAGACGGCGTGTGGCAACGAAGCTGTTACCAAGACGCTCCAAGCCTTACCAGTTCCTTTGAACGACAGCGGTGACTCGGTAGTCGTCTGCGACGCTCCAGGTACTAGCAATTTTGCACTCACATCGGAAGAAGAGCTTGCCTTCCAGTATGGGTTGGGATCTGCTATCGAACGAGCCAAACGAATCAAGCCAGTGGTGGTCCTCAACCAAGAGTTTATGGGCTCGTGTTTTTCCAACTTGGCGGACGTTTTGGAGATGATGAAGCAAGACTTGGGATTGAAGTCGGCTAAAGATTTGATACCCATCGAGTACGTGTTTACAAACTATGAAGAGCGCCATCGGCCAAGACTGTGTCAACAGTTTGCATCGCTCAAGCACATTCGAGGACTTCACGGAGGGTCCAACAAAATGACTCTTTTTGATGAATTGGTCCATGACATTATTGCCAAGACAACACCCAACGCCAACGTGGCCATCCCGCTGGAAGACGATCCCAACGTGTTACTGGCGGACCTCTGGAAGGAATCCTTTATTGTGAATCCAAAACGCGGCTACTTTAAGATCGAGGCATCCGAAATGGCCTTCAAGAAATTGAAACTTCAACTGCAAGTTACCCTCGAGGAGCTTCGTATGGCACTATCCAGGGAAATCTACAGTGTGGCGCTGAATCGTATGGTCGTGTTGGATAAGCTATCTGTGTGGTTTCCACAGGCGAAGGAGACAGCCCTTTTGGCGCAAGAAGCAGCCTCCAACCAGGTGAAAATCATTTGGGATTGGATGGCGCAAGAGGTTCGCGAATCAAACTACGAGCAAGCGCTTTATCGGATGGAGCAAATGAGCGACTTCGGATTGATTTTTCCAGACGCCCAAGAATGTTCCAAGCGTGGCCATGATCTCTTGTGGGAATCATTAGCAGCACCCATGGACGAACAGAACTATAACGTGGCGATGGAACGAATTGTGAAGGTGAACGACCTTTCCGAACAGTTCAACGAGGCCAGCCAATGTGTCAAAAGAGCATTGCGCTTGCTCCGAAAAAAGATCGATCTTTCTATCGATTCAGGATACTTCAAAGAGGCCATGTCAATACTCGTGCCATTGCATTCGCTGACCGACAACCTCGCGGAAGCTAAGGATTGTGCTGACAGTATTCTCTCTAGATTGAAGGAGCTCTTGGAGACTACAATAACTCGAAAAAATTACCCCATGGCGCTACACATGATTCGCAGGTTTGGATCCTTAGAGTCCATCTACCCCGAAGTAAAAGGAACAACCGAAGGATGCATGGCATTGTTTCGGCGAACGGTCGAGACATCAGTTAATGAGGGTGATTATGAATCCGCTTTGTTCTTGGTTCAGAATATGCAGAGGCTGGAGCTCGACTTTCCTCAAGCAAAGGAACTCGCTATGTACGGTCTCGGCGTGTTCCAAAATACAGTTGAAGTACTAATCACGCACAAGAACTACCAGAAAGCCATTCCACTTATGAAGAAGGTTTCTGAAGAAGTACCAGGATCAGCCGAATTCATTTTGAAGGGGCTCTCTCTACTGAAAGAGGAACTTAAGCAGGCCGTCAAGGAAAAAGAGTACGAAAATGCCCTCGATATCATCATTGAAGTGAACAATCTAGCTAAGACTGTACATCAAGCTGATGCCTGTATCGAATATGGATTCAATGCTCTCGAAGAAAACATTTTAGCGTCGATTGAACGACACGAGTACCAGAGTGCCGTCGACCTGATGGAGCTGATCTCTGCGAGACAGAGTCGTTTGCCCCTCGCAAAAGAATGCAATCGAATCGGCATTGAAGTCCTCAAGCGAAATGTAGCCAAGGCAATTGAAGGGAAAGAATACAGTCCTGCCTTAGAGATGATCCAACAGCTGAGCGACAAAGGGCACAATATACCAGAAGTGGGTGAGTGCAGTCGGCGGGGACTTGAGATGCTGAATCACACAGCAGAAAATGCCATTGCCGAAAGGGACTATGATACGGCTATTGAAATTATTACAAATATCAGCGAGCTCACAGGCAGTCTTCCGGAGGCAAAAGCTTGTACGTTATCGGCTATAAGGTTGATTGTATGTCACGTCACAGAGCTGCGCCAGGGCGTCGAGAAGACAGTAGAGGAGGTAGCCCAAACAAGAGATTTGAAGGTATTTGTGGCCATGCTACTAAAACTGAAGGCCCAAATTGAAAAGGTTATGAAATCAGAACCTTTGCGCAAGCTGTCTGTTCAAATCCACTACAAGAAGAACTTCCGCACCAAAGAAGAGGAGGAATCGGAAGCCAGTGTACTCTTTGTGCCGCAACTTTACACAAGTCAGGCATTCTGCAGTGATCATATCGAGCTCCTGGCAGGCCGAGTACGGGAAAAGCTTCCAGACTTCGACGTCAATGATACCTGCATGGAGAGCCTGATTCGTAACCGCAAGGCCATCTTGTCGGTGATGATTCGCCTGAAGGCAACCCATAAGATTCTTCAGCATTGTCCAGGAGGGGATAAAGCCACGTCCGTCTATACCAATACGTTCGAGAATTTCCATGCGTTAGTGGATATTGTCTTATCCATTGCAGAGGAAACTTTGAATAAACCTCTTGACATTCGCAATTTCGAATTACAAGCCTGGTTTTTGTCTGTGCTGATCAAAGGTTTCATCAAGGACAAGATTGACATTGGTAGCGAGGAACGCGGAATGATGGAAGAATTGGAGAATCGAAGGAAAGTTATGATGCTGCAATTTGAAGTGCAAGTATCAGAAGCCTTGGAACTAATATCCGAACACCAAGACTTTGTTGAGATGTCGGCGACGCAAGATAATTCCATTGTCCAAGGAGACTGGGACAACGGAAGCAAAGTCAGCAAAGACGGCAGCAAAAGTCATATCCCTATTATTACGGCAGAACTCATTCATAAGCTTGACTTCGCGTGTCTGGAGAAACCAAGGAACTTTCTTCTTTCACTTAGTCAGCGGCCCGAGCTGTTTCGAATGGTTCCCATACTGAAGCAACAGACTTTTCTAGACGTTGAACAGTTGGTCCACGCATTCGACAAGTCACTGGTTCAATATTTTGGGCCACTGGTGAAATGGGGAGAAGACGAGTACAACTCCTTGATAGCATTTGCAAAAACAGGAAAAGCAAAGCTTCCGGTAATTTTGGAAAAGGCCAACGAGCTGAAATCCCATGTCGACAAGGTTGAGTCACATCTACAGGTTGTTCGTGCCTGGGGACAAGACTTTGTCAACGCGACCACTCTCGTTCAGCAAAAGACACTTATTCTGCAAAAGCGGATTGAACTTGCTACCGAAAAGCTGGAGTCTACAATCAGATCTGCACGAGACTTAGGATTTGGAGCTTTTGTAACACACGTGGCCTTAGGGTTCCAATGTGACGGTCGATGGTATGACGATGTCCCCACATCATTTTTATAACACTCTAATTATATACGTTTGCTTCTATTTTTTCATTTTAACAACCAACGATGGGACCATTGTGTATCCGTAATTAAATGCCAGCGCTCTTTCTTTTTTCTTGTTTGAAATTTTGGTGCTTGCGTGCAACCAATAATGAAATATAGACTGATCTGAAGCAATGTATGCCCTGAAGGAAAGATGATGGCGTAACGTCGTTGTTTGATGTTATCGCCAGGCAACAGAGCATTGTGAATAAATATTCATATGCAACATGACTTTTGTGATGAACCCTTTGGTAGGTTGTATGAAAAAAGGCTTACTATTGTTACAAATTCGATCTTGGGGTGAATTACGCCACTCCGTCTTAGCCAGAATCAAGGAGTAAAGGGTCTTGGTCCTTTGCGATAGAAATTTCAACTCTTCTTCGTCCATTACCAACAATACATGAATAGGGTCCCTGCAAGTGCTTATATTGCATATACTTCAAATAGGAGCCAATGAATAATTCTAGCTTAGTGGAATGAAAATAACGATTTCGGATAACCTTCACCATCCATTCACCCTCATTCCAGCAATACGACCATCCGTTACCAGATTGCAATGGTTTGGATACACACTTGGAGATTCCACTCCCAGCTATTAATGTGATGGATCGGTCGCAATGCCTTAATCGTTTGGTCCGTTTTGGACAATGATCCCGGCGTTGCTTCGATCCAAAGTCAAAGACATTGTCCGACAATGAACTGGTCAAAAGTGAAGGTTTCAAATTGACTTGATTCGACTGTACTCCTCCGCTCATATTGGATTCATGTGATTTCTCTCAAATACGTCATGGGACCTCGACAGAAGATAAAATAATTGAAGAATCCCTGGAAGGGCATCAAGATGGCTTGGAGCAACAGCAGTGGAAACATTCAACTCTCGTCGGATGGATCTAAATGCGCCAGCGAGGAGGTAAAGCGCAGAATGGTCGTCGGCAAATGGGTGAGCAAAAAGCTGCACACATAGAGAAAGGATTGAAAGGCCACACTCCAAAGTCGTTCCTGCTGCCGTTCCTGCTCACACCGTTACCTTCCTCTGGCTATTGCATGGGTTCCCCGGCCCGGCCCGGCCCATCATTCACGCATCATCAAGTTAAGGATTCAGGCCCACATTTCGATGATTCAAAAACAATCAAGACCACTGAGTCTGAAATGTCATCAAATGGTCTGACAAACAAAGGCAACCTTGGGGTCTCCAGACTTTGAGAGGGGTCTAAAAATGTTTGAATGTGATCTGTGCATCAGCTGGTGTTTTGAAAAGCTTCAGTGAGGGCATCAAGATCTTGGCTAAGGTTTGGAGGCCTCAAGGGAAGATCTGAAGCAGTCAAATGAGGTCTGAATCAACTTGGCAGGCTTGACAGTTGTTGGCAATGATGTCATTTCCTCTTGAATTTGAACTGTGATGCAGCAGCAAACTGACATGAGCAGTTGCATCAGATGCACAGATCGGAGTGAAATGGCATTGGCGCAATTTTCAATCATTCTTTGAATGACTCATGTTCTTTTGTTGCCAGATGCTGTGGCAGTGGCTGGGCCAAACCATCTCAACATTCAGTCACTTCTGGACATTGGTCCACCGGTCTTCAATCAACACAGCCAACAGACTCACTGCCGTGAAACTGCAGGAAAAAAATGGTATTTTTTGTGACATTCTCTTGAAGTTGATGCATTGGTAGACAGGAATGACCTTTCCCTCTTTTTAGTCTGCACCAGCAAGACTTTGCTCATGTTGACAAAATGGGTTTGCCGGTTCTTTGGTTCCTTGCAACGATTGCATTGAGCCTTGCGATTGTTTGATGAGACCCCAAACTCCCAGAGTTTGCATTCTTCTGGGTTCATGGCACATTGATGATAGGGAGAGCAGTTACAATCCAGTTGCTTGTGAAAACAGACTGCATGCTTTGAAGACACAAAAGGTGTTCAATTGGCAGTCTTTGACATTTTGAAATTGTGGGTGCTGCGAAACATTGTTGAACTGAGTTGTGTTCGTTGAACAGTTTGTATCCACATGGCTCTCAAGGTTGGCAATGAAAATTGGGACCTGCAGGTGTGCCACTTGCAATGATAACCACAAGGTTGACATTCGGGACAATTGTCCATGTGAACATTGTTTTGTTCCAAATGTTTTGTTCCAAACTGTCTGTCTGTGTTGATCCCATTGTTTTTTGTGAATCTTATCCAATGGTTTGCTCCTCTCAATCAAATTGGTGAACTTCTTGCAACACACTGGCACACATTGGTGTCTAGGAGTTTTTGCTTGTTTTTCTTATTGCACTGTGAATTGGCATTTTACTGCATGTAGAATGCCATCTGCTGCACATCCAACCCGCCATCTACATTCTGCCAGTCATCTGGCTACTAGCTAGCTGCTAACCGGTAGCTACTACTCCGGAGTACCGCCTACTAGCTAGCTCTAGTTAGTAGTAGTAGCTACCATGATTCTGCAACGAAAAATCTGGTGTCAACCATTTCAAATTGTGACGTGGTATTCGTGACTGTCTCGCGTGACCTCGTATGGGATTTCGTGCTCGCTATTTTGCTAAGTAGCGCAAGCCGAGTTTTTGGTATTTAGATAGCCTCGTCTAATTACACAACACTCGGCGACGAGATGGCTTTGAGAGAACGAAATAGTACTAAGAAGCAAAAAGTTCTGTCGCACTACACGATTGGCATCTAGCTAGTAGCTAGCTAGTAGTAGCCACGAAGGATCTACTTCTACTACTACTAATAGCAGCAAATAGAGCCTTCTCTTAGCATCTTTATTGTCGTTGATCATCCTATCCACCGAGTGTTTCTGTTGATAGAGATTGTATCAAGATGAAGCGTGAAGACTGTCCACTGGCCGCGGCTTCGGCCGAGCTGGAATCTGTCGCGGAAGAACCAGAAGAGGAAAGTTCAGCTGTCTGCTCCGTTGCCATAGAAGAGGAGCATGATGCAATGTCGAGAATATCGATCAAAGAAATGCCTAGCCGAGCCTCGAGAACGGGTACTGCTGTGACTTGTGCTACAGCAGGTACGATGAGTACTGCAGCAGCAAAAGATAAATACTACAAGAAAGGTGACATCAAAGTGAAGCAGCTGCCATGGACGGAGGAAGAGACGCAGCAAGTGATGGAACATATTAGATTTCTCCAGGACGAATTGCCAGGAGGACGTGGGCTGAATAACAGTGAAAGCGCAAAAGTATGGAAGGACAGTCTCGACCACTTACGCTCCAAGATTGTGAAAGCCGTTGCCGAGGGAAAAATCAGTCGCCATTCATCGTTGCTGCACAAGCTAGCATCTGCTACACGTGCAATTCAGCTAGTTGACCTAACGAAACTGTCCAAGTTGATGAAAGCAAATAGTCAAGCTGGCGACTGCATAGCTGGAAAGGAAGTCCTTTTACTTTGTGGAGAAACTGGAGCCGGAAAGACTACAGCCTTACAGTATTTTCTCGGTACAACCTTCGAAGAGGTTGAAGTTGATGGGTTTCTTCACTTGAGTCCCACCAGCTACGTCGACCCGGCACATGATAAATTCAAGACATCGTATAGCCGGGAGCCAACTACAAGGGTCCTCCAAGCTGCCACTGAATGGGTGGACGGCCATGGGGAAATTGCCATTGCTGATCTTCCAAGCTACGATGTGGCCAACTGCTTAGAGGAAGACATTGCCTTAGGAACTGGTATGGTAAACGCCCTTTATCGAGCCAAGTCAGTTCGGCCGGTCGTCTTGCTTAGCCGCGAAGGAATGGGTAACCGTTTCAGCAACCTTCCAGAGACAATGCGAATTATTAGGCGCCTTTATCAGGTTCAGTCTGAGAAAGATTGGAAGCCTTTTTGCTACGCTTTTACCAAGTACGATTACAAACATCGCAAGCTGCTGCATAAGCAGTTTGCTGCTCTGCAGCGGCTACCTCCTAAGCTAGGGAAAGGAGAGCAGCCATTGTTTAATGCTCTTATAGAGGACATCGCGGAAAAGACCAATCCTGAAGCGAATGTCATTCTTCCGATGGAAGAGAACCCCAGTAAATCCTTGGCTTACCTTTTTCGTGCAACAGAGGATGGAAAGATGGACCCAAAGGAGTTATGTACTTCCTTTGCGTCTGACTTTTCCCTCAGGCAGTTCCACCTACAGATGCAGCTTGCGATGTGTGACTTCCAGGGCAATATGCTTCAAGAAGACTACGAAAGTGCCATCAAGAATATCAACAACATGAAGACTATGGCGGATGTATTTCCAGAGATATCAACGCATCTTGAGTCTGCCAAGGATGCGTTCAAACAGCGAGTAGCGCAGCTTTGGGTTCTTGTTGTTCGAAGCATTGGACAGGAAGACTACGAAACGGCGCTGTACCGCATGGAACAGCTCAATGCCGTTGGATCAGACTTTCCTGATGCTATGGAATGTTCAGTACTCGGACACGAGCTGTTAACTCAATCCATCACAGAACCATTTACCGAGCACGAGTTTGACAAGTCGATTCATCGGATTATAGAAATGACCAAATTACAAAAGCGCTTTCCTGACCTTTCAGATGTAGTGGATTTTGGCCTACAGGCATTGAGGGAAAAGTTGATCAACCTCATCAACGACAAGGACTACAGCGCAGCGGTTGTGCTTATGCACCACCTAGGGCGCTCCGAATCGGATCTGCCGAGTTCTTTTGTCGTCGCTCAGCACGGTCTTCACTTGGTCCGCGAGAGCTTGCTAAAGCTCATCGAAGACGAAGACTACGGCAATGGCATCCCACTTACGATAAAAGTAAGCGAGCTGGGAAGCGCCTTTGCGGAAGCCAATTCCTATGTCAGGAGAATCCTGAAGACGATCCGCAAACGCGTCGATTATGCAATTCAGTCGAGGGACTACGTCAAGGCTGGGTTCCTACTGCGCACTGTGACCACCCTGGCGCCATCCCTTACCGATGGAAAGGAATATATAGAGTTTGCTCTTGATTCAGCAGCACAACATGTCTGCGAGTTGCGCATGGAAGTCGTGAACGCCTTCGATGCTTTGCTACAGGTGAAAGATCAGACGAAGTATAAAAAACTGCTCCAGTACGCAGTCAAAACTATGGCGAGTCTGAACAAGTCAGAACCGACAAGGCTTGTTTGTGCTGATTTTTACAAGACTCAAGAAATTCCACTCGATGCAGAAAACTACAAGCCCAATTATTTGGCTATTTTATGCACCCCACGAGACTGCACAAGCGAGTCCTTTTGTGTAGCTCAAGTGCGCCACTTGATCGAGCAAATGACATCCGAGCTCGCACCCTTCGACGAAAAGGCGTCAATGGAGTTCTTAATGGAGAACCGTAAAGATCTACTCTCCATCATTTTACGCCTTCGATCTACAAGCAACGGTTTCATGAATAGTGCGGGAGGTAGTCTGGCAGTTACATTATACGAGAAGGCTTTCACAAAGTTCCAGGACGTGGTCGAAAACATTCTGTCCCTGTCGGAGAAAAGTTTCAATTCTTCCATGGACATGAAGGAGTTCGAGTTCCAGGCCTGGCTACTTGCTTTTCTCATCCAAGGGTTCACTCGAGAACGTGAAGATGAAGATGGACCAGATATTCAGAAGATGGAAGATCTGGATCATCGTCGCGTTACTCTTATGCTTCGATTTGAAAATGAGATATCTGATACAATGGAGTTACTATCCAACTACACGTTTCCTGATTTCAAAGAAAAAGAGTCGTGTAAGCCCAATTTCGCCACTTTCCTTCAGGAAGTCAACTTACCAGATTTGGAAGCACCCCGGCAATTATTATTGTCATTGAGTCAAGCCCCCCAGCTGTGCAAAATGATGGCGACGATGATTTCAGCGCACAGCGCGGAGAAATCTGTCGAAAGTCTAGACAGGTCGATCATAGACCTCTTCGGGCGCATTGTATCTTACTTGGAAGCAACGTATGTAAGACTCATCCAAGATTTGAAGATCAAGAATATTACTTCACACGTTGGCCTTAAAGATGCTTCCGAAATGAACTTCGAAATTCCGATGATATATCTTAGTTTCCAAAGGGTCGAGCACTGGTCGAAAGATACAACGACGGGCATTGCGCCTCTCCTCAAGCGACTTTGCGAGATTGAAGCGTGTCTCCACATCCTGATTCCAAAGTTAAAGGAACGGGTCCATGGAGCCGAGGACATTGGTCCTGCTGCCTTCATCAAAAATTTGATTTGCATGGAGAATTCTGGACCAGTGGGATGCAATTGCCTTTTCAGCAAGTGTGATGGTTCTGTTGATGACTTCATGGAAACACTGCCAGTACTCCCGCCCCGAGACCAAGAACACAAAATAGCAAGCGACAAAGTAAAGGATCAGGATAGAGGGAACAGTATTGCAAGTACTTCTCAGGTGAGGGATAACATACAAGTGCGCAAGTCAGAGGATGTTCATGATACCAGAGACGATGAAGTTGCTATGTTGACCGAGGACAGAAATGAAGCCGTGCCTACACATAAACAAGAAGCTGAGGCGGCTACCCGAGACCATCCACTTGGCAGCAGCGGTAGCGACAATATGAATGACGCGCAAGGCGACACCAAGATTAGAAAAGATAAAAACGAATTCGATGATAGCAGTGAAAATAGCATCACTGACGAAGACGAGGCCAAAGCTGCGAAAGGCACAGTCGAGGAAGCAATCGCCAAAACTTTGGCTGGCGGTCCAACGAAGATCAATGATAACCCAGAGAAACCCATGACGACGACTCTCATAGAGTATGCTCTAGGTAGACAGCAAAAACAGTAGATTTAATTTCACGGATTAAAGAGATAATAACAATATGTTTTTAATACAGCAGTCTATCTGCAGAACTACTACTAACCTGTGATGAGCTCGAACCGAAGCTTCATGGGTTAGAGCTAGCGAGCTTGGGAAGGTGAAAGACCGCGATCTTCTTTGTTATGAATAGTGCAGCTAATAATCACTGGTCGTTTAAAAGGTTGGTAACCCACATGTTTCATGCTTTATCTGAACAAGCTTGCAAAAGTCAGCCAGAGTATGAATAGTGAGCATAATGTCAAATTTTGTGGGTCAGTACCAGCCAACAACAAGCGCTTGATTCAGGAACGTTACTAGTCATGCGTTAGCCGTTAAAATCGTGTGATAAAAATATCACACTGTTTTTTATCGCATGATTTTATCACATGATTTTCGAAAATCGTGTGATAAGTTTATCACATGATTTTATCACATGATTTTGATTGGTCCTATTGTTAACTCAAAGATTGTTATCATTAGGGTAAACTACAGCCAGCGGTAACCCGATGCTGTTTCGAAAGAAACTTTAAAAGACACTCGATGTGGAACAGCCACCCCTCATTGCCCGTAGGATAAGGTTGAGCATGTCATTGCAAAATAAGATTGGAAACAAATGAACAGACGGAAAGAGGAACAGAACACATCATGGAACTCCTTCGGAATTCACTTGAGAGATGTGGGTACAAAAAGATAAACAAACCGAAAGACGACCTCTTTTGGAGTCGAATTGGATCAGAGAGAAGAGGGGGAGAATCAAATAATCTGGCGA
>Ga0163148_10005318_pt1 | contig 12918 bp, 12 predicted proteins | sample OliLakLV19MP7P2_FD_148606 | JGI IMG/M metagenome (GOLD analysis project Ga0163148, IMG submission 148606) | Freshwater microbial mat bacterial communities from Lake Vanda, McMurdo Dry Valleys, Antarctica- Oligotrophic Lake LV.19.MP7.P2 | ecosystem: Environmental > Aquatic > Freshwater > Lake >... | reverse complement strand
CTTCATCTTTAATCAAAAGGAAAAAATCCTCATTTTTAATTTTCTCATTTTTAATTTTGAGCTCAGCAAGCGGTTGTCTCACTTTGATATTAACTTTCGCTCGTACCTCCAATCCAAGTGACACCAATCTCCTCACCTCAGTCATTTCTTCTATAATATTTTCTTTTTTACCCCCGCCTAACGGCGAGGCAGGTTTTATTTCTTGAGGCCATGAAGTTAAATGTACACTTTCTAAATCACTTGCACCTTTTACTTTTTGAAATACTTCTTCTGCAACAAAAGGCATGAAAGGAGCAATTACTTTAGAAAATTCCCTGAGAACGTATTGAGTTGTGAGAAGCGCCTGTTCCTTGTCTTCTGCATCATCTCCCTTAAAACGATCACGTGAACGACGAAGATACCATGTTGAAAGATCATCAACAAAATCTATAATCAGACGCGAAGCCCTATCAAGCTCGTATTTCTCAAGTCCGAGAGTAACCTCAGAAATTAATTGATTGAGTCTTGCTAAAATCCACTTATCTAAAACGTTTTTGACATTGGAAATTTGAAATTTATTTGTCTGTGAACTTTCTTCAGAAAGTTTTTCTGGGTCATTACTTTTTTGTGCGTATAGTTCGTAGAATGAGACAACATTTTTAAAACGCATGATGACTTTTTTCATTACTTCATCAACACCCTTTTCAGAAAAAGCTAAATCTTCTGCATGAACAACCGGCGATGACATTAAGAAAAACCTCATTGCATCTGCTCCGTATGTATTAATCACAATAGAAGGATCAGGATAATTCTTGAGCCGTTTTGACATTTTTTGTCCATCTTCTGCAAGAACAATTCCATTTACGACAACATTCTTGTACGGACTCTTTTTAAAAAGAGCTGTGCCTAAAACAAGGAGTGTGTAAAACCAACCTCGCGTTTGATCTTGTCCTTCAGCAATAAAATCTGCGGGAAAAAGTGAACTTCCTTTTTTATTAAACTCTTTTTTATTTTCAAAAGGATAATGCTGAGATGCAAAAGGCATTGAACCAGAGTCGTACCATGTATCAAAAACTTCTGGCACTCGTTTCATTTCTTTTCCACATGAACATGGAAAAGAAACTCCATCTATAAAAGGTCGATGAAGATCTACTTCATACAATTCATTATGAGGAAGTTCTACGAAATCAAGATTTTGAGTATCTCCCGTATTTATAAAATCCTCTTCCTCGCCTCGTAAAAATGCAGATTGGCGAATATCGAAACCAGAAGCGAGAGCTTGTAACAACCAAACTGGATATTCATGAGTCACGATTAGGATATTTTTTCCTTGATGTTTTGAATTAGTTTCATACATAAAATCTCCCAACCTCTTTTTTAGGTCGTTAAGACTTTCACCACCCGCTGGTGATTTGGTAAATTTTTCTTCAATAGAAGAAAAGAAATTATGATATTCAATTGGTCTTTTACCCTCAAACTCACCCGTTTGGATTTCCTTAAGACGCTCATCGAAAACCAAAACTTCTTTTGGAAGACCTAGTTTTTCTACCACAAGCTCTGCTGTTTCTTTTGTGCGAGTAAGTGGAGAAGCAAAAACCATATCGAAACTCTGCTTCTTTAATTTCTTAACAGTTTTTATAATCTGAGCCTTTCCATGTTCAGTTAAATGTCGCGGAGGATTATTATTACCACTTATAAAGCCAAGTGCATTACTTTCTGCCTCTCCGTGACGCATAAGTGTAAAAGTATTTTTTGAACCTACTTTTTCTTTGAGTTCCGCTACAGAACCGAGAACTTCTATTTTTTCACACTCTTCGCATCGCCAAATAGGAAGTGGAGCGCCCCAGTATCGTGAACGCGAAACATTCCAGTCTCTCGCCTCTTCAAGCCATTTTCCAAAACGATTATCACCCATATGCTCTGGGACCCATGATACTTTTTTATTCTCCTTGACCATTTTATCTTTGAGATCGGTCACCTTTATAAACCACGCTGAGGTCGCGTAGTTTAGAAGCGGAGTATCACATCGCCAGCAGTGTGGATACGAGTGAATTATTTTTTCCTTGGCAAATAATTTTCCATTATGAGCAAGCCATTTAATAATTTCTATATCAGTTTTTTGATGATCGTCTTTTTCTTTTACGTGCTGTCCGGCAAAATCAGTAACCTCAGATTTAAAAACTCCGTCCATTCCAACATGCTGAATAACTGCAATATTATTTTTCTGCGCCAAAACTAAGTCATCAGCACCAAAAGCAGGAGCAATATGAACCACTCCTGTACCGTCTTCTGTGGTTACAAAATCTGCATCATATATTTTCCAAGCATTTTCCTTGTCTTTTAAATCTACATCTTTGTAATATGAAAACACCGGCTCATATGACATTCCAACAAGCTCCTTACCTTTAAGTTCTCGAATAACCTTGTAAACCTTATCTTTTAGAACATGAGCGAGTCTTTCTTTTGCTAAGATAAATCCTCCTTCTTCACCCTCCACAGAAACTTGTGCATACACAATATCTTTTCCAACTGCGAGAGCTACATTTCCAGGAAGTGTCCACGGTGTTGTTGTCCATACAAGAATATATACATTGCGAGCTAACTTAAATTTCACATACACAGAAATGTCAGTAATATCTTTGTACCCTTGATTAACTTCAAAGTTTGAAAGTGTTGTCTCACAGCGTGGACAAATAAGCATGGACTTAAATCCTTCGTACACCAAACCCTTTGCATGAAGCTCTTTGAATGACCACCAAACAGACTCAGTATATGAAGCATCCATAGTCTTGTAGGCATGATCCATATCTACCCATCGCCCTAATCGAGGGATAATTTTTTTCCAAGCTTCGTCATACTTAAGCACACTGTCTCGAGCTGCTTTATTAAATTTTCCTATACCATATTCTTCAATCTCTTTTTTACTTTTGAGACCGAGCTCCTTTTCAACCAAGTTTTCAACTGGAAGTCCATGACAGTCCCAACCCCATTTTCGCAAAACTTTTTTTCCAAGCATTGTTTGATAACGCGGGATGACATCTTTAAGAGTTGTCGGCAGAACATGACCAAAATGTGGAAGACCTGTTGCAAAAGGAGGTCCATCATAAAATACAAAATTTCCACTTGATTCCTTTTCAAGTGTTTTTTCAAAAATTTTATTTTTATTCCAAAACTCAAGTATCTCCTCCTCTTTTTTGGCTATTTCTGACTTAGGTATTTCTTCTGACATATGAAGAATACTAGCATTTTGCAGCCTTTAGGTAAAAAGAAAACTCCGCTAGCATTTAGCTAGCGGAGCAAACAATCTGCATTTTATCTGTAGGTTGCCAAGATTTCTTGGGACATCTCACTCGCTTCGTCCAACTTCTTGGTAAGGATCTCTGCAACACGAGGAAGAAGTCTTCCTGTGCAGAGATTTCCAACAGACAGACACATAAATGACGTCATTTGGGATTGAATGATGGCAATTATGTGTGCTTGCTCGTCCTCACCAGCTCTACTCAAAAAATCAGAAACCCGACTCGGCAACTCCAAACTAATTGTTGCGTCATCCAATTTACACTGAATAATCATGCTCGTTCCTTTCAAAAAATGTCAGAATTGTTTCGTTTCTTAAAGTACTAACAACATATAATATTATAACATGTGTATTAAATATATGCAAGTTTCTTACTACTCAGCTTTTCTTACAATATCCTCATTAACTTCTAATAAGGAGCCACGTACAGACCATATCCTCTCAGGAGTTTTAATACCAAGCACTTCAAGACCATTTTTCATTACAGTTTTAAAAGCAGAAGTTATTGCAAATTCAGCAATTCGACACGAACTTGATCGAGACTGTGTTCCGAATCAAAGCTTTTACTTGAAGAATCAAGGTATCGATTTTTTTAAGATCTCCGATAACACACTTGAGATACTCACGAAGAAACTGTTCGCCCTTCTCTTTATAACATCGTGCGAATTCATGAGTAAGATCCATTTTTATTCCTTTCAAGGTTGGAATTTAAGATTGTAATCCGAAAAAATCCCAGCACATAAAACATATCTTACCAGTTCCTTCCCGAACATCCCCACCTACACAATGTGTAGGTGGTTTTTTTATATAAATTTTAGTGGGTTAAATTTTCGACGCTTTATAAAAAATAAAACCCCATTACTGGGGTTTCTCTTCTTCCGTTCTTTCTTTAATGATCTGTTCCTTGTTGGCCTTCCACCACCGAAGAAAATCCTTTGCAGGGATAGCTACCATTCGAGGCAAGGCGATCTTTTTCCCGCCCATTGCCTCTGTCTCGAGAACTTTGTACCAGTTGAGTTCAGTTGTCTCTACTCCGGCCAGAATGGCAGATTCCATGAGAGCTGATACAATCGCTTCAACTTTAGCCGCGAGAGCCATGTCTTCCGTTTCAACCTCATCAACACTTTCTTCAAGACATTGATCGAGCCCAGCTTGAGGAACATCACCTGACCGTTCAACAGATTTAACCTCCTCAAGGTCTTCGAACCAATCGCCTCCTTCTAACAAACGCTGAATCAATTCATCTTTACTTAACATCAAAATCTCCTTGATAAAAGGTACCTACCTCATAGACCATAGCAAAATATAAGAAAAATTACATCCTCTCAGGAAGCTTAATACCCAAAACAGTTAGACCATTTTTCATTACAGTTTTAAAAGCAGATGTTATTGCAAGTTTATAAGGAGTCGCGAGATTTTCTGCATCAACAATTTTTCCCTCTGCATACCAAGAGTTAAATACCGAAGCAAGTTCTGTAAGATAGGTTACAACGTATTGTGGAGCATACTCACTTCCCGCTCTCTCTACAATAGATGGAAAACGAGTAAGCAATCTCTCCAAATTTGTTGTCTTCCAACTACTTAGGAGTTCGACTCCTAAGTAGAGGTTTTCTTCTTTTGCTTTTTCGAGAATAGATTGCGCACGTGTATGAGCATATTGAAGGTACGGACCAGAGTCTCCTTCAAATGAAAGTGACTTATCAAAATCAAAAATAATATCGCGACCAATTGACTGACGAAGAATTGAATATTTTATAGCTCCAACAGCAACCTTCTCTGAAACATCTTTCTTAAGATTTTCATCAAAATTCCTATCTGCAATTTTCACTTGAACCAAGTCTTCAACTTGAGTAATAAGACTTTCTCCCGTAATCACATTTCCTGTTCGAGAAGACATTTTACCAGAAGCGAGATTAAGCATCCCGTGAGACATGTGTTCTATTTTTTGTGAAAGACTACTATCAATTTCTTTAAGGGCCCTCAAAACAACCTTAAAATAATCGTTCTGTTCATTTGCTGTGATAATGATCGCCCTATTAAATTCATACACAGCGTACTTTCGAAGTGCATGAGCTATATCCTTTGCTTCATATGTTGGAATACCCTGTGAGGTTACGAAAACACGGGTATGGAGCTTTGGATCAAAATTCTCACCCTTAAATACGATTGCCCCATCACTTTCTTCAAAAACTTTTTTCTCAAGAAACTTTTTAATGATAATGACTGCATCTTGAGAGACTTCACTTTCAAAAAAGTAGAAATCAAATTTTGTTCCGAGTTTTTTATAAAGCTCTTCAAGATGGTCTAGACTGACCTTCCTGCCCCATGTATATAAATCTGTAATATCTTCATTACCTCCTTCAAAAAGATTCTTGTTTATTTCTTTAATTTCCCCTTGTGCCTGAGGATCATCTTCGTAAGCACTTGAACCGTGAGCATAAGCCTTGCCGATATACCCAACCTGAGTATTTAAATCTGCCTTTATTTTCCCTCCAGCTTTTTGTAAACCCCAAACAGCCTTTGCGATATGAAGACCTGTATCTCCTTGATATGTGTTTCTTTTTATTTCAGCACCTTGCCACTCAACAATTCGAGAAAGTGATTCTCCGATTACATTTCCCATAAGATGACCTATATGGAGTGGTTTCAGAACATTAGTATTTGTGTATTCAATACTTATTTTTTGCCCCTTGAGTTTATCTCCCTTTCCATATGAATCACCTTTTTTTAAAACCTCACCTATTTCTTCAACAAAAAAATATTTTGAAAGTGTGAAATTTATAAACCCCGGACCGGCAACACTGACACCTTCAATTTCTTTTGGTAAAGATTTTTCAAGCTCTTTTTTTATTTCTTCAGCGAGCTCTTTGGGATTTTTGCCAATTTTTTTAGCTTCAACTAAAGCAATGTTTGTTGAAAAATCTCCATGAGATAGATCTTCTGGAAATTCCAAAAAAACCTCAGTATTTTCGATACCAAGTTTTTGTAAGACCTCTTGTGCTGCTTTTTGTATCTGCTCCTTAATCTGCATACACCATATCCTAACAGCTAAAACCTAAAAGCAAAAAGCTATTTGCCTGTACTTCCAAAACCACCCTTTCCCCGCTTAGTTTCAGATAGCTCTGCAACCTCCACTATTAGAGGATGTTCAATTTTTTGAATAAGGAGCTGGGCTACCTTGTGACCTTTTTCTAAAACATACACTTCTTGAGAAAGATTTATCAATCCCACAAACAGCTCTCCTCTGTAACCTGAATCCAATACTCCGCCTAGAGTTTTAAGGCCATACTTATGCGAGAGTCCGCTTTTGTCCCAGACCAGACCAACATACCCATCCGGCACTTCAAAAGCTAGACCTGTTTTTATTTGTACTCTTTCATTCGGCTGTATTGAAACTTCTTCTAGAGAATAGATATCCATTCCTGCATCACTCTCGTGTGCAAAACTTGGCAACACCGCATCGGAATGTAGTTTTTTTATATTAAGTCTTGTCCCGTTAGAAATAGATTGTGATCTTTGTTTTTTCTGTACAGACATGATAATTACATTAACAATCGCAACTTTCTAATGGAATTTATTATTTAGACTTCAAAACCTTATCAATCTCTTGTGCAATTTTTACCATATCTTTTTCTTTTTTACCTCGAGTAGTTTCGGAAGCTGTACCTAAACGAATTCCTGAAGGATCCATTGGACTACGAGTTTCTCCTGGAATTGTATTTTTATTTACAATAATTCCTGCTTTTTCAAGTCTGTCACTTGCCTCTTTTCCAGAAATTCCTTTTCCGTTCATCCATGTATCCATCAAAATAAGATGTGTATCTGTTCCTCCTGAAACAATTCTCCAACCAAGTCTTGTAAGCTCTCCCGCCAACTTGTCAGCGTTTTTAATTATTTGTCGTGCATATATTTTAAAAGCAGAAGTGCTCGCCTCTTTAAGAGCAACAGCAACCGCTGCGATTTGATTAAGATGTGGACCGCCTTGAAGTCCTGGAAAAACAGCCTTATCTATCGCTTCACCTATAGAAATGTTCAACATCGGATGTTGAACATTTCTGCGAGAAAATATAAGTGCAGAACGAGGACCACGAAGAGTTTTATGGACAGTTGTTGTAACAATATCTGCATACTCAAAAGGGCTTGGATACGCTCGTCCCGCAACAAGCCCAGCGAAATGCGACATATCGACCATGAGTAATGCTCTACAACCGTCTGCAATATCTCTAAACTTTTTAAAATCAACAATTCGAGGATACGCAGTAAATCCAGCAACAATAATGTTTGGTTTTTCTTTTGTTGCGATTTGTTTCAACTCTTCATAATCAAGCATTTCTGTTTCTTTGTTCACGCCAAACGGAACTTGTTGCCACATTTTTCCCGTCGCCGAAACCTTATGTCCGTGTGTTAGGTGTCCGCCATTATCAAGCGACATTCCCATAATCTTTTCACCCTGAGGTACAAGAGCGAGGTACACGGCCAAGTTTGCTGGGGATCCAGAGAGTGGTTGAACATTTACCTGCCACTCTGTATTTTTTAAATTAAAAAGTTTTAAAGCTCTTTCTTGTGCAAGAATTTCTATTTTATCTACCACTTCTTGTCCGCCGTAATATCGCTTACCTGGATACCCTTCTGCATATTTATTAGTGAGCTCAGAGCCGAGCGCCTCGAGCACATCTTTTGAAACAATATTTTCTGAAGCGATAAGATTAATCACCTTTTTCTGACGCTTCTTTTCTGCTTCTATGAGTTTTTTAATTTGGGGGTCTTTCATAGCGATATTGTAACAATATTACACATAAGTGCGAATATACAAAAAAGCGGGAGACTCGTCTCCCGCTTTCACTTTGCAAACAATACTGATAATGAATAGCCCTACGCAACAAGTCGTTTCTCAACAATAGCAACGATTTGTTTCAACACATTATCAGCAGATTCATTTACATCAACAATTTGATGAGGAACATTTTCGAAAAACTCTCTGAATCCTTCTTGCCGTCTTTTTTGATCCTCAACTGTCACGTGATCGAAGTGATTGAGTACTTCACCCTCTTGTCCTTCTTTACGAGCTAAACCTGTCTCAACATCTACATCCATGTAAATATATAGATCAGGCTCTGTCTCGCCCACAATGCGTTTACGATTTTCCCAAAAGTTAGGAATGAGCTCTCGATTTTTTTTCTCGCAAATCTGATATGCATATGTAGAAGAATCGAAGCGATCACAAATTACCATTTTCCCCGTTTCAAGTGCAGGAAGAATTGTTTCTTTAATATGCACCTCCCTTGCCTCCCAAAATTTATCAAACTGCTGACGCGCAGTGAGTTCTGGGTGAGCAAAGATATACTCACGAATTTTCTCTGCTTTTGGGGACCCTCCTGGCTCACGAGTGGTGACTATTTTGTCACCAAAGTGTAATTTGAGCTTTTTAATAAGTGAGGTCTTGCCGGCCCCTTCTCCTCCGTCTAGTACAATGAATTGTGTTTTCATTTGTAGTATATTGTAAGCTAAAAATGAAATTATCCAAACTTAAAAAAAATTATGAATATACACGATAAAACGTACCTTGAAGCACTTCGACACATCCTTAAAGAGGGTAAAAAGAAAGGAGATCGTACAGGAACGGGGACTATTGGAGTCCACGGATACCAAATGCGATTTGATTTGAAAGACGGATTCCCTTTGCTTACCACAAAGAAAATCCCATTTCGACTCATCATAAGTGAACTCTTGTGGTTTATCGCGGGAGACACGCAACTACGAACACTTCTCGAGGGCAACAATCACATTTGGGATGAATGGCCGTATAAAGCGTATCTGAAACGGACGTCACAACCTATTCCTGCTCCAAACAGTGAAGAGTGGAAAATGGGCAATAAGGAATTCACCGACCGCATTCTTTCTGATGAAGAGTTTGCAAAAAACTACGGAGACCTTGGACCTATTTATGGGTATCAATGGAGAAAATGGCCAGATGGAAAAGGTGGTCACATAGATCAACTTGCTGAAACCATAAAAACACTTCGAACAAATCCAGAATCACGACGAATCATCATATCTGCATGGAATCCATCAGACATTGATGAAATGGCAAAAGCAGGACTACCTCCTTGCCACTGCCTCTTTCAGTTCTTCGTGGCGGATGGGACGCTTGATCTACAGCTCTACCAGCGATCATGTGACACCTTCCTTGGTGTACCGTTCAACATTGCAAGTTACTCACTTCTCCTTGCTATGGTGGCACAGGTGACAGGTCTCAAACCGGGAACATTCGTGTGGACAGGAGGCGATGTTCATCTCTATTCAAATCACATGGACCAGGTGAAGGAACAGCTAGAAAGAGAGCCTTTTATAGCTCCGATTCTTAAGCTAAATCCAGACATCAAAGAGATTTGGGACTTCAAAGTAGAGGATATTACCCTCGAGAACTACGAGGCGCACCCAACAATCAAAGCACCAATCGCGGTATAGAGGAGATTAACACCTAAGTCAAATATTGATTCAGAAATGAAATAGGTCACAAAAACTAGCCAGCAGGGAGATGTACCCCCTGCTGGTTTTTGTATATACTTTACTTATTATGGCACTATCAAATAAAAAGATTTTAGAAGAAATTAAAAAAGGAGACATTATTATTAGCCCTTTCAAGCGTGAAAATCTTGCGACATCAAGCTATGACCTTACACTAGGGGAGTATTTTTTTAGAGAACAACCACCAAAGTACAATCACAGTATTTTTAATATATGGAACGAATCACATGTAAAACATGTATGGGGAGCAGACACACCTGAAAAAGCAATCACCGCAAAAGAAGCATTTCAGAAATACAACTTTGAGTGGGACGGTATCTCCCCTTCTGACAAAGTGATCATACTTCGTCCTGGAGAAACTATTCTTGCACACACCAATGAATTTATTGGTGGGAGAGATCACATCACCACCATGATGAAAGCTCGTTCAAGTCTTGGGCGAAGTTTTATTGAGGTATGTAAATGTGCAGGATGGGGAGATGTTGGATACATCAATCGATGGACCATGGAAATTACCAATAACTCTAAAAATTATATTATTCCTTTAGTGGCAGGAAGACGCATTGCACAACTTATCTTTTTTGAAACAGGACCAATCGAAGGACCAGATTATGCCGCAACAGGAAAATATAATCCAGGAAAAAATCTCCAAGAATTAAAGAAAAAGTGGAAACCAGACATGATGCTCCCACAACTTTATAAAGATAGAGACATAAAGAAGTGATTTCACTAATTGCAGCAATACAACAAAAAGATAGTGGAATAGGCTTTAGAAACGAGCTTTTATTTAGAATCTCCGACGATTTGAAGCGCTTCAAAGCACTCACGAGTGGTCACCCCATCATTATGGGACGAAAAACTTTTGATTCAATTGGTGGCAAACCTCTACCAAATAGAACAAACATTGTCATCACTCGACAACAACTTTCACAAGATGGTGTCATATTTTGTAATTCACTAGAACAAGCTCTTGAACAAGTAGAATTAGTCGAAAAAGAAAAAAGTGAAGAGGTTTCAGTATACATAATAGGTGGAGCTGAAATATATCAACAAGCACTCCCCTTCGCAGATCAACTTGATTTAACTATTGTAGATAGTGATGTAGTTGCTGATGTATTCTTTCCAGACTATTCCAATATATTTACAAAAGCAATATCAGAAGAAAAAAGGGTTGATAAAAAGACGGGGCTAAAATATTCTTGGGTGACATTATCAAAATAAAAAACTCCGCATGTTGCGGAGTTTTTTATACCAAATATTTATAAGTTATTTTACTACTTCAACACCCATACTTCGAGCTGAACCTTCTTGTAATCATAGAAGTATTTTGCTTCAAAATTTGAATCTTTGGCAAATATGTTTGTATTTGATACTGGTTTATTTTTCATGTAAATCAAACTCTTAATTCGCCTAATAATACTTACTTAAAAAATCAAAAGCAAGAAAATAGCATTGACAATATACCAGATCGTTTTTATGCTTGAGACAGTAAGTTCCTCTACAACCTTTTTTTAAGGAGAGCGTAATGTACGAGCGACATGTTTTTCGGAGAGAGACCCGCCTCATTGTGGGAGAATTTCTGAATGACACGGAAGAACCTATCGACATTCGACCCGGCACAGGCTGTGGCCACTAGCCACACTCCTCTCTTTTAAACAAAAGCCCCGCGCACAGAGTGCGCGGGGCTTTTATTTTTTATATTTGAATTTATACTTCTTCTGGGTATTTCTTACTTCACATCGACTTCTTGCAGAAGTAGTACACCATTTGGATAGTTTATTTCGCTGAACTCATAAATTATCTCAAACGGTCGGTTAATGTTTCTTATTTCACGTCGACGCCCATACTTCGAGCTGAACCTTCAATAATCTTCATCGCCGCATCTACGTCATTTGCAGTAAGGTCTGCCATTTTCTTTTCTGCGATTTCTTTAATTTGTGCCTTTGTAATAATACCTGCCTTACTTACCAAGTTCTTTCCAGAACCCTTTTCTTTACCGATGGCTTTTAAAATAAGACTTGAAGCAGGAGGAGTTTTAAAGACCATGCTATAGCTTCGATCTTCATATACAGAGATTTCAACAGGAATCATATCTCCCATCTGCTCACGAGTTGCATCATTGAATTTCTTTACGAAATCGCCAATGTTAACACCGGCCTGACCCAAAGTTGGACCAAGTGGAGGCGCAGGAGTTGCCTTACCTGCTGGGGCTATAACCTTTACTTTTTTTATTACTTTCTTAGCCATGTTGTTAGGATTACTAGAGTATCTTAAATCTTTTTAACTTGCAAGAAGTCGAGCTCAACTGGAGTTTCTCGTCCGAACATAGAAACAAGAACCTTAACCTTACCTCGCTCTTCATCAACTTCAGAAACCTTACCTTCAAGCTCTTTAAATGGACCGTCAACAATCATAATTGCATCATCTGGAACAAGGTCAATATTATGCTTAACTGTTTCTGAGTCCATTCGCTTAAAAAGCGCGTCAACTTCTTTCTTATCAAGTGGCACTGGATATACTCCTGAACCAACGAAACCTGTTACGCGAGGAGTGTTACGAACAACGTACCAAGAATCATCTGTTACAGACATATCAACTAAAATATATCCTGGATAAATCTTTTCATCTTCTTCGATGCGCTTACCACCCTTGATCTTAATTTTCTTTTCAGTTGGAACAATTACGTTAAAAATTTTATCTTCCATACCAAGAGACTCTATGCGCTGTTTAAGATTACGCAACACAGCATTTTCATAGCCAGCATATGTATGCACAGCGTACCAATTTCTTCCTTCTTGTATTTTTTGTTTTGACATGAGAAAAAATAAAAAAGTTAGTAATTAAATAATAAATTTTTCAAGAATAAGCGAGAACAACAAATCAAAAAATCCCAAGAACGCAGCTGTAACGAGAGAAATAATAATAACTACTATAGAAAAAACAATTGCTTGTCGACGTGTAGGCCAACTTACATGCTTTAACTCTCCTCTTGTATCACGAATATAGTTTATAAGACCCATATTGAAAGATTAAAAATTAAAAAGAAAAGATTATTAGATCAAATTCTTCTATTAAAAAACGCCCGCAGGCGTGTTTGTATAAGACCATACTAC
>Ga0163148_10005315_pt1 | contig 12922 bp, 8 predicted proteins | sample OliLakLV19MP7P2_FD_148606 | JGI IMG/M metagenome (GOLD analysis project Ga0163148, IMG submission 148606) | Freshwater microbial mat bacterial communities from Lake Vanda, McMurdo Dry Valleys, Antarctica- Oligotrophic Lake LV.19.MP7.P2 | ecosystem: Environmental > Aquatic > Freshwater > Lake >... | reverse complement strand
ATCATATTCACCAGAATAATCGGTAATAAATACTGGTTCACATTGGGAGAATCAGTTATCCCAAGAAATATCCCAGTATGTAACGACAAATGACGACCAAACTTGTTCCCAGCCGCTAGCCAACATTATCTCTCAGAACGGCACAGATCCAATTGCCTGCAATGAAGATGCCATCAGACTATGTATGTTTACCCATGTCAGTCTGTTCCTTTTGGGAATTACTGATTGTCAGACGATTGAGATTTTTTTCGTTTCCAAATCCAAAACGCGAGCAACCCCAACAGACTAAACAGAACTAACTTTGATACAGGAGCTAGCCATTGATCGACATTTTCGTAGTTTTTGCCGAGATAAAAACCTAAAAAGGTCAGCAAACTTACCCATAGAGTAGTGCCAATCGTGGAATAGATCGTAAATGGAATCAACGGCATTGAATTCAAACCAGCCGGGATGGAAATCAACGTCCTGACTCCGGGCACTAAGCGGCACAGAAAGACTGCCATATTGCCATGGTGATTAAACCAGTCATTCGCTTTGTCAATATCTTTTCCTGAAAGAGTTAGCCATTTGCCATATCGATCAGCAAGCACTTTGATCCGTGCCTCGCTAATCGATCGTCCGGCGTAATACCAAGGATAAGCGCCCAAAACCGTGCCAATCACCCCCGCAGCCACGGCTGGAATAAACTCCATTTTGCCTTGTGATACGGTGAAACCCGCAAGTGGCATGATCAGTTCGGACGGAATGGGCGGAAACAGATTTTCTAGGAACATCAGCAGCCCAATGCCCAAATAGCCCATTGAACTCATTGTCTCGGTTACCCACTGTGCGATCGCGTCAGACATTAGTTCGGTTTCCTTCAGAGTGTTAGGGACTTGTTAAAGCTACGAGAGTTAACTTTAAAGATGAATCTAAATAGAAAGAACGCTCTCGTGAAGGAGATTTACCTTACCACTAAAGCGAACTGGTCAATCCAATCAAGATGTCGGCTACAACCCTATCAATTTTTGCGTCACTTGCCATCAGAACGCGATCGCCTTCACGGCAAATTTAGGCAAGCTGATCCACCAATGGCTCAGAAGTAAGAATGCATGACAAAGGAGGAAACTTTGAGTTCTCAATGCTAAATTTTGAATGCTAAATTTTGAGTAAGAGCCGCTCCCAACTCAAAACTCTTCTTATTACTGCCCCCTATTCTTCATTTCCCATGCCTTTAAATGTTGCTCAGTTCTTCAAAGCCTGTAACCCTAGTCACACTTTGTCCTATACCAACCCGGAAGATCGCAAATATTACATTGATTTTTCATCCGTGCGGGGCACCAATCTAATTCAAGAACTCCGCCGGACGATTGATTTGTTACCAGAAGAACGCACCTGTCAGCTATTTACCGGGCATGTGGGCTGCGGCAAATCGACTGAGTTGCTCAGGCTGAAAGCAGAATTGGAAGGGCAAGATTTTTTTGTGGTCTACTTCGAGAGTAGTGAAGACTTGGATATGTCGGATGTGGATGTGACAGATATTTTGATGGCGATCGCCCATCAGGTGAGCGAAAAGCTAGAAGCCAATCAAATCCGCATCAAGCCCAACTATTTCATCAATCTGTTTGCGGAAGTGGGTGAAATTTTGCAAACCCCAATCGACCTTACCGGAGTGGAGTTTTCCGTTGGCATCAGCAAAGTCACTGCCAAGACCAAAGATAGCCCCAAGCTACGCAGCCAGCTTCGGCAATATATGGAGCCGCGCACCAACGGCATTCTCAAGTCTATTAACGAGGAACTATTTGGCAACGCGATCGCAGAGTTGAAGCGGCGTGGCAAAAAAGGACTGGTGGTGATTATTGATAACCTCGATCGCGTTGATGCGCGTCAACTGCAAACCGGGCGCACCCAGCCAGAATATTTATTTATCGATCGCGGTGACCAACTTTCCCGGCTCAACTGTCATGTCGTATACACCATTCCATTAGGGCTAGTGTTTTCCAATGAAAACGAAACCTTGAAGCAACGAATGGGTGGCGGCATTTCGCCCAAAGTGCTGCCGATGGTGCCCGTAAAAAATCGCAATGGTAGCGAGGACAAAAGCGGCATTAACTTGCTGAGGCATATGATTTTGGCACGAGCATTTCCCGATGCCACGATCAAGCAGTGGGTTGCTTTTTTGCCCCAAGTCTTCGACAGTTTAGAACTGCTTGATCGCCTCTGCTTGGTCAGTGGTGGGCACGTCCGAAACTTGCTCGGCTTAGTCTGGAACTGCATTCAGCAAAGCGATCCACCCTTTTCACGAGATACAATTGAGCAAGTCATCCGAGAGCGCCGAGATGGGCTGGCACGGGCGATCGATGATGATGAATGGAAGCTGATTTTTCAGGTTGTTAAAAATCAAAGCGTCAAGGGTGAAATAGAATACCAAACCTTGCTCCGCAGCATGTTTGTGTTTGAATATTACGATTCTCAGGGCGGCTGGTTTGGCATTAATCCCATTCTGACGGAGACGAAGCGGTATCAGGATTGGCTGGCGGCGGATTCAAAACACGGTAGGGATGTCGATGAAACCTGACCCGATGCAAGATCAAGAGATTCAGGCGAAAAATGAGCAGGCGTTGAAAACGCTGAACCGGGCAATTTCCTTGTTGGAAAATCAATTTGCCCTAATTGTGGTGCGCTGCAACTATACCCAACTGCGCGATCGCCTCGCTCAACAGTTACAGCAAAAATCTGATCTCTCCATTTCTACGCTGCGTCTGCCAGAAACCGCAAAAACGCTGTATACGACAATCCAAGCGGCGATCGTTCCAAGTGACATAAACGAGGATGAAAACCACGCGCTTAACCTGCCTCAATGCCTAATGCTGTTTGGTTTGGAATCTGTAACTGACATTGATGAAGTGCTAACGGCAACCAATTTAGTTCGCAATCAACTCCGCAAGCAGTTTTCGTTTCCAATTGTGCTGTGGGTGAATGATGAAGTGCTACGTAAGTTGAAGGCTCTCGCCTTGGATCTATACAGTTGGGCGGGAATGGCGGAAATTTGGTTTGAAATGCCGACTTCTGAACTGGTGCGATCGCTGAAAATTCACGCCGATCGCCTATTTAGCTCCATTTTAGATCTGGGCGATGAATCTTTTTTAGCCAATTGGAAGCTCAATCCGCCGAACAACCTGCTGCGCCAAAGCGAATTAAAGTGGGCGATCGCCGATCTTAATTCCAGCAACTTTTCCATCCAGCCAGACCTACAAGCCAGCCTAGATTTTTTGCTAGGGCAAGATGCCCACGCTCGTAGCGAAATGGAAACCGCTCATACCCTCTATGAACGCAGCCTTAGCTTTTGGCTCTCCCGCATTCCTGAGCATAACCCGCCTCTTTCCTCGCCTCAGTCTCTCCTGCCCATTCCCTACCCCGAACGGGCTGCCTGTCTGCTTTTCTATTTAGGCTGGTGGTGGCGCTACTATGCCGTGCTGCAAAGGGCGGCTTATGATAATGCCTGCGAACAGGCACACGACTACTTTCGCCGGAGTCTGCTTTTATTTGCTGAAGAGAACCGTCAAGATTTGGTTGCCCGATTTATCATTGCTCAAGCGGAAACGCTGCAAAAACTCAAGCGCTGGGATGCATTGGAAGCCGTGGCAAAACAAGGGTTGATCCTGCACAAGCTCTATAAAGATCCGGTTCGGTTAGCGCGAGACTATGGATTTTTGGCAGAGGTGGCGCTGGAACGGGCTGATTGGCAAGCAGCTAGAGAGCAGGTGGGTACAGCGTTAGAAATTTTGGAAACGGCAGAAGCTGAGCTTCACATTGATGGGCATCCTGCCGATCCTCATTTGGAACAAAGCCTGACCTTGGCGCATCGTTATCATTCAGGCTGGTATTGGTTTTTGCTTGCCCGATCTGAAAAAGAACTGGGCAATTTAGAGGCTGCTATCTACTACCTGGAGACGGCTCGCGATCTGAGCCATCCCGAAAGCAATCCGCCGCTATACATCCAAATTCTACGAAAACTACGCTACTACTATTTCGCGAAAGGAGAGTATCGGTTGGCGTTTCGGACTCGCCAAGCCCGCAGGCTGATCGAACATCAGTATGGCTATCGCGCTTTTGTGGGAGCGTTGCGCTTGCAGCCCCAACACCATCAAGCGATCGCCCCTTTTCCGTTGCCGCCTCATATTGATCAGAAGTTGCTGTTAGCTCAAGAAATTTCGGCATCGGGTCGCCAACAGGATGTAAAGCAAATTGTCGATCGGCTCAACTATGCCAAAAATAAGCTGGTGGTAATTCATGGCAATTCAGGGGTGGGCAAAAGTTCCATCGTGCAGGCTGGGTTGATCCCCGTGCTGATGGACTACGCGATCGAAGGACGGGTGACGATCCCCATTCTTTTAGAAATTTATACGGATTGGCAGATCACGTTAGAAAAAATTCTAACTCCTATGCCCCAGTCAGCAGTTAGCAGCGATCGCGATCCGGCATCTAATCTACCTTCTCCCACAATTCTGTCTCGCCTCTCGGCTCAGACTGCCACCAATCTCCGCTTGCCCGTTTTGATCTTTGACCAGTTTGAAGAATTCTTTTTTGCCTATGAAACCGTGCAGTCGCGGCTGCCCTTTTACCGATTTCTACATGACTGCCTCAATCTGCCTTTCGTTAAGGTGGTGCTGTCTTTGCGGGAAGACTACCTGCATTACCTGCTGGAGTTTCAACGTCTGACTAATCTGGAAATCATTGACAACGACATCCTGTCCAAAGAAATTCTCTATCCCTTGGGGGACTTTACCCCAGAAAATGCCAAAACGGTGATCAGAAATTTGACGCGCAATGCCCAGTTTCATTTGCCAGACGACTTGATTGATGCGTTGGTCAAAGATTTGGCGGGTGAGGTGGGGGAAGTGCGCCCGATCGAGCTTCAGGTGGTGGGTGCCCAACTGCAAACCGAAGATATTGATACGCTGGCAAAGTATCTAGAGAAAGGTCCTAAGGAAAAATTGGTGCAGCGATCGCTTGAAGATGTCGTCAAAGATTGCGGCTTTGAAAACGAAGAACTCGCCCGAATCATTCTATTTTTGCTAACCAATGAAAAAGGGACTCGCCTGCTGAAAAATCGTGATGATTTAGAAGCCGATCTAATTGACTTAGGCATGATCACACAGTTAGCTGATCTTGACTTAGTTTTAGAAGTGCTGGTCGGCTCTGGGCTGATTTTTCTGATTCCCGATTCCCCCGCCGATCGCTACCAAATTGTTCACGATTACCTCGTCACCTTCATCCGTGATCAGCAGATTGAAAGCGTCGTTTCTTTGAAAACAGAATTAGAAAATGAACGAAATGAACGGAAAGGTTTAGAGAAAAGTGTTGTGATACTGAGGCAACAACGAGATCAGATTAGTCTGGATATTCAAAGCTTGACTCAAGAACTTGCTTTGACATTGAACCTGTTTGCAAATGCCAGCAAACCTCACGAGCCTGGGGATTCGCCAGAATAAATTAAAAAATTGTTTGCAGCTATTTAAATGAATGCGCCCCGATGAACCTCATACAGCCAACATCTAACATCTGATACCTAACACCTGTTTGTGTGATTCCAGTTAGGAAGTTTTTTGACAAAATGAGCGAAAAGTTACTGTCTCTTGGGTTGCTTGATTTGTATTTGGGAATGCTGACAAAACAACCCTTGATCAGACTTAATAATGGTAAACAATAATGTAGATGATGAGTCGGAATATATCTCCCTCGATCGGAGTGTCATTTTTAGGCAGGGCTACTTAGCTGGTATTCTGCAAACACAGTTAAAGTAAGTTAGCTGGAGCAAATTAAAAATGCCAGCGATCGCAGTCCCATAGGTTATTCGCTGCACTGTTCTAATATTCAATCCCTTCGACTGAACTAAGTAGTCGGCTTGAATTAGATATTAAGATCCACAACCCTCAAAGTCTTATCTGTCCTGAAAGCGTCTTCAGTTTAATTGCGGCTTCCTACTTATGACCACTTCACCACAGCATCTATCGAAGAAAAACCAGCAGGATAGCGCTAAAGATTTGGCGATCGAAGCGATCGTTGTCACCATTGAAGCGGAAAACATCGTTGGAGAAAATCTGCAAAAAGTTGCCGATCCTACCAGTGAAACCATTGAAGTTGACACTGCCACTGAACCTACAACTGCTGAACCGATAACCCTTCGTCAGGAGCCTCCTCAAAATGGGCAGACTGTTCAACCTCAAGCAGGGGCTTTAGCGACTCGGCAAGGAAGCTTTGGAGCCTACCTCGCTCCCCTAACAAAAGATGGCTTTAAAGAAGCAGTGACTGGCGTACATCAAAAGCTAGAGGTGATGAGCAATACGCTATCGCTCCTAGACAATCTAATGGATGCTCAGGGCTTTGATGCCATTTTGGACGATATGCTGCGGTCTATTACCCTCAAAACTGGGGAATTGCTGAACGCCGATCGCACCACCATATTTTTGCTAGATGAAGAGAAACATGAGCTTTGGGCGATCGTTGCCAAAGATGAGCTAGGCAACAATTTAGAACTGCGAATTCCTGCCAATGTAGGCATTGCTGGCGAAGTGGCAAGCAACAAAGAAAAAGTCAAAATTGACTACGATTTTTATGACGATCCCCGCTCTGAAGCCGCCAAAAAATTTGATCAAAAGAATCACTACCGCACTTACACAATGCTGGCGTTGCCGCTGTTAAATGAAGACGGCAAACTGGTGGCGGTGGTGCAACTGCTCAATAAGCTCAAGCCAGACTTCGATCTTCACGGCACGCTAGAGGAAAAAATTGATCGCCAGGGCTTTATCGATGACGATGAGCGAGTGTTTGAAGAATTTGCCCCCTCGATTCGGCTGATTATTGAAGCCTCTCGTTCCTTCTACCGGGCGACTCAACGGCAACGAGCGGCATCAGCCCTGATGAATGCTGTGAAATCACTCAGCAAGGGCAGCTTGGATTTAGAAGAAACCTTGAAGAATGTGATGTATCAGGCAAAAGAACTGATGCAAGCTGATCGCAGCACCCTGTGGCTAATTGACGAAGAGCGCCAACAGCTTTGGACGAAGGTTCCCATTGGCGGTGAACTAAAGGAACTGCGGATTCCTAGAGATGCCGGATTTGCTGGGCTGGTTGCCACCACTGGCGAACCGCTGCTGATCCCGTTTGATTTATACAATCATCCCAACTCCCAAACTTCAAAAGATACCGATCCAAAAACAGGCTATCGCACATGCAGTATGTTGTGTATGCCTGTTTTCAACGCGGATGGTGCTTTAATTGGCGTAACTCAACTGGTCAACAAACTTAAACAGGGAGACTATCCTGAGTATGATCCAGTGAACTACCCAGAAGCGCCCGAACGCTGGAAGGCTAGCTTTAATCAGAGTGATCAAGAGTTCATGCAAGCCTTTAACATTCAAGCGGGTGTGGCGCTGCAAAATGCCAAGCTGTTTGAAACGGTGAAGCAGCAAGAACAGATGCAAAAAGATATTTTGCGATCGCTCTCCAATGGAGTCATTTCCACTAATAAAAATGGCATCATTATCATTGCGAATGACAGCGCTAGAGACCTATTAGGCTTAAACGAAGGCACTTTATTAGAAGGCAACCATGTTCAATCACTGATTCGCCTCAAAAAAGGTGACTTTGATAAGTGGATTGGCAACGCCCTAGAACCGAAAGACGAAAAGAGCCGCGAACAGTATTATCCTGACCAAACTCTAGAATGCATGGGCGACTCGGCACAAGAACACAGCATTAACTTGTCAATCAACACCATTACCGACGCGAAAGACCGTTCCAAAGCGTCTGGCATCTTGGTCGTCATGGAAGACATTAGCGATGAAAAGCGGCTCAAAAGCACCATGTATCGCTACATGACTCAAGAATTGGCTGAGCAGCTAATGGAAAATCCTGATGCTGCTAAGATGGGCGGCGATCGCAAAGCCGTTTCTGTATTGTTTTCCGACATTCGTAGCTACACCAGCCTTACCGAAAACCTGAAGGCGGAACAAGTGGTAGAAATGCTCAACGAGTATTTTGAATCTATGGTGGACGCTGTTTTCGACTTTAAAGGCACCCTGGATAAATACATTGGTGATTGCATCATGGCGGTGTTTGGGTCGCCTTTGCCCTTAGATGACCACGAGTGGATGGCGGTTCAATCTGCTTTAGAAATGCGTCAGCGGTTGGTGACATTCAACATCAATCGCACAGAGAAGAATCAAGACATCATTCGGATTGGCATTGGCATCAACTCAGATACGGTGATTAGCGGCAACATTGGCTCCAGTAAGCGGATGGAGTTTACCGCGATCGGGGATGGCGTGAACCTGGGATCTCGCTTGGAAAGCGCCAGCAAAATTTACGGCACCGATATTATCATCAGCGGCAACACCTACAAACCCTGCGCTAGTCGCATTCGGGCACGTCAGCTAGACTATATTCGGGTGAAAGGCAAAGACCAGCCCGTTGAAGTGTATGAACTGATTGGATACCAGGATGATCCCATCTCAGATCAGCGTCAGCGCTTGATCGATCATTATCACAAAGGTCGGGATCACTTCAAAAACCGAGATTTCCCCATGGCAATGGCGGAGTTTGGTCAAGTCCTGAGCCTAGATAGGGAGAATAAAGCGGCTAACTTGCACCTAGATCGCTGCCAAAAATGCCTGCAAGATCCTCCAAAAGACGACTGGGATGGCTCATGGACGTTGACCGAAAAGTAGGCACTCTAAAGTAGGCACCCTTGAGCGAGTGGATTCCCCAACTGACGGAAGACGGCTCTTTTACCTTCTTCTCGGAAACGTTTAATGAAGCGTTTCATAGTCGCGCTGGTGCAAAGCAGGAGGCATTGCTCAAATTTGCCCAGGCAACGGATCTGGCAACTAGAGCGGAGCAATCATCCCTTTGCCTGCTGGATGTTTGCTATGGACTGGGATATAACACTGCTGCTGCTTTAGAAGTAATTTGGACAGTGAACCCTGACTGTCAGGTGACACTCTATGCCCTAGAGCTAGACATCAGTGTGCCCCAAGCCGCGATCGCCCCAGCTCTGATCAACATCTGGTCATCCCCAGTACAGGAAGTCTTGAAAGCGATCGCCCGACAGCAGCATTACACCACTGAAAATTTAAATGCCACCCTGCTGATCGGTGATGCGCGTCAAACGATTCAACAACTTTGCCAGATTGATTTTCAAGCAGATGCGATCTTTTTTGATCCATTCTCGCCGCGTCGCTGTCCGCAATTGTGGACGGTAGATTTTTTCACCCTAGTTGTCCAATGTCTCGCTGGGACGGGCAAACTGGCGACTTATTCCCGCTCCGCATCCGTGCGCGCCGCAATGCTAGAAGCAGGCTTGAAAATTGGCACAATTCCTTTGAGCGTGGTTCATCAGCCTGATGACTGGTCTCACGGTACGGTTGGTAGCTTTCAACTCCCGCTCCATCCGCTTTCCCAATTAGAACAGGAGCATTTGCAAACCCGTGCTGCGATCCCCTATCGCGATCGCAGCCTCAGCGACTCAGCCGAAACCATTTTGCAACGTCAGACCCAAGAGCAACAGCAGTCTCAGCTAGAATCTACTTCCAGTTGGCGACGACGTTGGAGCATCTCCTAAGTCGGCTGACGGTATTATTAAGAAATATTTGGTTTGAAGAGGTTTCAAAGAGGCGCGATCGCCAGACCCATGAACCCTTAACCATCTCCATATCTGCCTCTGTGCCTTTCTCTAAAGCAAGTCAGTTGCATCAAAGGTTAGCTTCAACTGCTGAAATTTCTCTGTGTGATCAACTTGGTTATTGCAGACGGAAATTTTCTCCAAGTGCGTAATTTCTTAAATTTACCCGTAATTTATCTTTAGAAGCCCCCACTTATTTTGCTTTTAAGGAGTAGCCTTCATGTCTTGCAAGTTTCTCAACGCTACTTATTTTGCATGGTTGAGTTTTGTAGCTCTCGGTTTGTTGTTGCCTTGCTCTGTGGCTGCTGCCTCATTCTCTCCAGAGTCAGATGGTGAGTTATCACTCATGCAGAACGATGCTCAAAAGTTTGGGTTCTCTAGCATTGCTGCTATTGCTGCAAAAGAAGGATTGCCCAAACGCAGAGTGGGTGGGGGTAGCCGTTAATTTCCAGATTCATTGTGTAAGTTCTTCAGTAATAACGTTGGGACAAGGATTTTAGTAGCGGCTGCACCCGTGAAGTCTTATGTTGAGGCAAAACTTTGAGCAAACTCTTGCTGACTGGGATAAATATCAAATACTTGATCTATTCCAGTAATTTCCAGTAGCATCCTTGGCTGTTCGTTAATTGAACACAAGGAGATTTTTCCGCCAGATGAGCGAACTGATTTAAATGAACTGACTAACCCACCTAATCCAGAGCTATCGATAAATGTTACACCTTGTAAATCTATCAGCATTTGCTTGACTCCAGCCTGCAAAGCGTTGTCAATATCTTGACTTAGGCTAGCGGTCGAAACACTATCCAAAATATTAGAAGGGTTAAAAACCTTTACTTCGGGGTTCATGAGCATCGTCTAGTTTCCACGCTCTACTATGTTTACCAAGTTTGGAAGGAACATTGCACAAGTTTTGTTCCTTCGTTGAATGCTTAGATCGTTCTAAGCTCTGCCCAAGCTAACAGATCAGCGGACATTTGCAACTAGCGATCGCAAAAATCCCTGTTTTCTTCTATCAAAATGAGTGGACAGGTCGTGCAATTGCGGTCAGTTATGTGTGAGATTGTTCATCCGAAGCTTGAGGTATTAAATATCCTGATCCTCTTTTTAGTTTGAGAAATTTGATAAGGATTGCATAAACGTATTCCGACAAACTCTTGTTTATTTTGACTTAGCGCATACTGAATGGTATGGATTATCAGGTTTCTTGGTTACTAAATAATCTGTTACTAAATAATTAGAGGATGTCTGAAAAGTCCCTAATTGGTCATGCTCAGCAGAAAATTCAGCGCAGTATTTGGATCAGCGCTGAATTTTCAGATCCTATCCTGTGGGAAGCAAGCTACAGGATGGCAGTCCTTGTCTTTTAAGCCATCCTTTTAGGTGATGCATCACTCGTTCGGCACGTTTCATATTGCTTGATGCTGCCGTTGGTCAATATATCTTATCTTTCCCAACAATGCTATTTCTGGTGAAGAGCAGCAATGGCTACTGGATTGTCCTTTGTTACAAAAAGCCGTTTCATCAATGTGCCATTAACCCAGCGATCGCACCGGGCGATCGGCTTAATGGCTATGACTTTCTTGATGATCGGTGGCTGTGGGCTGAGATTAGCTCAACTACAACTGATTCAAGGCGCGGCACATCGACAACGGGCTGAGCAAAACCGAGTCGTTTTGATGCCAATGCCTGCCGACCGGGGCAACATTTTGGATCGGCGCGGCGGATTATTAGCAGCCAATCGTTTGGCACGCTCTGTGTATCTTCGCCCCCGTGAGCAGTCTAAGGAAGCTTGGGCAACCACCGCAAAGCGCCTCGCGCCAATTCTCAAAATTCCAGCAGAAGAGATCCTCGAAAAGCTCAAACAAACTGGATTTCGGTCGGCAGTGCCCGTGCGAATTAGCCGCAATTTGTCACTCAGCGCTTTTATTGCTCTTGCGGAACAGGCTACCTATTTTCCTGGGTTAGATATCCGAGGAGAGTCTAGTCGATACTACCCCAATGGCAAACTGGCTGCTCATGTGCTGGGCTACATCGGTGAGGTGACTGAAAAAGACCTAAAAGCTCATCCAGATTATTCTATGGGTATGCTGGTTGGGCAAATGGGCATTGAAAGACTGGCAAATTCTAAACTGCAAGGGGTTTGGGGTGGGCAACTGGTTGAAGTCGATGCGACGGGACGACAAGTCAACAGCCTTGGCTTAAAGCCTGCTATTTCTGGACAATCTGTCCGGCTGACTTTAGACTCAAATTTACAAAAAACGGCTGAAAAAGCGCTAGCAAATCGTCGTGGCGCGATCGCGGTGTTAGATATTAAAACTGGGGCTGTGCTGGCGTTAGCAAGTGGTCCCACCTTTGATCCCAACTTGTTCACCCGGCGCATTACCAAACAGGAATGGCAACAGTTGCAGAGTCAGGAAAATCCATTTTTGAATCGGGCACTTCAAGGATATCCGCCAGGTAGCACGTTTAAGGTGGTAACGGCAATTGCAGGAATACAATCGGGCAAGTTCTCACCAGATTCCACGCTCATGACCTATGCGTCAATTAATTTAGGTGGACATTTGTTTCATGAGCATGGGCAAAGCCCAGGAGTAATTGGCTTTCGGGATGCGTTGGCATTTAGTAGCAATACTTTTTTCTATCAGGTGGGATTAGCCGCCGGTCCAGAAGCGATCGCCAAATGGGGGCAAAAATTTGGCATCGGTAATGTAACAAATCTGGGGCTTAGCGGAGGAGGTTATGGCATGATTCCCACACCAGCGCAAAAAGAAGAGCTGTTTAAAGAGCCTTGGTATGGTGGAGATACGGTCAGTATGTCGATTGGGCAAGGGTTAGTTCAAACCACGCCATTAGAGTTAGCAGCAGTCTATGCAGCGATCGCCAATGGCGGGTGGCGAGTTAAGCCGCATCTGCTGGCAGATAAAAGCCAAACTCCATCCATGCGCCCTCAGAAAATGGGGATCAATTCAAGCACTTTAGCGGTCATTCGAGCAGGCTTAAAAGCGGTTGTGTCTGAGGGTACGGCTCGTCAACTCAGCGATGGCTCCATTCCTCCAACAGCGGGTAAAACGGGCACGGCGGAAGTGGTGGGGCAGAAAGATAATGCGCTATTTGCTGGCTTCGCTCCTTTTAATAATCCTAAAATTGCGGTGGCGGTAGTCGTGGAAAACGGTGGATTTGGGGCTGAATCAGCCGTTCCCATTGCCCATGAAATCTATAAAACCTATTTCAAGACTAAAAAAGTTCGTCGTTAGAAAC
>Ga0163148_10005313_pt1 | contig 12928 bp, 8 predicted proteins | sample OliLakLV19MP7P2_FD_148606 | JGI IMG/M metagenome (GOLD analysis project Ga0163148, IMG submission 148606) | Freshwater microbial mat bacterial communities from Lake Vanda, McMurdo Dry Valleys, Antarctica- Oligotrophic Lake LV.19.MP7.P2 | ecosystem: Environmental > Aquatic > Freshwater > Lake >... | reverse complement strand
GAATTGAAGAGCACCGTCGCCCGCTACCAACAGCTTCTGCGCGGCGAAATCACCGGTGCCGAACTCTGGCGCGAGTTCAAATTCATCAACCAGCTCGGCGTCACCCGCGGCCAAATGGAAACCGCCGCCCAAACGATTCGGCGGAAAGGTTGAGCGGATCACGCAGGACCAAGAATCACAGAATTTTCCATCACGAATCACCACGAATCCAACCGATTCTAATACAAACCGGTCAGCGGCGACCAACCCTTTGCTGTTGATGCCGGGCATCGAGCTTTCGTTGCGACTGGCGCACGAAAGTCGCCGCGATCTCCTCGATCAGCGCGAAATCATCCCGCTCCTCCGCTTCGCCAATCACCCCTCCTCAGACATGCATGGCGCTAAGTTAAGGAGGTTGGTCGTCATGCTACCATGCATGATCAGGCCAACTATTTTGCACGAGGAATGGAGGGCTGGCCCTTGTGGCCGTGCCGGAGGGCGCACCGGAAACGGCACGCCCACCAGGGGCGGCCCTACGAAATTCCACAGCAAATCATCGCAGACGAAACGTCAGGCAGTCGACGATCATGCCGCTTAACTTGGCGCCATTCTCCTCAGACATCCTGATCCCCGCCCGTGCGGCAAGGGTGGCGAGGAAATAAGTTGAGCCCTCCAGATGGAGCGAGTTGATCTCAACGCGTTCAGGTTGGGCCGCGAATCACGCCAATCAGCGCGAATAAATATCAGGGTCCAAGCACCAAGGCATCACCTGGAGACCGTTCGGAGCAAGGCATTCATTCGGATCAATTCCCGTGATACCAATGTCTCGTGAAAATTTGACTAGTGAAACAGGATTCCGCTGGAAGGGGCGATGCGTCTGCGGCGAGCCGCGATATTTGGGAGGCGGTAGGGCGAAGCGCTTGCCGGGCCGTAGCCTAGGCGAAGGATGGTCCCGCTGAGCCGCGCCCGGTGTACGGCTCACCCGGAGGGTTCGCCCTACCGAAAGTCCAAATCTTTCGGGACGCTGGGGTGATTCGTGGACCAATCCTCCGAGAGAAAACCCAGGTTGCCGATTAACCACCAGCCGTCGCCCCAGCGCTTTGGCTCGGCCAGCACGAATTTACCCGAAGGGAAAACCAGCCCAGCCGACGGGACAACGCAGCGTGAAATCACGTCAGGCTCCGCGCTCTCCGACCATTCGACAGGCTCAGGCCGACACTGAGCGAAGTCGAAGGGACGCGTCCCCCGCGTTCATTGTATTTTATCCCGATTCGCGACGGAGTTGAGCTCACCCTCATTCCTCGGTATCAAGATGTCTGATCCTCGATCAGCCCGATCTTGATGGCGATTCACTCCCTGCAGATCGAGATACTTACCGTTCAGGAAAAAACCTTTGTCCTCATCGACGGAAAAATACCGCACCCTTAGCAGCAGCACCACGGCGTCGGGTACCACCACGGCCGTGGGCAACTTAGCCCGCACCTGATAGAAAAAAGGATTTAAGTGAGGAAGTACGCTGGTCCGTAGAACCGATGTTCAGACATCCTCCCCCACGGGTCTCAAACATTGCTTCCCGATGAGGCCTGAAACGACTCAATGACTCAAAAATCCCAGCTAAACCCAAGTAACCGGCAAAAAACACCCAAAACTCCTTTAAACTCCCCTAAACTTCTCTCTTTTTGCGGTTGAAATGACCGATATATTCCGAACTCTCACGCCTTCTATTAGCTGACCGCCACACGCGGCCAACGCCTCTGCAACCCATGATCCGCACACGCTTCGATTACCGCAAAATCACCCGCCTTGCCACGCTCGTGCTAGGTGGCGTGTCCCTCGCCCTGCTTTCTGGCTGCAAATTCGCCGAAATCTTCAACCTGAGCGGCCCCCAATCCACCTACGTGACCGAGGGTCCGGTGGCCAAGGCCCAATGGGATCTGTTCATGGTCACCGTTTACGTGACGACCTTTATCTTCGTCATCGTCGGCGCGATTCTGGCCTACGCGCAGATCAAGTTTCGCGCGAAGAACGATGGCAGTCAAAAAGCGCCTCCAGCTGAAGCCGGCCACGGCAATCCCTTCATCGAATTGGGCCTGATCGTCGCCTCCGTTGCCCTGCTCGTCATCATCGCGATCCCGACGCTCAGAGGCATTTGGTACACCCACGATGTCCCCGAAGCGGAAAGAGCCAACGCGATGGATGTCACCGCCACCGGCTATCAATGGTGGTTTAAATTTGATTACGAAAACCAAGCGCTGAAAAACGCCGACGGCACGGACGGCGCGAATCTGGTCACCAGCAATGAACTGGTCATCCCCGTCGGCAAACCGGTTCGCGTCCAACTGCGCACCGTCGATGTGATTCATAGCTTCTGGATTCCGAAGCTCGCCGGCAAAGTGGACATGATCCCCAACCGAGCTAACCAACTCTGGTTCAAAGCGGACAAACCCGGCTACTACTATGGCCAATGCGCCGAGTATTGCGGCGAGTCCCACGCGATCATGCGCTTCCGCGTCATCGCCCTCGAACAGGCCGCCTACGACACTTGGCTCACCAGTCAAAAACAGGCCGCCCGCACCGTCAAAGCGAGTGACCTCGCCTCCGACGCCGGCCCGCCCCGCGTCGAGTTTGCGAGCATGAGAAACACCGGCCCGGGCAGCACTCTCGCCGGCAGCCCCGAATTTGAGGCCAATCCGTTTGCCGCCTGGCAAACTATGCAGCTAATCCCCAGTGGAGAAGACACCGCGCTCATCGCGCAAGGCCGCAAATTATTCGCCGCCAAAACCTGTATCACCTGCCACTCGATTCGTGGCCATGAAGGCGTCGGCATCGCCGGCCCCGACCTCACGCATGTGGGTGCCCGTTCCTCCCTGGCGGCCGGTGCGTTGGAAAATTCCCCCGAACGCTTGGGCCAGTGGTTGAAAAATCCCGAGTACTTCAAACCCGGCAATAAAATGGTCCACGGCATCGGCGGCATGCCCGGTTACTTGAAATACGAGAACGGCAAACCGCTCCCCCATATCATTCTCAATGATCAGGAAATCGCCGCCCTCGTCGCCTACCTCCTGAGCCTGAAGTAATCCATCCTCGCAGCCCCTCGTCCCCTCTCCCTCTCACCTCCACATCCCCTTTTATGGCAGAAGCAGTCGCAAAATCAGACTTTCACAGCAAGACCCACGCAGCGGGCCCCAAGGACATCACCTTGCTCCCCCGCCCCACCGCGAAGACCGGCCTCGTCAGTTGGCTGACCACGGTTGATCACAAAAAGATCGGCATGATGTATGGCGGCTTTGCCATTCTCTTCTTCCTGATCGGCGGACTCGAGGCGCTCATGATCCGTACCCAGCTCCTCGTCCCGAACAATCGGTTCATCGACGCGTCGACGTACAATCAGCTCTTCACCATGCACGGGACGACGATGATCTTCCTCGCCGTCATGCCGTTGAACGCCGCGTTCTTCAATCTTCTGATCCCTATCCAAATCGGCGCCCGCGACGTCGCGTTCCCGCGCTTAAATGCGTTCTCGCTCTGGGCCTGGGTCGTCGGTGCCATCTTGCTGAATCTCGGCTGGCTGAGCCATGTGAATCCGAACTGGAATTTCGGCGGTGCCCCCGCGATCGGCTGGTTCGGTTACGCGCCGCTCACCTCCAAGCTTTTCACGCCGGAACTTTCCACCGATCTCTGGGCCATGGGCCTGCAAGTCCTCGGGGTCTCCTCCATCGTCGCCTCCCTGAACTTCATCGTCACCATCATTAATATGCGCGCGCCCGGCCTGACGATGATGCGCCTGCCGGTGTTCTGCTGGATGGCCCTCGTCACGAGTTTCCTGCTGATTCTCGCTTTGCCGGCCATCGCCATCGCGCTCGTTGCGGTGCTCTTCGACCGTCATTTCGGCACGAACTTCTTCGAGGTTTCCGGCGGTGGTCAACCGATCCTCTGGCAACATCTCTTCTGGATTTTCGGCCATCCCGAAGTGTACATTCTGATTCTCCCGCCGATGGGTTATGTCTCGGAAATCCTGCCCACCTTCTCCCGCAAAGCGCTCTTCGGTTATCCCATCATCGTCTTCTCCGGTGCCGCCATCGGCTTCATCGGGTTCGGCGTGTGGAGTCACCATATGTTCACCACCGGCATGGGCAACGTCGCCACCGCCGCCTTCTCCATCGCCACCATGGCCATCGCCGTGCCGACCGGCGTCAAGATCTTCAACTGGATCGGCACCCTCTGGGGCGGCCAGATCCAGACCCGCACGCCCATGATGTTCTCCCTCGGCTTCATCTGGATGTTCATGCTCGGCGGCTTCTCCGGCATCATGCACTCGGCCGCTCCGGCCGACGCCCAACAGCAGGACAGCTACTTCGTCGTCGCCCATTTCCACTACGTGCTGATCGGCGGCTCGACCTTCGCCCTGCTCGCCGCGATTCATTATTGGTTTCCGAAATTCTTCGGCCGTCTGGTCCCGGAATTCTGGGGCAAACTTTCCTTCTGGATCATCTTCATCGGCTTTAACGTCACGTTCTTCCCGATGCATTTCCTCGGATTGAACGGCATGCCGCGCCGCACCTGGACCTACGACGCCAACATGGGTTGGAACGAAGGCAACTTCATCGCCACCATGGGCGCCTACCTGCTCGGCCTCGGCATCTTCACTTACTTCGCCGTCCTGATCTACTCGTTGTTCAAGGGCGAGAAATGCGGCAACGATCCGTGGGACGCCCGCACTCTCGAGTGGTCGATTCCTTCGCCCCCTCCGGAGTACAACTTCAAGGCCATCCCGACCGTCCACGCCCGTGATGCTTTCTGGTATGAGAAAAATCACGCCGTCGAAATCGCCCATGAACGCGCCGACCACATGAAGGCCGAGTCCACCCACGGCGGCATCCACATGCCCGACTCCTCGTGGTATCCCTTCTTGGCCTGCATCGGTCTGTTTATCGGCACCTACAATTTCATCCAGTTAAAGTCTCCCGTGACCTTTGACCTCGGCATTCTCCAAAGCGTATTCGGTGCCTCATCCCATCTCCCGTACGCCATCGCCGGCGGCGTGATGCTCTTTACCTGCTGCTATCTCTGGGCCCTCGAAGGCCCCGGCGGCTACCACATCCACATCGATGACGAAGGTAACGAAACCGTCACGCGCTCCCATTAATTTTCAGCCACTTTCCCTATGAGCAGTCACGCCGCCGCCGGCTCCATCGACCACCACCACGACGCCTCCACCAGCACAGGCATCCCGAACAAGAAGCTCCTTTGGTGGGCCTTCCTTGCCTCGGACTGCATGTTCTTCGGCACGTTGATCTCGACCCATCTGGTCTACCGCATGAACCCGCCCCCGGGTAACGCGGAACCGACCAAAATATTCAACATCGAGCTCACCTCCTTCTCGACGTTCATCCTCCTCATGTCGTCGCTCCTCATGGCGCTCGCCGTGAACGCCATCCAGCGCGGCCAGGTGAAGAGCATGCGCACGATGCTCCTCGGCACGATGTTCTTCGGCTGCATTTTCCTCGGCGGCCAGGTTTTCGAGTTCGAACACTTCGTCCACGTGAAGAAGATGACGCTCTCGAACAGCCTCTTCGGCTCCACCTTCTACACCCTCACCGGCACGCACGGCACGCACGTCGCCATCGGCGTGTTGCTCCTCGGGCTGATGTACGTCCGCTCCTTCAAGCCCGCCCACAGTCACGGCACGGCGGTCGACCTTGGCCTCACCTTGTTTCATGTCCTCGCCATCTGTGTCGCCATGGGCGTCTCGTTTATTTCCCTCGTCCCCGGTTTCCTCGACATGCTGGAAAACGGCACGGGGTTTGGCGCTTTCCTCAGCGGCCACACGATTCCGCTGGTCGCCCTGGCGATCGCCGGCGCCGTGCTCGGTTGGTTTGCCAAGACGAGCAACACTCCTGACTTCGATCAACGCAACGCCATCGACGTCGAAGCGATCGGTCTCTACTGGCACTTCGTCGACATCGTCTGGATCGTGATCTTCACCGCCGTTTACCTGATCGAGTATTTGTGAGTTCACAGTGAAAGTGCGAGTGAAAGTGTAGAATACATCAATCTAGCCCAACCGCCCTCACCTTCACTTTCCCCGTTCACTCTCAGTTCCGCCACTTTCCCCTCTCACTCTCACTTTCACTTTTTCTCCACCCATGTCCGCCCCTGTTGCCCACGAACCTGCCCACGGCCACGCCGAGCCCAGCAAGCTCGACATCTACGTCCAGATCGCGATGGTCCTCGGCGTCATCACCGGCGTAGAAGTCGTGTTGATCTACCTGCCCATCGCGCACTGGATCATCTTCACCGCGCTCGCCATCCTTTCGACGGTGAAGTTCATGTTCGTTATTTTCTATTTCATGCACCTGCGTTGGGACAAGGTGTTCTGCACGATCCTCTTTTTCATCGGCTTGATACTCGGCGGCTTCACGATGTGGGCGCTGCTCCATCTCTTCGGTGCCGACGCCAGCAAGCCCCTGACCGCCGCCGCCCTCGACTTCGTCCGCCACATGGTCGGTTAATTCAAGCGATCCCGCCTTCTTTCAGCCGCGTCGTGATGACGCGGCTTTTTTGATCAGCAATACCCATTATGGTTCATATTGAGACTTTGTAGGGCCGTCGCTTGCCGACGTGCCGTCTTTGCCGCTATCCGGCGCGGCCACGGCGGTCCTCGCCATGACTACGATCCGACGAGAGGTCCGACCCTAAACAAAACGCAATTGGAGGAGTAGGCATCATGTTTCTCTCTCTCTTTTTATGGCCATTCGGCTCCTCCCCGCTATTCGTAACTCCAGATGATCGACTGGACCCACTGGCACAACGAACCCTACCTGATCGGCGGGCTCATTTTCTTCGGCTGGCTGTATGCTGTTCTGGCTGGACCGTACCGTGAACCATTGGCCGGCCCGGGCGTGTTGTATCCGCGCACTCAAGCTCTGCGGTTCTACAGCGCCCTGGTGATTTTCTATTTAGCCGTGGGCTCGCCACTCGATCAGGCCGGCGAGCGTTTTCTCCTCAGCGCCCACATGTTTCAGCATCAACTGATCATCTATCCCGCAGCTCTCCTGTTTCTCCTCGGACTGCCCGACTGGATGATCCGCCCCATCACGGGCTACGCGCCTTTGCGCCGCGTATTTCATTTCCTGACCCGCCCCTTGGTTTGTGGCATCGTCTATTGCCTCGGCATTCAAACGTGGCACCTGCCCCTGCTCTACGATTGGGCCCTGCAGGACCGGTTCGTTCATATCATGGAGCACTTCACGTTTTTCGGCGTCGCGCTCTTTTTCTGGTGGCCGACCCTGAGTCCCGCCACCGAGTTCCCCCGCGCCAGCTACGCCGTGCAGATGTTCTATTATGTCGGTGTCACCATCGGCATGACCCCCGCCTTCGCTTACATCACTTTTTCTCAGGACATCCTTTACCCCACCTACGAATTCGCCCCGCGCATCACGTGGCTGACTGCGGCGGAGGATCAGTTGCTCGCCGGCTCCATGATGAAGCTCGGCGGCATGATCGTCATGATGATCGCCTTCGGCGTCAGTTTCTACCGCTGGTATCAGCTCTCGGAAAAAAACCTGCCCGATACGAATGCGGCCCGGAAAAACTGACGAGCAAACGTTCCCTGTGGGCGGGGTGCCCTCACCCCGCGAGGCACTGCCTGCCGTGAGCAAAGTCGAATGGTTCTCCCGACCCGTGAGTCCATTCCCCACACGGGTTGAAAGGAAAACCCGTGCCACTTCTCCAACGGACAAAACCACAATCGTCTCGCGAAGGAATCGAAGGGAACGAAGGAGTGAACCGACCCAGTTATTCCCCACAAATCACGAATAGACACGAATGAGCCCAAGCCGACGGAATAATTTTCATGGATGACGCGGATTGCCGCAGATAAATACCAAGAAAATTAGACCCAGAATTTCATCCACGTTTACCCGCGCTATCCGCGGGAAAATCAGGTTCGTGGTCCTGTCTTCTATTCGTGCCCATTCGTGTGATTCGTGGTCCCTCCTCTGCCTTCGCCCAATTTCATCTTGTCACTTATTACCTGACAATCCCCGCGCGACTGAACCCCACCGAAGCCTGAGCCCACCCGCCCAACGCACCAATTTAAACCTGTTCAGTTTTACTCCTCCCACCACAAACCACAAAGCCAGACCCCTTCGATGGCACTCAACAGCTAAAGCGATGACCCACCGGGTCCCCGCTGTCGCCGTCGAAAGGGACATTCAGGCTTTCAATCGAGGCTCGGTCGCTTTAAAGATGCCGCCCATAAACTTGTCGCCCATGCACTTCTTCCGGGTAATTTTTCTAACGGCGGCCAGTCTGATCGGCACGGTCGCCGTCCCCGCTGCGACGCACAAAATCGGACTGTTGCTCAAAGGAGACACTTCTTTTTGGCGCAGCGTGGAAAAGGGAGCACGGCAAGTGGCGGAGGCTAATGGCGCTGAACTCATTGTTAGGATGCCCCCCTCGGTTTCGGATGTGGCCATCCAAATAAAGTACCTCTCGTTTTTCGCGGCACAGGGGGTAGAAGCGTTGGTGATCGGGCCAACCAGTGCCGATGCTTTGGGCAACCCGTTGAAAGAGCTGGCTGAGAAAAATATCAAGATCGTGATCGTCGACTCGCCCCTGAATTCGAAAAACGACTTTGTCTTTGTGGGGGCCGACCACGAAGCCGGGGGAGAAGCCGCTGGTCGCCTCTTGGCAACGTGGACGCAGGACCAAGATGAAGTGGCCATCTTTCGCCATGACCAGAAAAGCCTGTCGACTTTGACTCGGGAAAAAAAAGCCATCGAAGTACTCCGGCAACTCCAGCCAAAGGTCGTGGTGCACGCCGAAATTTATGCGTGCACCGTGACCGGGGCGGAAAACGAGCGCGCCTCCTTTCTGCTTTCCGCCTATCCGCAGACCAAGGCGATTTTGTGCGGGGGCAGTATCGGAACAGTAGCAATGATCAGACGCATCCGGGAGCAGGCGTTGTCTGGCACGATCAAGCTGGCGGGCTTCGGCTACAATCTCAGTCCCGAAATCATCGAAGCTTTGAAGAACGATACGATTACCGCGTGGATTTCCCAAGACACAGCGCAACTGGGGATGAAAGGCGTCGAGGCGGCCCTCGGACTGCTGGAGGGCAAGCCCGTCGCGGCCAGAATTCCCACTGAATTTATCGTCGTGACCAAGGCCAACCTGCAGGAGACGAAAATCCAAAATCTCCTCGACCGGTAGTCAGCCGTTGCGGTCGTCACCGTCGCCGAGTGCTTTGAAGGGGTCTGGCCGTGTTTTGTTAGTTTTAGAGTGAAATTGAGAAGTGGTGGCGCGGCATGAGACTTTCACTCATGGATTGTTGGTGTTGGGAATCGCAGCCCCGGATACAGCAGATCGCATGAAAGTCAGCGGGCAAAATTTGTTCATCTGCGGGGTGAATGCCGGGAACTTATTCAGCGACGACGCCTCCGTTTTCATCCGCGAACTCGGTGGTTAAAAAACAGGAATTTAGGCGATAGGGCGAGGCTGTCGCAAGCGACAGCCCTACAAAAGCCCCTAGGCCCGTGCCACTTTTTCGGTCAAGCCAGCGTAAGCTACCTAACTTTCCGCTCTCGAACGGGCGTCGGCGTCGATCAGGGACTTGAGATTCTCCAGCGTGGCTTTGGTCTTGGCTTTGGCGGCGACGAGGTCGGCGGCTCCGTTCACCTTCTCCTGGCCGAAGAGATAAAATTTCATCTTGGGCTCCGTGCCGCTGCCGCGCGCGGCAAAGGAATAACCGTTGGCGAGCGTCACGACGTAGAGATCCGTTGCGGGAATGAGCTCCTGATCGGCATCATAAAATTTCTCGCGGCCGAAATCCTGGAAACGCGCCACGGCGATGTCGCCGAAATTTTCCGGCGGGGCGGAGCGGTAGGTGTCGAGGATGCGCTTGATCTTGGCCGCCCCACTGGCGCCTTCGTAATAAATATTGATCACGCCTTCGAGGAAGAAGCCGGCGCGGAGATAAATTTCGTCGAGGTATTCGGGCACGGTGAGCCCGCGGGATTTCACCCACGCGCAAACCTCGGAGAACATCAGGCAGGCCGAGTTGCCGTCCTTGTCGCGCACGGCGTCGTTGGCGAGATAGCCGTAGCTTTCCTCGCAACCGAAGAGATAAAACGTGCTGTGCTTTTGGAGCAGCGCGGCGCGTTCGCGGAACGGCGTGTCATCGTAGTTGAAATCGGGGCCCATCGCGGCCACCAGCTTTTGCTCGTAGCCGCGGATCTTGGCCGCGATCCACTTGAAGCCGGTGAGCGTGTTGATGACTTTCACGCCGTGCTGCTGGGCAATCGCGTCCTGCATCGGGGTGGTCACGTAGGTTTTGACCAAAGCCGCCGTCTGGGTGCCTTCGCGCGGAATCCAACCGAGCTCCTTATATTTGTTGATGCGGTAATCCACGAGCATCGCGCCCACTTGGTTGCCGCTGAGCAGTTCCATTTTTCCGGCGCGGTTGCGCACGGCGGTGCCCATGCGATCGCTGTCGGGATCAGTGGCTATCACGACATCGTGCCCGCCCTTCTCGGCCAGCGCGACCGCCATGGCGAGAGCCTCGGCGTTTTCCGGATTGGGAGATTTCACCGTCGGAAAGCGTCCATCGAAAGCCATCTGCTCGGGCACTTCGGACACTTTCACTCCCGCATGAATGAGCAACGGCACGGTCATCACGCCGCCGACGCCGTGGATATTCGTGTACACCACGCGCAATCCGGCTTTGCGCAGGAGCGCGGGATCGATCACGGCCTGCGAAGCGACGCCCATGTAATCGTCATCGGCGGCCCGATCTAGCGTCACGACCTTGCTCGTATCCATGGCAAGAAACTCCGCGACGGTGGAAAGGGCCACGGCGTTTACCTCGGCAATGATGGCTTTATCGTGCGGCGGCGTCACCTGGCCGCCGTCCTCGAAGTAGGCTTTGAATCCATTATCATGCGGCGGATTGTGGCTGGCGGTGATCACGACGCCACAGTGCGCTTGATAACGGCGGACCGAAAAACTGAGCTGCGGCGTGGAGCGCGGCCCTGCAAATATCGAAGCCTCGCCGCCCAACTTGATCCAGGTGGAAGCAGCCAGCTCGCAGAAGTGCCGGGAGAAATGCCGGACGTCGTGCGCGATGACGATCTTGGGCAGCGCGGCGCTTTTTTTATTCGCGAGATATTTCGCGACATAGCGGTGGAGCCCGATCGTGGCGCGCACGAGGGTGAAATCGTTCATCATATTGCAGCCGATGCCGGCGTGCTCAGGTGAGCCGAAAGAGTCGATCTGCCCCGTCTCCGCCTTGGCCGGCACCACGCCGATGGTGCGGCCGCGCATGCCGCCGGTGCCAAATTCCAAGTAGCGGAAGAAGCGATCGTTCAACTCGGACCAGGCACCAGCGTGCACGAGTTCAGCGATGCTCTCGCTCGCCCACGCGGGCAAGCCGGCTTGCCACCAGGCAGTCAGGTTTTCCGCAGAGGAAGGAAGCAGTTGGCCCGCTTGGGCAGCAGCACGGATTTGATCAGGGATGTTCATGGAAGAATCAGAATTATTTTTTCAGATAAAGGGGAGGCGGGGTGCCCTCACCCCGCGCGTTTTCGGAGTCGGTTCAAGGCGGGGTCAGGGCACTCCGCCTCCAAGGAGAAATAATATTGGGCCTGTCATGGTGATTTTTTTCTAGGCCAAATAAAGTCCATCCTGGATCTGCGGCGGAACCGCCTGTTTGCGCCACGATTCGGTGAAAGTGACCGGGTCGTAGCCAAAGAGCGGCGAGACTTCCAAACGCAGCGCGGGCAAACCGCTCGCGTCGGTCGGCACCGTGGTGCCGACTGCTTGCAGCCAACGGACAAATTGCCGGAGCTGGTCTTCGCGGCAGGTCTTGGGCGAATCAGCGCCTTCGGCATTCTTCACCGGGCTGAAATCATCGGCGCGCGCGGTTTCAATCACGAGGCTGTTCCGGGCAAAAGGCAGGGCATCGAAGACGAAGAGTTCGAACTTAACCCCGTTCGGTTTGTCGGGTTTAACGGCCGCACCGGTCGCATCCACGGTCGGAATTTTTTTATCGGCCCGATGAAACGGCAGCGACAATCCCTCACCGCCCGCAGCCATCCGCCGGGCAAATTCGCGATCGATGACATGGATCGCGATACTCCCCGCCCCGAAGCGCAGCGAGCCGTCCGTGACCCGCTCCGCCTGCATCGCCGCCGGCATATCGCTGTACTCGATGACGCAGACGCGGGTGTTTTGCAGGCAGAAGTGTCCGACTTTTTCTTCCGGTCCCACTTTGGGCACCATCTTGCTCGACATTTCCGAGCCGCCCAGCAGGTGAAAGCCGATGAACTCCGCATCGATGCAACGCACGAGCGGATTATCAACTTGGAAGTAGCTCAGCACATCCACGCCTTCGGCCTGCATGAGGTCCAGCGCGCCGCTCCGATGCAAGGCGCGCAAGGAGCCGCCATGTCCGTCCGGGCTGAGGGCGAGCGAGGATTTTGTCTCCAGTAAAATTTTGCCGTTGAAATCAACTGCCGGCATCCGGCCCTGGCGGAAAAAATGCACGCGGGCGCGATCCAGTCCGCAGTAGTTATGCTCGACGAAAAACGCCTCGGTCTGCTCGTGATTGGCATGACTCGTCATGATGAACCAGTGCAAGGGCCGGCCATAACGCCGACCCGCCGCGATGATTTTCTCCGCAAAAATTTGGAAGAGTGTCTTGGCCTTGATCGGTGAGATGGCGAACGTCCCCTTCGGGCCATCGTAGCCCAGCCGGGTGCCCTGCCCGCCCGCCACGGTAAACGCGGCGACGCGCCCCGCGCGCAACGCACTTTCCCCGGCGGCGCGCGCCTGCGCCCAGTTCGCCGCGACGCCGCCATTCTCGGGCAATTTTTCATACGGGGCGGGCAACAAACCGGCGAGTGATGCGCCTGCCGCCGTCTTGCTCGCCACGAGCGATTGATAGAGT
>Ga0163148_10005312_pt1 | contig 12928 bp, 10 predicted proteins | sample OliLakLV19MP7P2_FD_148606 | JGI IMG/M metagenome (GOLD analysis project Ga0163148, IMG submission 148606) | Freshwater microbial mat bacterial communities from Lake Vanda, McMurdo Dry Valleys, Antarctica- Oligotrophic Lake LV.19.MP7.P2 | ecosystem: Environmental > Aquatic > Freshwater > Lake >... | reverse complement strand
ACATTTGATAGAGGGGGAACCGGAACGTGCGCTTCTCCGTCTCACCTTGAGCAATCAAGTTATCACAAATCATATGGCCTTCCTCTACTGTCTCCTCGGCGTCGACAATGCACGGATACAACAAGCACCACTTGCACGCATTGGCTGGGATTTTCATTGGTGTTTCTTCCTTACCCTCAAAATCTTTTTTGTTAAAGCCTTTGGCTTGAACCAATCCATCCTTAGTCTTAGGTTTCTTGGCCCGAGGCTTGTGAGGGCTCAGACCTGGTGGCGTTCTCTGTGTTTTGATATCAGAGCGAGAAGAACAAGAGCAAGGACTGGACTCCGTTCCCTGACATTCAAGGTTGAAACTCTTTACCTCACCATCAGAATGATAAGTGGCGTTGTCAAAGATTTGGAGGGGCTTGTACTTTGAGCAGCACTTTTCAATGACCTCGTTGTATGAAGCGACCTTTACATCATCCCCGACATGGGGTTTAGCTGCATTCTCTTTGTTCTCGGCATCAACAGGCTTTGTCATTTTCTTCCAGTCAAATGAACAAACAGGCTTCCTGCCTTCAGCCATTGCTGCAACAAAGTTGTCATCCCAAACGGCCTCCCCTCTCATGAGAGCATTCAAAGGATGGTCAAAAAGAGGGTTTGGTTTCTTTTTCTTGCCAGACATGATGATAAACTAGATTATGGCACCAACGCTCAACATCATCATCTCTTATTCATCTTCTCTTATTCGTCCCTTGGCATTGGATGCTTGGCGGCATAGCAGCTTCAACAGAAGTTGTGTTGCTGTTGCAAACAGTGCTACCATGCCGCTAGCTGCCAAAAGCTACTTTTCCAGCCCGATTCTTAGCAAAAAAAAGGGAAGGCCAACCAGCTATTAGTACGTTTTGACTATTTTGGCTGCGCGAAGGTTGGCTCAAATCCTTAACTCAGTGGCCGGTTAAGGCTAAAGAGTGGCCCCGGGTCCACATTTTATTGTTAAAGAGTGGGCCCGGAGTGTGTATTCTTATCACTAATAGGCGTGTATTCCGATTGGCGTTAATCAAGCTCTTGGTCGCCATTTTTAGTAGCAACATCATTATTTAAAGTCGTAGACATAGAATATTCACCCCCCTCATAAGCGACGGGGCTAAAACCAAGCGCAAAGACAAGAAAACGTATATATCTGCCATCGATTGTTTTATATTCCTCAGTCACCTGATGATTTCTTCCACGTCACGCAACAACAACAGCAATATGTTCTTATCATTCATGGCCATGATATTACATGTGATACTATTATTTGGTACCCTGATGGAAGATCATGGTGTCGTTGGCTTCCCTTTGGCAGATACCAAGGCATCGCCCTCTCACCTCCGATATCCCCAAACGAGAAATGGGCCATGCATTCTTCTTATGGCTCGAACTACCACCCGTTGTGGGACCACACCTGGTGTGGTAGCAGCACCAGCCATGATGAGAAGCTTCGACCTTTCCCCTACTACCACCAAGCTCAGGATGGCAACAACAACGACGAGTAACGATGATGATGGTTCATCGTCGTACCAAAAGAAACCCTCCGTCTTTTTGGCATCCTTGTGGGGCACAGGGGGTATGGTCCTCATTTTGTCCAAAGCCATTCAAAAATTGGTTCCCATTGCCGTGGAACCCTTCCAACAAGGAGCCATTCCATTATCACAGGTTCAACTTGGGTATGTAGATTTAGTGCTGAAAAACGACCTACGGTTCAATTTCCGTCGAGGAAGATATCAACGTGATTGTTAAATTTTGAAAATGATGTACTCACTTGCTTCTCTCTTTCTTTGTCAACACAAAAAAAAACATGACAATTCTCTTCACACCGGCACAGAATCTACACTGTCACATGTCTGGCATGTATCTACCTCAAAGGATACAAGGGCTTTCAAAAGAAGTTTGCACCGCTGGTCGTGAAACGATCCTTGACACTGGAATTGGGTCTGAAAAAATTGCATCATGTCCTGTTGGCACCCCTTTATAGTATGGGATTGTTTTACGCAACCAAAAAGCGTAAAATTGTCGGATGGTGTGTCACCTTGGGTATGGGTCTCATTGTCATGACTGTGAAACGGTTGCCTTATCCATGGAGAAATATTGTGGATGCGGGTGTTGTGGCTGGTCTTTCTTGGGGATTGCTCAGTATGGTCGTACTGTTTCTCAAAGCGTGGATTTTGGGAGTGCCACCAGACATTGATCCGGCGTTGCCTAAAGGAAGCTCTAGCTAGCTAGTAGATAGTTAGATAGAGAGGGAGAATAACAGTAAAGTAGGCGTGTATGTCAACGGATTAGGTGGAAGGAAGACGTGGAAGTGCTACTTTTTCATTTCTACCACCCGGGTGGGTGGCCGATACAGTGGCTCTATAACATACACCATATTTGTGCGCATATGTATGTTGAAAAATGGCTTGCCTCAAAAGTTCCATAGCATTATAGGCAGACGGGCAGAAGTAACTTGGCCCGCCAACCCATGGGATTCTCCCTCCCTTTTTCAATCTCCTCTTCTGTATTGTCGCCGTCTTCCAAGGCGGCGCATAATTGCCAGAGTACTACTTAGGAAGCTTCTTGCTATCTAGGTTCTCGAAGAGAGCAAGATTGCTACTATACGGAGTAAACATCAAAATTCCAAAAAGACCAGAGGTGGTTTTTCAGTCTTGTAAATAACACACATCACACATACAAATGTATCATGTATCTTATTGACATGTAACGGTACGCCTAGATAGACACGCAACTGCCAATTCCGTTGAAATCTACTTGCGGAGCGTGAATTCTCTGAAACCCAGCATTCGACCATCTCCCTCCATATATTTTTAGAACAAAGAAATCCAACACAAAAGCCATCATCATGTCAGGTAAAACCAAGAGCAAAGATCCCTTGTCTTTAGTCGCCGACGAAGAGAGCGGACTTCTCCTTGGGCTTGGTACGAAGAAGTCTCCATGCTCGTTGGGAGCTCCACTAGCTCCCGATACTGGACTAGCAAGCACCATCTACTCTTTTTTCTTGCACTGTGCGCGAGGACTTGTCAAGCTCCTCTGCTGCTGGTGCTGCTTTCGCCGTGGAGAAAATACATCTATCGCATGTTTGCCACCAGTCGTTGTCTCTCAAAAATCAGAAAAGGAAGACGAATGGTCGTTCATCGACTTGGAAAAGGCAAATACTGACAAACGGAAGAACAAGGAGAAACTTGACGATGACACGGCGTCCTGCTCCGAGGCGGAAGAGGAAGACAGCGGCGAGATAGAGTGCCCCACAACACGCTCTGGTCACGACTCTAACACAAAGCTGACCTCATCGTCGAAGTTTCCAGATTCGCCCCCGGAAATGTCCTTAGAGGATGCTATCCGACATTGCTCTGCCAGTTTTATCCAAGCTCTGTTTCGTGGCGTTCGAACTCGTAGTAGTCCGGTGGTTCAGAGGTGCCCTGCAAAAGACAAAATTAAATATTTCTACAAGAGCTTCACAGCGAGCTTGCCCCCTAGCGAGGAATGTTTGCACTTGAGCTTGCCCACGTGCTTGGCTGCCAGCGACGATGCGCTTCTTGTTGAGTTGCGGACGCAAAAGTCGACTCTGAAGAGAGAACTCAAGCAGTATGAGATCGATTTTGAAACGATACATAATCGATATCCTACCAAGAAGGAGAAGGAACCGGTCCGTCACAAGTTCGAACGTTACCACGCTTTAAAGAGGTCCATTGAACTGTTGGAAGAACCAGAGAAGAAGCGAGCCATGACGCGAGAGATGATATGCAAGGCATCCCCCACCTACGAGAGCTGCTTGGAACGGCGTGCCAAGTTGTGTCTTGTCCAAGCATTTCTCCCCGACAAGGTGAAAGAGCCGTTTGACCAATTGTACATTGCCTACCACGGAGAAGTCGCTCGGGGATTTGATGCCTATATCACTCGCGCCAAGGAACAAAAACAGAAACTCCACCCCATTTTGAGAGACTTTGAGAAGGAATTCTTCAGGGAGCACGGACGCCAAGTTTCTTCTTTTGCCGATATCAAACCTTACGCTCGCGAGTATAGACGCTACAAGGAATTAAAAAAGATTATTAGGTTGTCGGTACCGGAAGAGTGAGACTATCAAAGACAGTGGAGAATATGGCAGTATATTGCTGTCGGGGCTGGCGTGACGCCCTCTCTATCCGACGCTATTTGTTGGAGTCATGAAGTTCGTATGACGCCTGGTCCACCCACCCGACAGGGTCTATCTTTCTCCTGGCTGATTTGCAACTCCACGTGATTTTACTGCTCGTTTATAGCTGTATATTATAGAGTAGCGCTGTCTATAATCACGTGGATTTGTCTTCAAAGTTTTACACGGTGCTTCAAGGCAGCCCGTGTACCAAATCCCTGCCAATCCATTCCTTTGTATGTGTTGTTTCACATTTGACTACTCTCAATGTGCCACTCTTGCAGATGCAGTAGCGGGAGAGGATTTGAACCTTGCATCCATCGTGTAAGGAGAATATAAAATTGAATTCCCTTCACCCTACAGTGTTTGCAAAGGTAAGAAATCCAATGGAGGAAGGTGTTTAGCAATGATGGACATTGCGTGTCTCTTGTCGGTTGGTAAATTCTTTCATTTATGCTCGAACTTGTAAAAGGATATGGAGCATACACTGAATTCAAACTCCAAGTGGCACCTTCGTCACCAGGTGACCTAACGAGGGCACCCGAGTTTCCGTAGTAGACAATTCGCCATCAAAGATATCTGGCACTCGTACATACCCTTCCATGAGTACCCGGGCACTACGACTCATGACCGCCTTTTGGACTTGCCAGCTTCCGTCTACCAATTCCACAGTTGCACCAACCTTTAAGGTTCCCGAGGGATGACCAAAGGTAATGGTTTCGCGAGGACCACTGTCATTGTCGGAGGCCATATTCACAATGGTACCTGGAATGGCTGCCGCCGTGGCAATGGCAACAGCGGCCGTTCCCATCATGGCATGATGTAGTTTCCCCATGGACAAAGCCCGGACCAAAATATCAGTGTCTGCAGGTTCCACAACTTTTCCACTGGAAGCAGTGTAGGCTTGTTGTGGTTTGGCCACAAAGGCAAGTTTGGGGGTATGTTGACGGTCGGCAGCTTGCTCCACACAATCGATCAATCCCATGGCCACGGCTCCGTGAGCACGCAAGGATTCCAATTTGGCCAGTGCTTGAGGGCTGTCGTTAATGACGCTCTGTAATTCCATGCCTGTATAACCAATGGATGTCGCATTGACAAAAATGGTGGGAATGCCCGCGTTGATCAGGGTGGCTGGAACGGCACCAAATTCCGGAGTCGTCAAAACATCAATCGTATTACCAGTCGGAAATAACGTCGATGACACTGGATCGAGAAATTCCACCACTACTTCAGCGGCAGGAAAGGTGACACCATCCAATTCAAAATCACCCGTTTCTTGGACTTTTCCATTCGTGACAGGGATATGTGCCACAATGGTCTTTTGGATATTGCTTTGCCAGATCTTGACAGGAATAATTCCTGTTCCCTCGCTCGACAATAGATGATGATCTACCATGCCATTTTGAATGGCAAAGGCACCGACGGCCGCTGTTAAATTTCCACAATTCCCACTCCAATCGACAAAGGACGAGTCAATGGCCACTTGACCAAACAAATAATCGACATCATGATCACGGCAAGTACTCTTGTTGAGTATTACTGCTTTGCTCGTACTGGAAGTTCCTCCTCCCATGCCATCCATTTGCTTGCCGTAAGGATCGGGACTTCCCATTATCCTCAATAACAACTGGTCGCGCCATTTTCCAGCTTGTTGGCAAACCTCTGGCAAATCCTGGAGATGAAAAAAGACACCCTTACTGGTACCTCCGCGCATATAAGTAGCCGGGATTTTGAGTTGTGGTTTCTGCATCTTGTAATGGTTGTTATGGTTATGAATCCATCTACGACAGCTTTTAGTAGTAGACGTAGTAGAAGTGGCAGTGAATCGTCTGCTGCTGCTGCTGCTCCATCGCCAGCAACAAGTCTTGAGCGAAACAACATTGTGAGAGATTGCCGACATGTTAGATAGAATTTCGGGGTATGTCCTACTAGTGAAGTCGACACGTACACAACTTACTGAGCTTTCTTCAATTGTGCCTGTGGCGGTCAATCGCCACTGGCTTTCCTTCAGCAGATGAAAGATCCACAAGCTGCGTCAGGTGTATGGAACGTCATGATGCGCCGAATCCTGACTAGTTTCTTATCACCAAGGCTTTGTGGTAGACTCTCCCATCATCAACTGGAGGTTGTTGTTCACGAACCCTGAGCCGTTGCCACTCGTGTACGAACTCGTGGAGGCATTCCGGGTGGCTGTGCATCCTTGTAGCGAGGTTCTTTCGCACGAACTATGAACCGTTGCCACTCGTGTGCCCACTCGTGTATGAACCAACGACCGTGTTTGGGGTATTGGTGCATCCTTGTCTTCTCGTGGATCTTGGTATTAGCACAATCGTGCGTAAAAAAGTGTTCCGGTACGTACCATGTCTCCAGTCAAAACCCAAGAGTCAAAGAGAACGAGTAGCGTGCGTGTTGGCGGGAAATCTGGTCACATAGGAGCAAGATCTTCTGAAGGACGGTCCACTTACAAGAATAGCCCGGGACTTCAAGCCGTTCATGCTTTTTGAAAAACGAATGACACAACTAACATGGGTAATATTATCGATGCCACTAACAGACAAACGATCGTTGAAACTGCTACTGGCAGACAAACGAAAAGCCAATGCTTTAGAAATAGCTTGAAAATCTCATATTGCCATAAACTAAAACCAAGCGTCATTTCAGCCATTCATGCACACAAACGACCATTACCACCTCATTAATTCAGAAAACCAATCATGAGCACCACAATGGACTCCACAAAAATGACGCCTGAAGAAGAGCCAAACCAAGAAACAACGGCGGCTCTGGAGGATGAGCCAACCGAAGAAACAACCGTCGCCGATGAAGATGATAATGTGAAGGATGATTGTGAGGATGAATTTTATGATGCCGATGACGAAATGTTCGAGGATACCAAAGAGGTCTACGACTATGACGAAAACGACACTGCCAAGCCTCGTACCAAAAGCATGTTGATGGCCCTGTTGGCATTGGCAGTAATGGCGGTTCTTGTCGTGGGACAAACAACCAAACGACAGAATGACAAAACCGATGCCATGACTATTATGGAGCAAGAAGAGGTCGAAGCCGAAGATTACCGACGACGCACACAAAGTTCTTCCAGCAGTGCCTTTGCCACCAAACAAGTTCGATTCTATATCACGGGCGATGCTCCCTATGATTTGTATCAAGCTGCACAATTGGAAAGTTACATGGAACGCATTCCTTCCGATGCCGAGTTTGTGGTGCATGTGGGAGATATGCGCTATGCTGGCGATAAGGCTACGTGCACCAGCCGAGAATATGCACAAGTCGCGAATATTATGAAAAAATCACGGGCACCCGTATTCATGCTGGTCGGGGACAATGATATTGCCGATTGTCCCAATACGGAGCAGGCCTGGAGTTACTGGCGACGATCCTTGGATATGTTGTGGGAACAATGGGGAACTGGCTTTCATCGACGTCAAACCATCGGTCGATTGTCTGGTACCGCCGGCACAGGGACATGGTCCTTTGTCTTGAATGATATTTTTTTCATGGGCGTCCATTTGACCGATACCAGCAGTCCTCATGTACGAGAACAAACGGTTTGGGCTATTGACAGTGTTCGGGCCTATTTGCAACAAGTGCGGCCCCGGACAGGACGCATTGTTCTCTTTGGACATGCCGGCCCTGAAGAATCGGATGAAAACTATTTGTTCTTTAGTTACTTGTCCAGAAATTTGTCCTTTGAGGGTGCTCCTCCACTTCTCTACATTCAAGGGGATTGGCATTATTGGGATGCTGAAGAAAAATTCTTTGGCATGCCCAATTGGATGAGATTTACGGTTGCTGGTGAAACTGAAGAGGGGCCCACACAAGTGACTGTAACGTCCACGGGGGGTCCTTCCGATGCTAGGGTGGCCTTCCGATATCGACGACGATCCTAAGAACCTATCTCGCTTTGTTTGCTGAGTTTGCTGGCAACATTATGAAAGTGTTGCTTGAAGAAAATTTGCCACCAAGTGATGGTTCCCAGTTGTTTTATTCCTACATAAATTTCCTTATAATAGCTATTCTCTCAACCCCAGTGGTACATACTACTATAGGTCCTACTTCTACCACTTAGCATAAATTCGTCGACAATGGCCGGCGCAATAGGACTACTGTAAGAGGTTATAGATCGACCAATAACCGGAAAAAGCATGAGGAATAAACACAAATTGGTAGCGCACACGATCCATTTGTTTGCACTGGCACCCAATGAATAATGCTCAGGATGAAGGATGACTTTTTAGTTTTAATTGCGGTTGTCGTCCGGTACTAAAACATAAGTAGAGTTCTACAGAACTTTTATTTTGCGAATTTTATTTTGCGATCGCAAAATAAACTTCGCAAAATAAAAGTTCTGTAGAACGCCACGTGCATTTTCCTACCAGACCTCTCTGGGTTTAGAATTCGGCCGTTGATGCTTTTGACCTTTACAAGGAAGGAGTACGTTACTTTTCTTGATTGGTAAAAAAACTATGTTACTTTTAATTCTTGATTGGTGAAAAACTCACTCTTTCAATTACTCCGAGTAATTCTATTTGACAACATGCCGAAGGTAAGTTACTGTTGGACAATGGCAAAGTCTCATCGTTGCCCTCCTCATTCATCTCCCATTGGTGTTCTATCAACTCCGCAGCTCATTGTCAAGCATGAACCGCAAGTCCAAGCCTATTTGCTTGAGGCCATTCGCCATTGCAAAAACAATCCAGATGGACGTCTTCTCAACAAGACTGAAACCAGAGTGATTGCTGTCCGACGTGGTGTTGAGTTGCACGAGGTTGATGGATCTATTTGCAAGTATGTTTACGATGCCAGGCAGTTTTTGCTAGAAGAGAATGGAGAAGTCACACTCCAGCCCCATACGGTTGTCAAGTGCTACAGCGAGGGCGAGCCAGTTCCCTATTCACTCCATGGACTCTACTTTTCTAACAAGGATGGCACTAACAGTCGTCCTGTCCTTGCCGACGAAGACGTCCGACCTCTAGTTCGCTCTGATGAAAAGTACTGGAGCAAATTGGGATACATTCGGTCTCTGCGGGATGAAATCGCCAAGGATTACTCTTGTGCCTCTGTCGCCCGTCTTGGTGAAATTCTGGCCGATGACGTTGCCGAATTTAACGACATGAAGGAAAGGCACCGTAACGAAAGGCGTCGCGACGAAACGAATCGACGCTATCTTTTTGGTGACAACCACAACGAAAACGACGATGGAAATGACGACGGCAACAATGGCACCCTTGCCCGCACTCTCTTCCAAGACGACAGTCAAGCTTTGACGGCCACTCGCCGTGTTGGATTCCAAGGCTTGACCAACGTCCGTCAAGCAGACATTGTTCAGGAGTACATGGAAATGGAACGTCAAGACACTGAAGTTGTCATGAATATTGTAAGTGTCACCCATCCAACGCCTGGTTCTTGTTTTCTTCCAGATCCCTCACATTCAATCCATTTTGTAGGCGAACAGCAACAGAGCTGGCATTCTTGCAAATAGCAATGCTGTCAATGGCAATAATAATGCCATTGCTGGCAATAATATTGCCATTGCTGGCAACAATCGCGCCATTGATGGAAATAACATGGCCATGACGTCTAACAATGACATTGCGGCTTACCTTCGCGAACGTGCTGCGAAGAGGGACCGCTTCATTGCCAGCGTCTTGGGTACACCGGCTTTGCCACCAACTGGACAGCCTTTGCTAGCCAACCACCCACACAATGATGGGAACAATGGACAGTTGTTGTTGGCGGATCGCCCTCACAACGACAATCAGGAAAACGTGTTGGCCGAAAATGGACGGTTGTTGTTGTCGGATCGTCCAGACGACAACCAGGAAAACTTGTTGGCCGATCGTGACAACCAGGAAAATATGGCTCCTGTGCTTGCCACCCCTGGTCGCAAGCCAAAGGCTCGCCGCGCCGTTACGGAACCTTCAAAGCCGACTCGCAGATCTACTCGTCTTCGCGAGCCAAAGACACCCAAGAATGGCTAGGTCTTGGTGCTCTGCTGATTTGTTCGCCGGAGACAAGGGCACGAACAGGAATTATTATATTTGGAATTATTATACTTGACTACACATTTACCGGGCCGACCGAATTCGAATAAACCATGTAACAATTTCGTCGGAGACAAGGGCACGAACAGGAATTATTGTATTTGACTACATATGTACCGGACCGACCAAATTCGAATAAACTATGTAACAATTTATTAGTAGAATGAAACCGCTCTAGCAGCATTAAAAAACATGGCGACTCACTGTATTAGAATAGAATAGCGACTTTACTCCTTCGTGTACATGGCCTTTAGACGTTGAAAATTGGCTGTTCCTGGATGCAAATTGTTTTCGGGTCGCATTGTATAATCCATGCAATTGCCCAAATCTTGGTTGTAGGGATTTTCATCGGTATGCGGTAAACCAAAGCCGTGCCCCATTTCATGACAAAGAGAATAGGCGCGTTTGCTGTCATCGGCATTGTACAAGTAGTATTCATTCATTTGTGCGACACTGCTGACAATGACGCCATTCGAGTTGACATCGAGTTCATTGAAACCCAAAAAACTGGAATCCCCAAAATTAGCGTTGCAAACCTTCATGACGCCCTGGACGCGAGCACAGTTATGATCTACGGCGACGCGTTTGGTCGTCAGGAAAAGAGCCTCGGATTCGTTCCATTCGGCCACCATTGTATCAAAGAGGGATTGCCAGTCGTCATCGAGGGCATTCCAAATCTCCAACGTTAATTTATTGCCACCAATGCTGTGTTCCCAAAGCCGCGTCGTGTTGTGGGAAAGATAAGGATCTTGATTTTGATTGTTGATCCAATAATCTTATCCCGTCGTCAGAGTCGCCACTCAAAACATTACTAAAGTCACCAAATCCCAAGTCTTGGATGGAGTCAATCGATTCACGCCCACTCAGAAGAAGAATGCCGTGCAAAAAAAAGTAGCTAAAGGCCCCCAACAGAACCAAGCTCCCCGTTGTGATGAGTGCCCACTTTAGCTTGGGGTTTTGAATCGTACATACTTTCATCCCCTATATCTGTCTTTTCGCTTTTTGCTTCGTGCTATTTTCTGTTGTGGGTTTTTATGGTATTGTTGGCAGCTTGTCTATCGGCACCATACTATCGCATCTACCTTTTCGCCACGATCGTGTCAAAAAGTATTTCATCGAAAAAGTGAGTCAAATTAAAAATTGCGTTCAACGCCTTCCCTCTCAACACGTTCGATCACCACTTGATGTTCGTGTCAGACGCAATCCCGCGATGACGTCAGTCTCATTTTTTCCAATCTTGGCACAGAACAACATGGTATCTCCTGCAAAATATTCCAACACAGCATTAAAATCCTATACTAGTCAAACAATACCAAGGTACCCGAAAGACCAAGTAAAAGTACCGTCATTCAGTCTGATCCTCTCTCCGCCAAGCAACCGATCGAGCGACACTACTAATGAAGGTATCATAGCTACAATCACAAACTGAATAGGCATAAAGCTTCTAGCGGCGTGCTTGTCTGCTGTTGAGCATCAAGTCCAACACCCTTGATTTCGTTTTGAAGTGGTTCTTTGACATTTCTTTGTGGAAGAATGTTTTTTGCATTTTCCAAATGGAATATTTCTGTCTTCGCCGTCCTGGTTTTGCAACTAGCGAGGAATGCATGTCTCGGGTTCATCACAAAAGGGGCTGCAATCCAGTACCCAAGACAGCAAGGAACTACTCTATTGCAAATGTCTTCCACGCCGCCAACCTTTATGGATGACGTAGTCTCACCACGACAATTAGTGTCCCAGGGAATGGAGGCTTTTCGACGAGGTGATATTCAGGGTTCGATTGATCTGTTTGACAAGGCCGATGCCAAAGTTCCCGATGGTTCGTTACGACCCTATCTATGGCAACGAGGGTTAAGTCTTTATTATGCCGATCGGTTCCAAGATGCTTCCGAACAGGTATGTAGCAACTCATTGTTATTTTAATTGCCCCCTTTTTAATTTTTGGATAGCTCAGCCATCATCATTAATATTTTCCCTTTCTGTTGTGGATGCGGTACTACCGATATATCTGTTTGTGAAGTTTCGAATAGATGTCAAAGTGAATCCCCTGGATGTTGAAGAAATTGTATGGGATATTGCGAGCCTATCGCGTTTGAACCCCAATCAACTACCACCTCCGTCCATGATGAGTTTGCCCCAAGGAAGGACCGATCGAAGAAAAATAATGGTGCGTGGCGTGACGGACAAAAATGAATGGTAATTTTGTACTGTCTCTCAACATCAATATGCTGTCTCTCAAAACGGCCCTCGTCTTGTTTTTGGCCTCTACTATAATAGTCAACTGTTTACTCTTTATTTCGGGGCGAAAGTACCGAGGCGGATCTAGCAGCGGCGGGGCATGCAGGGAAGTAAGTAAAAAGGCAGAACTTGGCTGTTGCAACATATGGAACGATCAGAGTTACTCATATCTCTAATTCCCCCCGCTTTTTTACAAAGTATTGCCGATGAATTTTACTCGTTGTTCTATCTCGGATTGTACTGTGAGTCACGAGGTGAAACATCCAAGGCTTCTCACTACATGAGACAAGCTGTGGCAACGGAATACGCCACCGGCAGAGGACGAGGAGATTATATGACGTCGTGTGCTCGAATCCACTGTAAGCTTCGATCGTGGAATTTAGATTAATGGACAATACTAGCTACCAGCTTATTGAAAAAGCAATTTTTAAAAATGGCTCCTCCGGCAGAGTAAATTCTACAATCCACCATCGAGTTG
>Ga0163148_10005308_pt1 | contig 12937 bp, 9 predicted proteins | sample OliLakLV19MP7P2_FD_148606 | JGI IMG/M metagenome (GOLD analysis project Ga0163148, IMG submission 148606) | Freshwater microbial mat bacterial communities from Lake Vanda, McMurdo Dry Valleys, Antarctica- Oligotrophic Lake LV.19.MP7.P2 | ecosystem: Environmental > Aquatic > Freshwater > Lake >... | reverse complement strand
GCCAAGCGCCCACTGACGAGCGAGTTTGTTGGACCACAAGACCGCGCTGGAGATCCTCTCCAGCGAGACTGACATGATGTGGGTGAGACTCGAGGCTGTTGACATGGACAAAGAACGGAGCTGCTGTTTTCTTGGTGGAGTCGTCAGAGGGTGCTTAAACTGGGGTTCAACCCACCCTGCAACGCAGTTGGAACGCTGCTGCTCCCACAACGCAGCCGACAAGGCTGGTTTGACACAGGGCGCCGCTGCTTCAAGATGGGGAGACACAGCTGGTGGATTGACACAGGGACATTGGCTGCGAAGCCTCTTCAGCACAGTGGCAACAGTTGTTTAGCAGCGTTCCTTGGTGGGAGCCCTTGGAACAGCGCAGGCAAACCCTTGCTGCTGGTTGACCCCAACTGCGTCTTAACTGAGCAGTTGCCAGGCTCTGACATCCTGTGGATGTTTGGTGGTGGAGGGTGTGGAGGGCAAAGCAGCAGCGCCAACCACAGCGGCCCTCTGCTCTGCACCGGCAGGAGATTTGCCAACCAAGTTGTCAACTGTCTCAACAACGTGCGTTTCTTGGCTGAACTTCATCTCATTGGACCAACTGCTTTGCTTTCCAGATTCAGACTCAGCATGTTTGAAAACCAAAATGGCAGACACGCAGTTGCTTTGTGGCCACAAAAAAATGGCAGCCTGACCTCAAAAGCAAAGCAGCTTGCAGTGACAATTTGGTTGATCTGACAATCGTGACTCGCCAGGAGCTGTTGCCCATTGCATGTTGCATGGTGCACATTTTTGTGTTCATCTGATTGAGATTGGCAAAATGTTGCAAAGAAAGCAACATCTTTGTGTTTGACAAAAAGAAGTGAATCTGTTTTGTCTCATTGTGAGTGAGGAAACAAAGCAAGAATGGCAGAGCAGCAACAGCGCGTCGCTTTGGTTTGCCTTCCAGAAACCAAGTGACACATTGGCACTTCAGATGCAGATTTTCATGTGCACCTGAAACATCTGAATTGCTTGCTCACAGAACCAAAAAATCAATTGGTGTCAAAAACGCCAATGCAACAACACAAAGTTGCAGCAGATGTCAACATGCAATGGTGTGTTTGCCAGGGACTGGTGATTTGTTTGACACGCAGTCTTGAGAATCAGTTGTTGAAAGCAGACAATGTGCCCAGATGTGGTCAACGTGTGCAAATTGACACAGTTCCATGGGCTGACACAATGAAAAAGTCAAACAATGCATGACAATTTTTGTTGTTCAACATCAAAATGCGCTGCGTTAAATTTGAGTTGTTGCAAATGGAAATGAAAAGGTCACAACAACAAATGGCATGCAGAGAACGACAGAGATTCAGTCAGCGATGCTTGAATGAATGTCAGGTTCTCTTTCGCTGGACATCTGTCACTGGTTTCTTTGCAACAAAGAAATTGGTGTGCAAACCACCCTTGGTTGACTTTCAAAACAAAACAGACGCAATCCAACATTTGCATGAAGTCAGCAGCAGTCGTTGAGTGTCCATGTTGCATCAGGCTTGGTCTTCACAGAGTTTGAACAGACATGGCATGTCCTTCTGAACTGAATCTGCCCATGACTGTCAAGTCTTGCAGAAGCTGAGCCAAGTTGGGCATGAATCACCATGACCTGAGCGTCATGACCTGAATGGGATTTGCCAGCATGGCTCCTGTGCTGCAAATGACACTCAAAAGGGTTGCAGCTTTGGGGTGCATGCAACTGCCCCTCTGGCTGTTGACTCAGAGACAACCATCAAAAAATGACTGTTTTGCCAAACTGGAGAGGGGACAACTTGTGGTGGCAGATCAAAAGTTGGTCGTCCTTGTTGGCTCTGATTTGGTTCATTCACCATGGTGCCACCGACCACTGTTCAGACTCCTTTTCCCCACTTTCCAGTGACGCGTTTCCTGTTTTTTTCAACATTTTGCTTGGCGTCGTTTGCAACTCCTGGGTGGCATCAATCTGGACTGATGACTTTGAGTCTGCATGAAGGACTGCCATGATCAGCACCCAAATGGGTCCGTGCGCAGCAGATGAGAACATTGTGAGGTGCGCCAGCGCGTGGACATCATGGATTGGCGGTTCACCCAAGGGTGGGTGACAAGCGCTCAACTGTTCAACACTTGATGGGCATGCAAAGCAGACCAGCCCTAGCACACGCTGACAAGCCAATCAATGACAAAAGAGTCAACCCTCAAACAAAGTTGCAACAGACATCAAAAAGCGCAATGTTTGCCTAGCTGACATCTGACTGGAAGCGCTCTGAAACTGACAAAAACTGACAAAAAGAGTGCGTTTTCCATTGTTTTCAAAACAATGACCTCAGAAACAAGTCCCATCATTTGCCATGCGTCAGTCACCCTTTTTTGTTTTCCATGATTCCCCAACTTTGCTGCTAGCAACAGTTTCTGTCACAGGAGCAAGTTTTCTCTTGTGAATGCTGATGTTTGTGCTTCCTCCAGCTCCACTTGTGAGTGTGTGTTTGAAGGGTGTTGGTGGTCGCATTGGTTGACTTTGATGGGCAGTCCAGGGTTGTTTTGGAAACTTCTTCTTGTTGGCCCATGGAAATGTGTCTGAGATGGCTAATCATTTGCAGCGCCGATGGGCACAAAACTCACCAAGATTGTTTTGCTTAGCATCGTTTTTCTCTCAGACTGGTGACGGACTCCACTGAACTGTGGTCATGAGTGTGGACCACTGTCATTGAGGCTCAGAGGAGGGTTTGCTGGCCATCTGTTGCAGTGTGGGTGGGGTGGCTGCACCGCGCATTGTTGTTGTCATAGAAGATTGGTCTCCATCACAGATTTTGAACAGAGAACAAAGTTCTGCTCTGGCTGAACATCTGCCAAATCTTTGGTCTTCTGGATGACTTCTCCATCACAAGTGTCGACAATTTCATCCCGATTGTCTTCCTTTCCCAATTCAGTGAGAGCTTGGAGCTGTCACTGATGACTTCGCTTCCATCTCCAAAGGTCTTCTTCTTGACCATCACAACATTTGACATGCTAGGTTTTGACCATTGTTGTCACTCTTTTTGGTCTGTTTTGCCACATTTGATCATTTCGGGCCTGGAAGCAATGCCCCCAAATCGAACTTCCTGTTGTTGAATCTCTTTTCAATTCTTTCACTTTGTTCTCCGTCCTTGTCCTTTTCGTGCATGCGCGCCTCAACACAAAGACAGTTTTTGTTTTTGCTCTGCTAGCTAGCAGCCAGTGACATCATCAATTTGACAAGCAGCATGTCAAACGCATTTACATTCATTCGGGATTTGAATCTCCTGTCAGTAGATAAGCTGGAAGATGAATCTTCTCCCAGCCAACAAATGTTTTTTGGGATGCATCTCTCACGAATCTTAACCTTGCGATCCGGAACCGCCTCAGTTCCCAGTCTGGCGAATAAATCTTTCTTCATTTTTCTCTTCATTAATTTTTTAATAATTCACGCAGCACAACCCCAAAACAAAAAAGAAGCATGTTCCAGCTGCGACCACTTGCCCTATTGCTGCTACTCTTGGAGACACCCTTGGTGTCTCCAATGAAGATGCACACCCAAATCCAGCCACACTACCTGGTAGGTCTGCTCAACTATCCCAACTCGTTCATTCCCGATATCTTGCAGAACCACACCTCGGGAACGTACATTGAACAAGGCGACGAAATGTGGACTTCGTCCTTGAAAGTCCCATTTTCCGATATTCCCGGCGTGGGATTCTCCGACATGGAGTTTTATTATGACGAGGAGGGCACCATGGTTGTGGGCGAGTATTATTGTTTGAGTGATAATGGATTTGGAACCTCAGCAAACTCGGCAGATTACCCTCTCAACATTCAGCACTTGAAGATCCAAAAGCCCTTTACCTACCGTCATGGTGATTCCACCTTTGATACGTACACGGAAGCGATTAACTTGGGAACAGCATTGATTCATGATCCGCTCAATTTCATCCAATGGGAGAATGGAGCCGATATTCAAGGTAAATATGGAACGCGCAGTCGATGTTGTGCGTCGCGCGCAACTTTGATCATGTAAATTCTCAGGCGTCGTTTTCTTTTCCGTCGCAAACCAAGTTACCTATAATATCCCTGACTCCACTTGGGATGATTACAGGGAGCTGCGTGTCTTGACAGGCCGTGACTTTGACGTGGAAGGATTGGCCGTGATCAATCAGACCTGCGCTGTGGTCGGAGAAGAGCTCATGCCGGCTCTCTTTATGGTGAACCCCATGACCGGAGTTGTGCTTTCTCCATTTGTTCGCACTCCTGATATTGACGCCGATGGAAATTTCAACGGGAAGTTCCTATCCACCAGCGGCGATAAGGTGCACTGCGACATGGCTGCCTTGGAAAGCAACGACTGTATGAGGGTAAATTCTTCAGTCGTCGATGAATCGACCTATCGCAAGCATGATCCCTCTGGTGGCTATGAAGGCTTTTCCGTTTTGGCAGATAAGACTATCGCGGCCTTTCTGGAGAAGAATTCCGGTGATACGACGCTGAATGAGGAGCCAGGGGTGAGAGTCTACCACGTCGTGCCAGGAGATTGCAGCGAGGGATCCGCGCCAACCTTCAAAGCCTTCCTAGGATACTACCAGTTTGAAATCGGCGGTACCAACATTGCGGACGTCTCGGCCATCCCGGGCTCATCCCGCTATGTGGCCGTGATTGAGCGCAATGCTTTTCCTTCGGGTCACATGTTTCCAAGCCCAACCATGCCGGCTAATAGGCTCTGCATTGTTGATTTGTTTGACACGAATGCTGACATGGTCATGAATAATAAACGGTGCATCATCAACTACCACAGTATATCCGATCCGTTTGATGTCGATGGCAACGGGATCTTCAAATATGCGCAAACGCAAGTGACCCACGAAGCTTTGGTCATCGTGGACGACTATTGCCTTGTGGCAGGCACGGACACCAACTATCCCTGGACGGACCAATTTGAACTTGAAGAGGCGGACGTCCCATTCTCTCAAGAGGTGGCGGATGCTCGTTTTATGGTCATCTGTTTTGTGGAGCCCCTTTTCAACACGGATTATTTGGAGGATTTCATGGTCTCTCCGCTGACCTCAGAACTTGCTGGTTCTGCGGTGTCAAAAATCCCAGAAGACTCCCAAGACAATGCAGCTACTGAGGGGGGATCAGGTCGTCGACAGCTGCGAAATGGTTCTGCTTAAGCCCGGCTTCAGCAGAACTGATTTGCTTCACACTGCTGCAAAGCCAGTGTGGATAATCTTTTAGAAAACATTAAATTAGTTCCCTGCAAAGTTGCATGGTAGCACACCAGTCCAATGATTTTATAGAAATTCAGAATTTGCCATTCCCAAAGTCTAACCTGCACCAACAGCAAACAACAGAACAGCACAGGGACGTGCCTCACACATGTGTAATGGTCCAAACTGTCGGATAAATTTATAGGACAATTTTTGCGACAGTTTTACACTGCTATTTTACACTACAATTTCGAAAATTGTCGCATGCATTTATCCAACAATTTTTATGTGACAATTACACTACGATTTTCAGTGCTGTCAATTCGGAGTTTCACCCCTGTTTTCATGTGATTCGGTTTTTCAAACTACAATGTGCGCAGGGCATGCCAAACTGTGGTGTGAACAGTGCTGTGTTTTTATAGGTCAATTTATCCGACAGTTTTGCACTACAATTTTATTCTACAATTTTGAAAATTGTCGTGTAAATTTATCCGACAGTTTGGACCGTCACACACATGTGTGAGGCACGTCCCAGTTGACACATGTGTCATTCAGTGTCGCGGGGCAGGTGAGGGCCTCTCCAATTTGTCAAATTTGGTAACAACTTTTGTCTGGGCTGTGATGGCACATTCTTGCAAAAGATTCAGTCGTGTCAAACAACAGCAACTGAATGCGGCAACACCAGCCAGAAGCAACAAATGGGCAGTCTGCAACGCTGCAGAGCCTGACAGAGTCAACAAAGCGGAAACCCAAAGAGCCCGGTTGGAACCTGTCAGGTGCTGCAAACAAGATGTCAACTTTCCTCAGAGAGACCAATTTCAGCTCAAAGAGGCGGATGTCCATCGCTGACCGCATGCTTCTTGTGCTCAAGCATTTCAACCCTGAGTGTCACATGCACAAAACCCCTTTGCCAGAAACCAAACTGACATGTCACAAGGAAAATGACCCTGCGATGCACATTTTGAGATTTTCAGTCATCCGCACAAAAGACTTTTCACTTGACACCTTCACCATCAAATTTGACTGCAATGTTCCCAGCAAGCAAAATCTTTCATGCAAAGAAGCAGAATGCAAACAAGTGCCCTGGTCTGCAGAAGCAAATTTGCTTTGTTCTGTGTGTCTCCAAAAAGGAAGAATTGAAGTTCTCAAACAAAACATGTCAACTGGTCCAACATCACAGTGATGTCTGTCCACCAAAAAACTCTGTTCAAAAGGAGTCAAATGGTGCAGTGAGGCTTTTTGTTGCCCAAGTTTGACCATTGACAGAGATCATTGCCACACAATGACGCTGCAGTTTGATGGAAATTCAAAACATTGATTGTCATGACAGATGCACAAAAAACATTCATCACTTCTGCCCTGATGAAAAACAACCACAAGAGACATGTCAAGAAGTTGCCAGAGCCAGAGCCATGGGTCTCATCAATGGCATGGACTCTGCTTCGTGCTGATGGGTTCTTTCAGCATCAATGCCGCCACAAAACCAAAAATTTGGTCATGTCAGGTTCTCGAAGTGGATTCAGCAACCAAATGGCTTTGGATCACCCAAATTCACACCAAGTGAGCCAATTGTCATCATCAGAACATCCACAGCTGAAAGAAATGGACACCATTGTGCGAGCTCTCTTCTCATTTTGGCGGTGACTTGTGATGGAGGCAAACATGCAGAATTGAATGTTTGTGAACCAGCCTGGGGTCAACATCGACCTGGTGGATGACGAGACCTTCCACTTGTCACAACCCCACCTCATTGAGCAAATCCTTCGTGACCTGAACCTGGACGGAGAGAACGCACAAGCTAAGGAGACTCCATCCCCAATGTCTCGGGTGCTTGGAGCGCATGAGTCATCTCCAGTTTTTCATGGTCACTTCCATTGCCGAAGCGTTCTGGGCAAACTGAACTGCCTGGAGAAGCGCTCTCGTCCCGACATTGCCCACACAACCCATCAATGTGCAAGGTTCTCCTCCGATCCAAGAAAGGAGCACGGCAAGTCAGTGTGCATCCTGCTCGCACTGGTGCTTCGAAACAGCTGGCACACAGTCCAGCTGGACTGTGCGCTGGCTTTGCCTCAAGCCCCGGTTGATCGGGAATGCCACATGCAAATTCCCAAAGGAATCAAGATCAACAGACCTGGAAAATGGGCACTGCGAGTTCACAAGAACATCTGCGGACAAAAGCAAGCAGGGAGAGTCTGGAATCAGCATCCAGTGGACAAGCCAGTCACGAAGGTCGGCTTTGAACAAAGCGGGCACGATGAGTGCGCACTCTGTCGCGGAAACGTCATGTGTGCACTGTGCACCGATGACCCCCTCCTCGCTGGTCTGGACAAGGAAGAACTTCAACAAGTCATAGCCGACATCAAGAAGGCAGGACTGGACGCAACGGAAGAAGGAGACATTGAAGATTTCCTTGGGGTCAACATCGACCAGTGAGGTGGATGACGAGACCTTCCACTTGTCACAACCCCATCTCATTGAGCAAATCCTTCGTGACCTGAACCTGGACGGAGAGAACGCACAAGCTGAGGAGACTCCATCCCCAATGTCTCGGGCACTTGGAGCACATGAGTCGTCTCCAGCTTTTGATGGTCACTTCCACTGCCGAAGTGTTCTGGGTGAACAAAACTGCCCGGAGAAGCGCTCTCGTCCCGACCCATCAATGTGCAAGGTTCTCCTCCAATCCATAAATGGAGCACGGCGAGGCGGTGAAATGGCTGGGACGATGTCTCCGAGCGACCCACGACAAATGCATTTGCATTCGTCCAACGGATGGCAGGTGCAATTGTCATGGAATTCATTTCCGGGGTCATCAATCCTTCTGATGACCTAACCAAACCACTTCGATGGGTGTCACACGAACACAACCGACATGCCCGCCGAATCATGGGGCATTGCTAACTTGTGTTCATTCTGTTTTTGTTTGACTTGTTGAAGACTTCCACCTGTGTGAGGTCTGTCACCCACTCTTTTGGGTGATTCGTTTTTGTCATGAGACTTTCTGTCCGTTCTCTTGAAATGGACTCATGACTCAGTCACAAATTGATTCACAAACACACAGTCTTAGCATCAGAAGATGGATGCATGTCCTCCATTGTGACCCTCAGTGAACACAATGATGTGGCACACAGCTTGAGCATGTGTCATCTCTGGGGTGCTCCACCAATCTGGAGTCCTGTCCAAACACTTAACTGCTGTTCAACCGTCACCGAACCGGTACGTCGTACAGGTGGGACTCACTGCTTTGGCCATCTAGAGCTAATAGCACTGACTGCAAGCGATAATAGTTGACGCGGCAGGTGTGCTAAATCTTCTAAACAGTGCACAGTTGAGCATCATACTAAATTTTGTTGGCTTTTCCAGATGAAGAACAGCGTCTCACGAATTTGTTGAACTCAACGATGCTCTAGTACTATCAGACTGATCGACGTTGCCATTAGATCCTGAGATCGGGCAGATCACTTTGAGGATCTTTCACACTTTCTTGCCAAGCATCTCTCATCACCATCACTTGCTACAACCCTTCTTACTTTGTTCTCGGCATGGCAACAGCAGCTTGCACAGTAAATCAAAACCCGTGACTAAAGTAAAGTCATAATTATCACAGAAGATCAGTATGAATGAAGTGGCCGAGAGAAACGAAAAACCAAAAGAGGGAGGCCAACTGCTAGTTGATAACGATGTATTAACACAGCTAGATTTGGAAAAACAAGGAGAGGCCGAGCTCATTTGGAACCAGAGAATTATCAAGCATGAAGAAACAAAGGCTGGCAACAGCCAACGAGAAGGAATCAAGCTTTTCGAGAGCGATTTCCCCATCGCCAAGGAAGCCAAGATGACCGAGGAGAAGGCCGTCGGTGTGGGGCCAACGATCGAGGACCAACCCAGTCGCTGGTGCATCTCCTACGATCAACTTTTGGAAGTGGATAAAGAGGCTCGGCAGATGTTTGGAACATTCAGGTACAAAACGAAGACTATGCATGATATAGTGGAGTGCATTATTATGCCCAAATGCAAAGAGACAGGGAAATCATACGCTCGTTATCTCAACCCGGAAGGATTGCCCATCGAGTCCTTTGTCACACACGCATGGAATGGCTTCTTTGAGCACTTTGTCAGGTCCATTGTCGAAATCTACAAGACAAGAGTAAAGAAGCCGAATCTTTGGATTTGTGCCTTTGCACTGTTTCAGTCCAAGGACAGAGCTTCCATCCAGAAACAAATTGGCAACTCCCTGGAAGAGGCGCCCTTCGTTCGGGCTCTTAAGGAGGCTTCCGAATATTGTGTCATTCGCAATTCCACCATTGATATTTACAGCCGCATTTGGTGCGTATGTGAACTTATGCATGCCTCCAAGCTAGATCTGAGTCCGTCCGTATCAGGGCCAAATCAATTCAAAGATTTACATACAAGTTGTGTAGATGCAGAGGCGTCAGAGGAGGAAGATAAGAAAAGAATCCTCAATGCCATTGTGACAGAATTCGAGGGGGCCGAAACAATCGATATCAAAATACGTCTCTATCGGAACTACGATTCACAATACCAACCGGATCAATTTGATCGGGCCAAGATTTCTTTGATGCTTTGCTTTGGGTTTGCGGTCATGGTTGCTATCACTGTTGCCGTTACCTTTGTTGTTTCATCTCCAGCTGCAAGCATTGTTACCACAAGCCAGCCAACCAATGTACCAACGAGTGAAGCATCGTTGTCTCCAACAATTTCCGAGGCACCGTCCTCAGCACCGTCAATGCTTCCAACAGGGGCGCCTACAGCTGACTTTTGTAACATATCTATGAACATCACATCATGTTCGGAACGCGAGTCTGGCATAGACTGTCATATCTACCAAGACCTGATGGCCCAGGATGCCCTCGCAGCCGCGAATATGGCGGATTGCTTGAGCGACCCCATCGAAATCGAAATGATGTACGTTGGAGGAAGCTGCGACTACGGAACTCCTCCCGAGGGCCACGAGTCTCTTGCGAAGGACTGTTCAGAATACAATGGCGGCCTCCCATGGAACGTTTCAATTGTCATTACGTCTTCTACGAACCCAACACTCCTCTACTATGAAGGTGTAGTCAGTTACTCCCAAACAATAAAATTTTCCAACCCCGAGTTGTCACCTATTGCGGACATTCTCAATATCTCCATCTATTCCAACTCAGAAGATTCTTCACCTAAAACTCTGCTTCAAAGATCAGTGGAAAGACTTGACTGTGGTGCAGAACGTGGTGGTAGCATCAGTTGGGACATATACGGCGCTCTGGCTTTCATGGGATTCACCAGTATTGAGCAGGGAACCAAGAAATTAGTATATTTTTTTCCTATCACACAGTTTCCCATGGTGTTCCAGACGCAAATTAGCAATGAAGGTGTTACACCTGCGCGGATTACCAACTTGACTATCAACAGCATGCTGGACTCCTACGGAGAATATTATTCTGACGTATACACATATCCGCTTCCGAATAGTGGCCTTCGGCTAGATCCCGGAGATGGTAGTACTTTTGGATTTGTTGTAACCCGCAGTGCGACATTCAATGAAACCTACACCTTTCTCAATCTTGTGGATGGCGTGTCCGAAACGGGTATCTCTTGTTTTAGCGCTTCGTTGGAGTCTTGGTCCTTCGACGCCTCGTTCGGCTCCAATACAGAAAACACTCCACTGGTGTATTTTGTCAATGGCCTTGAGATAACGAAGGACGGCGTTGATATAGCTTCGGACCCCAGCGGGCCGTGTCAAATCGAGGCAACAATTGAATGCAAAGGCCAAACTGTGCACGGAAATGTCGATTGTGGGGATGTTGTGGACTGTGCGGGGCCCTTCATCACCGAACTCCAATTGACATTGACCGGTGGCAACTGTGGGAGTGAATCAACTAGACAGCAACCGTCGAGAAACACCTGCATCAATAATTTTGGTGGCTTTAGCACTGTCGATCAAGAGGCGTTGGTAACTGTTCACCTCCAAGACACCGTTTTGCTCAGAGCTGTGGTGAAGCGATCAGAAACGATTACACTGCAATCCAAATTCGGATTGGGCCCATTCCTCGACATCACCATACTTTCAGCCGATGCCACTCTTGTCTTGCAAGAACAACGTTTCTGGACCTGTGAAAGGACGATTCCATCACTGGTTGGCAGTCAACTGGGTGCCTTTCGTGTTGCCAATTTTACATCGGCAATCGCTACGCGCCCTCTTGCCAACATCGGGCTTTTCCTGAACCTTGAAAATCGAGGTGCCTACAACTCCAGCATAGCGGCTACTTTTGCTTATTCGTCTGACGGATTAGGTTCTATTCAGCTGGATGATACCAAAGATATTCCAATCAATTCACAACAGAATGTCTCAGTTGCATTCTTGTCGGAACGAGTGGATAATTGGCTGTCATCCTACACTGTAGCTTTTTCATGGTCGGCTTCCATCCATGGCACATCTGAAAATGGAAGGCGGTGTCAAAGTGTAGTCACTGCTACTTATTCTGAGCTGCTGCAACCAGTGTGGGGAACATGATTGTCCTGGAAGCTGACCAATGTCAGTGAACAATTTGGGATCGACCATGGCAATGTCAGACTGGAGAGCCTCCAATGCAACGATTTGTTGGCGCTAGAAGCACGCCCGAAGCAAAAATGGGGGAGACTGCTAACAAACCAACACACTCAATAATTGAATGTAAAGTTTTTTACAGTATGTGTTGATGTCGCAACATGGTGTTGACTTGCAATTCTTCCTCCGCTAGCTTAAAATGTTATTTCTGGGGTGCCTTTCTGTTATGCAATTGGCAGTGGGCAGCACTGGAACAAGAGGCAGATTGGCAAGTTCTCTGGTGGTGACAACTCCATGTAGCAATGACCACAAAAGAAAAAGGACAGAAACCAAGAAAGTAAACCTCTTGTTGCTAGCTAGCTAGGCTCATTACACTGCAATGACAGAAGCTTCCTGCCATGCAACTCTCGGAGCATTGGACCAAATGAAACACATTTCGTAAGTTCTGAAGCAATTTTTATCCACCAATAGAAAAGTCAGCACCAATGCACACTCCAGCAAACCACCACTGTTTTGAATTGCCCATGCAGCTCTAAAATGAACACATGCTGAGTCATTGTTCAATTTTTATTAGTTGCCTTGCGGAGGTCTTTGTGAAAGTTTCCATAGCCACTCAAGTTCAACCACATCTGAAGTGTTGAATGTTCATTGGCACCTCTCATTCCCCCCTTAGAAACCAAAAAGGAAGACATTGCCACAGCATGTGCTGTGTTACAAATGTGGGTTGTTTGCCATTATGAAGATTCATGTTGTTTGTTTGTGTGCATGAAACAACATGCATGCACATCCACAGATGTCCGCCTGGAACTAATAATGTTGAAAATAGAAAATAAATGTGACTTCGAGTCATCTTGCTTACAGTTGTTGGTGTCTTTTCATTTTGCACTACGCTAAAAGCTACAGGCCTTTTGAGTTGTTTGTAAATGAAAATTATAAGCTTTAGAATGAAGCTAAAATGAATGTAACATTTGAGAGAGGTTCAGCTCGAGATCCTTGGCGTAGTCCTCTCTCTACTGCGTTGAACGATGCTTCTACGTGAAGAATTGGCGTGCCAGTTGTGTAGTTTGTTATGACTTTGTTATGCAACGATAGCTCTTGTTAATAAGGAAACAGAACAAAACGTGTTCTGTCATTACAACGGTCTAAAAGACATAGCCGTTACGACACATAGGCCAGC
>Ga0163148_10005306_pt1 | contig 12939 bp, 8 predicted proteins | sample OliLakLV19MP7P2_FD_148606 | JGI IMG/M metagenome (GOLD analysis project Ga0163148, IMG submission 148606) | Freshwater microbial mat bacterial communities from Lake Vanda, McMurdo Dry Valleys, Antarctica- Oligotrophic Lake LV.19.MP7.P2 | ecosystem: Environmental > Aquatic > Freshwater > Lake >... | reverse complement strand
GATGCCTAGATGGATTGTTGTTGCTTCGTTTCCTTGCCGCTGCAACGTGCTGACTGACTGCAGGACGACGAGTCACCAAGCTAGCTTGCTCGTTGTATTTGCGGCGGTGAATTTCGACTTCGGAAGGCTTTGTTTTCGATAATTTCTACGCTTCTTTGTGGTTTTCCTTTGATTTCTTTCTTGGTTTTTCCCTCGAGCAGAAATTATTTTCATTGCTAATTCCTTCTTCCAATTTTATGTCCTTTCTTTGTTTGTTACAGATTGAAAAATGATGAGAGTGAAGACACCACGGAAGAAGTTGCCGCACCCGCCGCTGCCGCAGCTACCACCCCCACAGACTCGGAATCGGTGCTTCCAAATTCTCCTCTCTTTGTGTTGCTCCAAGAATTACATCGATTGGCATTGGATCCTGAGATTTGTCAAAAGAGTTTGCAATCCTTGGCGGAGGGTACTTCTCCCGTTTTGAATTTGGGAAGTCCGTCGGCGTCCGTGGCGCTCAAGCTTCCCTCGCCCTACACAACTGCAGCGGCGCAGGCAGCTGCAGCTGCCGCCGCTGCAACATCGACAACCGACAGTGTCGCCTCTACAAATAGTAGCAAGAAGAAAAAACGAGCACGCGTGTCTGCGTCCGCAGCCACAGCGGCCGCCAAAAGTCAACAACAACAACAAGTCCCCGAAGCCGAGACGACCCAAGCCGATGCCGTGGCGCACGGTGGTTTTTGGATTTTATTGGCCACGCACGTTTTGAATCGATTGTTAGCCTCTATGGACCAATATGAGGTTGTGGACAATACGACTGCCGTTGCTGCTGCTACGACGACTGGTAAAACCACCAAAGGCAACAAGAACTCGAAAGCCACAAAAAATGCAAAGGCCGGCAACAATGCTAAAAAAATCAAAACTTCTCAATTGATTTCCTTGCTTTCCTATTTCTTGGCGCGTGTATTGTTACCCATTCATGCGGCACCGTCCGATGGCAGCAGCAATAGCAACAATACGAGTGCTAACAGCAATGCAAACAAAAGCAATCATGACCGTATCATGCACAAGCTATTGGAAAAGGCATGCTCCAATCGTGCCCGAAGTTTGTTGGGACGTGCCGTCTTGTCGATTACCGTTGCAGCAACTGGAGCTTTGGAGCACTTGGTCGAGTCCACGGAATCTTACTTGTGTGAAAACGGCAGTGATGGAAACGATGACGATGATATGGAAGCATTGGCATCCTTGTCCCTTGCCTGCTACATTCCGGCGACGTTGGCTTTGGATATTGTGGTTCGTTTGTCTCATGCTTCTCCCAAAGCATATGCTCCTGCTACTCCAACTACGGCGGCGTCATCTGCGTCCTCCCCGTTGTCGCCTATGTCGTCTCTGGCAAACAACAAAGCCGCACGAACAGCGAGTCCAACAGCCTCGGCGTCCATGCCCACGACGGCTTCGTCGACAACAACAACAGAGCCAGCAGGCCTCATGTTCTGGAATCACTCCCAGTCTCAAATGGAAGACAAAGCTATGAATCTTATGAAGGAGTTTTCGACCGATTGGGACGACATTTGTCAAGAGATTTCTCAAAGTTTAGAAATGACGCAATGGGAAGAACCATGTTTGGCAGCCTTGACGGGTATTGCGATTCCTCCACGAACGACTACTACAGCTGCTGGCAGCACAAGTACTGCGCACTCTTCTCCTCCGGCGAAACGATCCAAGATGCGACGCAAATCGAGCCGTGGAACTGGTGCAGCGGATGCTACTCCGGCGGCGGCATCCGCTTCGCAGCAGCCAGAGTGCAGCACGCCAACAGCTGATCCTGGCCTTCCAGCAGCTAACCATCCTTTGCTGCAATCATTTCAAGCTCTTCTTAGTGATTCACTCCCCGACAGTAACAGCAGCAAACCCTCAAACCCTCACAAAGCTACTAAATCGACAGCAGCAACAGCGAAAGCCCCTTTGGCCCATCTGAATGGAATGAAAATGGATGGCCGTGTAGCTGCCAAACGTTGGTCATCTATGGCACTGGTGTGGCTTTTGCAAGGCCATCGACGAATTTTGGAAGCTGTCTTGGGTATGATGACCCATCGGAATGACTGGCATGGGGTTGTTTGGCTAGATGGCCAAGACGACGACAACACTCGAAAAAATGGAAGCGGGTCCAAGAGTTCGGCATGCCTTTCCACAACAGGTGTAGCTACAGTGTTGATTCCTGGAAACGTTGCTTTCATGGCACTCGCAAGCCGTTTGGCGGGTCTCGTGACTGAAACACAGCTACACAGTGGAACGCGAGCACCGTCAGGAGGCCTGGATGCCTATATTCGAGCCATCTTACCTGCATGTCAAGCTCAGAGCGTGTCGTTGAATCTGACGAAAAAATCAGCTACGATAAGTGGGAAGAAGGTAACGAAAAAGTCTCTCAAGACTGTCCTCCCAGATCTACGAAATCTCGCGACGGTAGTCTTGTACCACCTTTTACAAGCCCACGAGGATTGTTTGGAAGTCAACTTTCAGAATCTTGAAAATGAAAATGGTGAGGAGGTCGTGGTCTATCTAGTAAATGATGACGACCACTATTCCGAAGACCTCGACAGGAATTCCAATTCCCCGACCGATTTGTGTACTCTTCGGTATCACCCTGCAATGAAACATGTTTTGGAGGGCCTCTGTCGCGCGGCTGCGGCGACTACTGGCAGTACAGCGGCAAGTGGTGTAGGATCAAGTGCTGCTAGCAGCTTTAGTGAACAGGCTTTGGGGATGGAACGGCTTTACAAAATCGCGTCAGCTTTTGTCCTACAAAATATTAGCGACGATGCAGTTGCAGTTGCTGTAACCGATGATTTGGATTCCACGAACGATTCCACGCCCCGTGGGCAACGCCCTCTGGATGTTCAATTGGTGCATTGCGCATTGAAGCAGCTTGCTGAATGCCTGGAGAAGGCGGAAATCTGCTGCAGTCATTATGCTGAAACTCAAACTGGCGCTTCGATATCCGGCTGGGAGTTTGACGAAGAAATTTTGAAACGGCGCTATCATCTAGCAGACCAGCTTCCCATTCCAAGATTTTCTATACGAAGCGAAGTGGCTACTAGTACGGCAGCTTCTACCAGCGCCCGGCGTGTAAAAGCAAGTGCCAGTAAAAGTGCTGACGCGAACGTATCTGCTTCGCCATGCTCCTTTGCTGGAGTTTTGGCTCTACCCGAGGACGACCCGACGAAGGGGCCGCAGGAGGACGATGTGTTATCGCTCTTTCTTAGGTCGATGGCGGGCGGCGCAAATAGTGAAGAGAACAAGAGCGTGGCACCACGCGCGAAAAGCAAGCGTAAGCAATCCAAACGCTCTAAGGAGTCAACCGATACAGTATCTCGCGCCTTGCCGACTTCTAGGCTATACTCCAAGTTACTTGACGTTGTCCAGAGCTGTTACACTGGCCTATCTGAGAGAAAAGCTGAACTGGGATCCTTGGAAGCATCTAAAGAGCCGGATGCAAGAAAGAAGAGAAGAAATACTCCCTCCAAGGAACCAGCGAGAAAGAGGCGCAAGGCTGATGGAGCTACAGCTGTACCGGTAAACGAAGCCGACGAATCTGACTCGGTTGTCGAGGCCAGGACTTTAAGGTGCGTTTGTTTCGTTTGTTTGTTTCGGTTGGAATTCCCCCCTATACAATCGAGGCACCCGTCTAAGGTATGCTCGAAACTCACCACTCTTCCTTCTTTTGAAGACATCCCCTGACTGCGCACCGTGCAACTTTGGCGGAGGAGGCTAATAACGTGCTTTGGAGATGCATCCAAAAGTTTTCATCCAAAACCACGCAACCTTCCCCGTTTGGAATGCTACTCAATTCTATGAGGGATGCCATGACTGAAGAGCACATTGTTCGAGTCATTGAGCTCACAAAAGTTCTAGATGATCATATCGTAATGCCTAGAACTGCGAAGTTCCTCGACGAAAAGTCATGCGGTCAAGCCTCTTCGGCACCGAACACAGAGCCAACGCAGCGCTTCCCAGACGCACCTGCCTTCGCGCCGTTCGAAAAGAATTTATGGTTAGTTTTCTTCGGCGTTGTTGGTTGCCATTATGTTGCTCGATCAAGTAGTAGCTAATTCTTGCGGATTTCTGTAGGCTTTCTCATTTTCACCTCTGTGGTACAATCGGGAAGGGCGATGCTATCGATAACGGCGAGGAGAATACCTTTTCAAGGCTTCTCCGCGACTCCTCCAGGCGGCTTGCAGTGTTTCAAGCTATTGCCAAAGCCTACCATCCTGCTGAAAAATGCTGGCCGCTTTGGCTTCCGCCTACTCTCCGTGCAATGGTTTCGTTCGAATTCACAAACCAATCGAACATATCAGCTGAAGAACAGGCGGGAGATACATCACCGGAACTATTTATTGTTGATGGCGTGATCAATTCCATCAGTAACTGTTTCGACAACCTCGGATCGCTCCCTAAACCAAGCAGATCTGCGTCGGAGGATAGAGTCGTTGTAGACTATGAAATCCCATTGTCACTACAGGATGCGCGCCTATTTTTAGTCGCTGTCAGTCGCCTCAAGCCTTTGGAAAGGTCGAAATGCCTAGCAAAGCTTCTTGCTTGTGTGCTTTCCAGCATTAAGTCTATTACAGAAGATGAGCCATCGAGAGAGACAATGTGCAAGAACAGCGAAGCCTCAAGTCTCCTGGCCCGTGTCGTTACCGTTTGCTCTCATATGATGATCTTCACACGTTTCCCGGAGCTCTTCGGGCGAATTGGCAACGTGTTCCGTCATAGTCAGACATCTGAGCCGCCAAGCTTTGCTAGCGAGTGCGATTGGTACAGAAGCGAGAGGTGTTACATGGGCGTTTTGTCCGACTGGGAGTCAGCCAGAGTCCCGTCCCTCTCGGAGGTGGAACCTACCGGCGACGTGAGCAAAACAGTGGTTAATGATATGGCATCAATATTGGAAACATCTTTCGCTTTAGGGTTCGGGGCAGCAAAAAGCGACCGTGGCCACCTGCTGTTTGCAGCTTGGAATGGAATGGGCAATATGCCTTTATGGGATCCCCACCGCAACAGTGACAGATCGAAAAATAGAACACTCGATACTTTGCTGACATCCTTGCGGAGCAAGGAAGGGACGGACGAAATGGAACTCCCAAGAATTCTTCTTGAACTTCGTGAGGAAGTATGTCGACTTTACATAGATATGAACACGAATCTCAACGACGGGCAACCAGTCACCCTGCCCTTAGCCTTGAAACTTGCACAATCTAAGGAGAAAACTGCCCAGTCCTCACCACAAATTAAAAAGAACCTGAAATCTGTGGTGGCTACTGGCGAGAAATTGCTGTTGGCACTTTTGGACTGCGATGAATCGATGCCGTCATTGTTTTCAAGCCTGGAAGCAGCGGCGATCTATATGTCCTTCGGCGTGGCATCACACACGAAGCCTAGTAATGATGCATTTTCCGAGAACCGCGTTTTGGAACAAGGAAAGCGCCAGCGTGGCTACTCATCGGACAGCGAACGGGAGCATACCTCTGACTTGGATTCTGTTGAATCCGACAGTGACGAAGATGACCCAGATTCGAAGTTACGGGAACGGCTGCGGAACGCTTGTACGGAATTCGGCGCTGCTCCGACTCATCCTGATTGGCTAGACGAAAAGTGCCTCCTTCAATTCGGTGTAGCTTCTAGTGAGGCACTCGACGTTGGGCGCACGGCAGTCAGGGGTCTAACAAAACTACTTGCTACTAGCTTTGCTAGGCACAAGCGTAACCTGCAAAGGGCCATCGACTTGCTTGGCAAAGCGAAGAAAGGAAAAGTCGACAAGGCCCATTCGCTACTTGCTAGAAAAATCCTGGTTTTGCTTACTCGATATGATTCTACAGGATTGGATCCTAGCACATCCTTGTACGACCCCAACGAGGATTACGATGTCCTAAAGAAGGAATTTCTTGCTTCTCTCGGAGAATGCGCGTCCTCTTCGTTGGAATTTTATACCTCTTGCCGCGCATCTGAAAACCTGGAAGAGGCTAAAACGGCTTGGTGTCTGAATTCAGCACAAAGAATTCCAGGGCGTTTCCAAGGTGAGAGTTTCCGAGTATTTCAATTTCAGCTGCATTGGATTGGATTGCATCTTCATTGTATCGCATGTATTACAGAGAGAGCAACGGATTGGAAAACAGCTTTGGCTCACTTCTACTTTGTTTCTTTTTCCAGAGGCAAACAAGGGAACACAAAGTGCCTGGCTATGCGGGGCTGTTGATTCCTCTTGCTCGTTACCGGAATTGCGCACGGATCGACAGTGGGAAGGTAAGTGTCTGAAGTCGGGCTTTCTCGATTTTTACTTTGTTTCGCAGCGCGGTTACTTAAACCGAATCTATGTTGGTTTTTATAGTTCTTCTTGGCAGCACGCTAGCATCGTCATGTCGTGATTCTGCAAATGCTGCTCCTGAATCTGCCGATGAGGAGGAAATTCGGGAGGCTCTGATCAACGCGGAGAACTGGCTTGGCGTTTGCGAGGTTGCTGTAAGCACTCTCATGCCAGCGGCGGCACTTTTGCGGTTTGGAATGGCTAGAGGAGGAAGAAAGGCACACGCTCTGGCTTCCGTTGAAGAGGAAGAAATAACCAAGGTAGGGGACTGTTTCGAACACTTTAGGGTGGTCGAGCGGCTCCCTGTGAGCATGACTGCGTCGAAGCAACTACGGGACATGCTTTCGGAGACTTTATCACTCCTTGCACGATTCAGCGCCCAAAGCGCAGGCGACTCGCTGAGCAGTACATCTTGCCATGCTGTAGCATCAAACCTGCTCATTGACGGAAGATCATTTGAGGATCTTCGGGGCTTCGAATCTTCTCGATTCGCACTCACTATCATTTCCGAATTGCACGATTCTAGTGGGAAAATGTCAGATGATGAAATGGTCGATTTCTCAGAACCGTCACGTTCGCGTTTACTGATAAAAAGGGCGACTGCGATTGTGGAGTTTTGGGGGCGGGACTTGGATCCAACCAACAATGCGAATTCCTTCGGTCGTCTCATGAATTTACTTCGCGACACGAAGGCATTGAAAATCGACACTGTTGCAGAAAATGGCGTTGAAATTGGATCAATGCTAGCTCTTCTTGATAATAAGGGGCACGACAAGGACACATTTTCGCCGCACGAGTCAACGTGGCGCTGGGGAGGGTCACATGAACAGCCTATCGTCGCGATGGCATCATTGGTATGCAATGAGAATGCTCTTGCCGACATGAGATCAAGAGGTTGCATGTCCATGATCCTCCGCCGCCTCTCTTTTGCAGAATATGACATGATCAAAGAAGATGCCGCGAGCAAATTTTTCGTTATTAGTACGCTGGTGACAGTCTTCAATTCGATTAGCGATGAGACTCTCAAAACATTTTTATCCGAAATTACCAAGCCATCGGTCGAGTCAAGCGACGACACTTTCAGGACAGAGGCCTGCCTTTTGTTAGGGTACCTTGTTCTCGCTCAATCCCGTGAACAACCCTTTTTCACAAGGGTAAACCACGTTGTGAAAATCCTCACCTCATGCGCGCATCAATGGTTGACAGCTAAATCAGGGACGGATAGCATCCTAGATCTTCTACTTTTATTTGGGTGCTGTGACAATAACTTGATAGCTGTGGGAGAAGTTCTTCTGAAGGAAGTGGCGTCGGATGGAGGCAATCTTGAGTCAGTTGCGAAATTCTTCCGCTTCCTTCAAGGATTGAGAGCGGCACTTGTTGATAAAAAGGGCGATCTCGAGTGCCCGCCCGATACGAACTTGCCCGGGAATGCGCCTGCTAAGGGCTCTTTAGTAAGAGGGGACGCTGTCCAGTCCGATGCGCAGCCCCAGACGAGCAGAGGCAAAACCACATCGCAAGATTTACCTCTGGCGTGCTCTTACGCCCTCAAAAGTGGCTTTCATGGCCAGCACTGGTATAATTGCTACACCTGCGGGCTCACCTGGTAAGTCGCCTTATAAACTCACACCCCGCTGTTCTACCCGCTACCTGTGCTCTAACCATTTTCTTTGTGGGCTACTGTTGAATAGGGACAAAGGCTGCTGTACGCTGTGCGCTCTAGTCTGCCACCAAGGCCACGACGTTTCATACTCGCGATATAGCTCCTTCTTTTGTGATTGCGGAGCAGAGGACGGTGGAGAGAGTGATCGGACTAGGGTTTCCTGCAAGTGTCTGTCAACCTTATCTAGTGAAAAAGTGCGGGCGCTGTACATAGACGAAGGTTGGGGTGTCGAACAAGAAGAGAACAAGGTAACGCAGACCGATAGAAGCAGAGGGAAACCGCCAAAGGGAGAGAATTATGAATCGGAGACTTTATACATCCAAATCGCAAAGGCCTCGTTTCCAAAACAAGCGCAGGTGTCCCTAGACAAATTGGTCAAAGAAGCCAGCGACAAGGGTTGGCTTGAGAGCTTGTTTCAAATTCTCCGAAAAAAATTTGACGCATGGAGTCAAAGCACCTCTGACAGCTCCTCGCTAGAAGAGGTTTTGCTGGATGAATACGACCCAATTGAATATGACGTCCTCAGGCAGTCGCTTCCACGGAGAATCGGAAAACCTTTGAACTTGGAGCCTCTCAAAGAAGTGGGTCTGGCTCCAATCAGGGCGGCAAAAGCCAACTCTTTTCAAGTGAAATTTTCTGGGACCACTAGCGAGAGGTTAAAGAGGTCTAAGAATGAGCTGAATCGGGCAGCAATTGTTGCTGATAACCGGGGGCGCCTGGTTATGGCAGAGCCCTGTTCTCTTCTGTTCCTTAGCGCCGCATCATGCGTCAATGTGAGGCACCTGAAAGAAACAACTGACCTTCCGCTGACGCGTTTGTCTGTCTGCATTCTTGGATCTACTACCGTCAGGTGTAACGTGGTGGGGATGGAGCTGTGTCCGGGAAATGATCGACACCTGTTAGTTTGGGGTACCTCTGAATCTTTTGTTGCTCTTCTAAAAGATAGTCACGACGGCGTCGACCGACAGATCGCTCTGTCGCTTGAACTTGATCCGTCAGAGTGTGAGACTGATTATGTTGTCAAATGTACATGGATTCCGGGTTCACAAACCTGCGTTGCTGTTGGATGCGGAAGATTTGTTTCGATTTTTGACATCGCTAGAGCAGACAAAGACAATCGCGCAGTTCCTGTGATCAGTTTTGCGCTGGCCCTGGATTCGAGTCTAAGAGACAGTGAGTGTCGAATATGTGCTGAAATTTTGCCTACAGGATGAGTGGTCGTCATCTAACAAATGCACTTTGTCATTCCTAATTCCTGTTCAAGTTGCTGCTGTGCCTAACCATTCGTTAAGGCAGACTCTGTCGTTAAATACCACATCTGCATCTGTCTTGGCGCCTGAGACTGCAGCAAGTCTTTATCTGATGCTAGAAAACGGCAGGCTTCACTGTGTTGACTTGGAAAACGACCGAGATGGAAAACTTTCTGCTCGAGCTGGGGCCCAATTTGAAGCAAGTGAAGCCATTAACTTACCTCTTGCAGGAGCACGAAGCTTTCAGTCAGCTGCTGTCGTAGAGGGTCAGGATTCTCACTCTCTTACCCTTGGCGACGGATCGTGCCTTGCTTACTTGGCCCAATCCAATCTTCTTTTGTACAAGTGCTCGAACTCTTGCGTGTTGGCTCTCACGATCGGGATCACTGGGAAGATTACTGGCAGCTTTGAGTTCTTGCCTCATGTCATCTCTCCTGAAATGCTGGGGGCCAGCCCGATGACGGCATACAGCATAGGTGGACCCTACACGAACTGGACGGAATTGGGGCAAGCGCGGTATGCTGATGGGAGCCAATACTTCCGCGTCGCTTGTGTCGGCCGTTCTTGGAGAACCACTCAACCCAAGATGCTGGTCATTGAGTTTAACGACGCCGCTGTGAAGTTAAAGGAAGTGACATGGTCAGACTCGCTTGGGTGTGGTCTCAGTCTCTACTCGTCATTTGAGGGCGCCTGCGCATTCTCATTGCCGGTCCGGAGTGATGTTGGAGCTGTGTCTTTTGCGTTTGCTGAGAAAGCTTTTCTATGCGCGGTCACTTCGAATGGATGCATGCTGCTGTACGGCGAGGAGAGTGGCCTCTCTTTGTCCGAACCAAAAGAGGACCCTATCTGCTCGAACGCTGACGAACCTGCTGACCCTGCGAAATTAATTGCTAACAAGCCCAACGTAAAGACCGAAGTCGCGAAGCCCTTCATGTCGGATCGAGCTATACTGTCGAACTACCCCATTACGATATTTGAGCGCCTCCAAAATCTCTCAGAAGACTCGGTTGATGAAGTTATTTACGGCGGCGACGGTCTCGGGAGGTAGGCTAAAACAGTGCAGCATGTCCGTTTAATTGAACTGCCAAATTTCTCTCTCTAACAGTTGTGGTTGTTGTTGTTGTTGCTTTCGCTTCGAAGTGATTCAAAGGAAATAAGAAGAAAGCTTACTCGTGACAACAGCGTGTTCTTGGCAAGTCCACGACGCGATGGTTTTACTATGACTGTAGCCCTGAAAGGGGGCACGGAGACAGGTCACGCGGGCTCGTCCAAAGGGACAAAGTCGAGTAGCCTTGTTTTTGCTGCCGTTCGGTTTTTGGTAGGTTCGGCGTCGACAGAGTGTATTCCCAAAAAAGTGTTTGTGCAGGGAAGGCCTGTGGACATAACCGCTGGAACCAAGAAGTGGTATTCGATATCATTTACAGACGAAGAGATCGCTCTGACAATGAGAACGGGTACGTTGTTGCGCTCATTGCTTCACGGGATTGTAATTTTCTTTCTAGCATGCTAATTCTTGCTAATTCTCCGCTCGTATCAGGAGTTTTAGCTATAACGGTATCCCAGGCTGTTGATTCTTCCAGCAACTCAATATTGGATGCGTTCGAAGTTTACGCTGTAGACAAGCCTGAAATTGACTCTTGGTTGCCGAAGAAGTTACAGGATACGACGAAGTCCGCGCCTTCTGGGAGAGACGAGACATTGGTAGACAGCGCAGGCCCACATTCAATCATCCTTACATCACGGTCGTTGGAATCTCTATGCGATATCCTTGGCACAGCAAAGTCTTTACCCAAAACAGAAAGCGACCTTCTCAAACGCATGGTGCAACATACGGCTGTCAACCGCAACGTTGTTGTCCGCGACTGCGTCGATAAACTTCTATGCAGACTATACCCTAGCCCCCAGGCCCGTAATTCCATACGAGACGAAGGAGCACTACAGGGCTGTTCTTTGTTGTTGAGCAAATGCCAAGTATTGCTGGAAACAACAAGGGCCACCGAGGAAGCTATGCCCGACTCATCCAGCTTCGAAAATGGGTGGTTTACTGTCAGGGCACTTCTTCGCAGCTGCCTGAGAGCAGCTGCCCACATCGCTCGCCGACGCCCCATCAACTATCTGCGAGCTTCCGATGTTATCGCCGAGAACAAGATTTCTTCAGGTTCCATCGCCGTCGATTCGAGGTAAGTGGAGGAAGGAGGATTGGACGCGAACCGATACATGATCAACTCCCCCGATGCCCACTCAACTTTTTTGGTTGCATTCATCTCCCAGCAAACTTATTAGGGAGGGAATCAGAAGGGAGCTTCCTTGTGAAGATCTCTGTGAGCTTTTTGTGGAAGTAGCTCTCGCCGAAAGTGCAATCGCCGACAACACATCCATGAACCAGGGCGAGAATCTTGCCAGCTTTGTTATTGTTCGAAAATTACTGGAGTCCAACAACCTGGCAGTTGTTGAGAGATCTTGTCATGCGATTTCTTGTTTTTGCAGGCTCTATGGTTCTTCAGACCAGTCACGTGGCGAGAGCACGAACGACTTATTCGCGGCCTTGCATACTGCTAGAGTCGTCTGTTATCAGTGCGACAACTGTGAAAAAGGTCAGCCTTGCAAGAGTTGCTGGCCGTTCTTTATTCTTTCGCTCCCTTCTCACTTTGCTTTCTGAATTTGTCACATTTGCTTGTCTGTGCTGTAGTCCCCATCACTGATGTTCGTTTCACTCTTCTCGAAGACGACCACGACATTGACTTGTGTAAACAGTGTTTTGAGCTCGGTTTTGCCTTTTCTGAAAAAAAGAACTTCGACCAGAGTACGAAAGTGATTATCAAAGGCAAAGAGCTGGATTTGACTTGCGCTTTGATCAAAGCCATGCAACCCGTTCCGATCGTGAAGGCAGATGTCACAGAAGTCGCCGACGTCCAGGGTGATCGTAATTCTCAAATGGAAGATGCCGGGGACGAGAACGACGAGCTGCAGAGGGCACTGCGATTGAGCCTTGGCAGCGCCAATGACGACGAGACTATCCAGTCTTCCCAAAAGGTAGACCAGTCACTGGAAGACTTCGTGGACAGTATTTTCTCGAGTGTTGTCGACTTACTGTCAAATGCCTTAGTAGGGCATCCTGGGGAGCCGCGCCTCGGTTTGATGCTTGCTTTGTTGACAGATCTTGTACATCACTCCAGCGAAAAAGCTGGTCTTTCTCGCGCGAAGAAGTTGGCGGCTGAAATTTCTATTGGAACTTCACGCCTGATTGTCGCCGCCAGCAAATCAAGCACAGATTTCCAACGTACCGGGCGGCTCACTCTGATCATGTGCTTGCGAGCTCTTGCATACCTGCTCATTCCAGAAGTTGAGGACCAGGCCAAGAAGATTGACTCCCGAGGTGCTGCGGTAAAGCCCGATTTAAAACAAATTGCTTGCGACGTCCACAGGGTGCCAGCTGTAAGACGAAAATGTGCTCGAGGGGAACACAAGGACCGCCGCTTTTACGTTTGCGGTATGGAAAGACATCTTAGATGCAAGTTTTTTCAGTGGGCTGATCCCACTGGGCAGAATGCCGCGACAAAGCCAAGAAGGGTCAAATCAAAAAACGATAAGGAGCTTGCCGCTGCACTTTGGCGATTATTCAGCTCATCCGCGAACGCAGGAGCGACTGAGATGCTTCACCTTCAACTCTGTAGCCTGCTCGAAGGTATTCT
>Ga0163148_10005298_pt1 | contig 12950 bp, 9 predicted proteins | sample OliLakLV19MP7P2_FD_148606 | JGI IMG/M metagenome (GOLD analysis project Ga0163148, IMG submission 148606) | Freshwater microbial mat bacterial communities from Lake Vanda, McMurdo Dry Valleys, Antarctica- Oligotrophic Lake LV.19.MP7.P2 | ecosystem: Environmental > Aquatic > Freshwater > Lake >... | reverse complement strand
TCCGAGTAATAATAGCTACTACAGTATTACTGAAAAAGCTAGCTAGTAGTGGCATGTAGAGCAGAATACCTATCTGGAAGTTGTTGGTGTTGAACTGATGAAGTGATGATGGTCGCTTCATTTGATTAATTTTGTTCCAACGAAGACAATTGCCTCAACCGCGGTACCGTAAAAACATCACTGACTGGTTATTAAGGTACTGGTAGTTCTACTACGGAGTACTGTATTACAGTCACTAACCTCAACTATCTGTCTAGCAGTACAATTTGAATAATGATGTGAGAGGGCTGTTCTCGAACCTAATTATTACCTTGAGTATGTGAGTTCCTCTCCCGGATGCCATCAAACCTCAATTAAGATGCCCATGTATCGCGGGGAAGCGGTACCAGAAAACGTACTGATAGCTGGCAACCATCCGAGCTTCTATGTCTCCCCACGTTCCGAGTAAGATAGTGTCTAAACCGTAGCTTTAGTACCTTGGTTACGGTAGCAGTGGTGTTCAATCATACATTTGCGAGTATTCCGTTAAATTACGGACATAGGAACTTCCTTGGAACATTAATTCTATTCAAGAACCTCGTTTGTAAGAAACCAAAATTCGATTAAACATAAAAAGAGACACATCAGACTCAATAAGCATTATAACAGGCAGGTTAAATCTCTATTCTCTAAATAATTCTCCCACATCCAATGACAACAAGAAGGATGATCCAGAGAGGGTACTCTAAAAGCTATACTGTTAAAACCACCCGGTTGGCATTAATCAACCATCCCTAATTAATAATCAGGTCCCTGTCCCAAGCATGAATGAACCAGTGAGCGGACACTGAAATTATTAGAAGCGAAAGCAAGAAACAACTCGGCCATCAAGAAGATAGAAACCTTCACAAGCAAAACATCCATCCACCAACAATAACACAATACTGACTACTAGCTATATAGCTAGCAGCTAGTCACGTGTCGACCAAACAACGCTACTACTAGCTAGCTAGCTAGCTACTAATTCACAACCATGACCATGTCGATACTCCGCCGTGTAGGTCATGCACTCTTCTTGTTGCTGTCACTCGTGGTGGCATCCACCACGGCCATGTCGGGCTTTAATTACGAAGTGGAACGCCGTGTCTTTGAACGTGTCGATGATTTCATGTCGGGACCCGTTCATGTGGCTTTGCTGCTCGAGAGATTTCGTAAAAATGGAGCCTTTCCCCACCAATTGGACGTCAAGGACCGCGATGCCTACTCCACACTGGCGTACAGCATGTTGAATGAATACCAATTTGACATGGTCTATTATGGAATGGAAGATGGAACCTTTGTGGGGTAAGTACATGACGTAACTTGTCTTTATTTTGTTTCAGTTGCTTGCTGGTTTCGTTTTGGTTTTATTCTATATGAGTTTGTTGGAAGGTTTTGGGAATTTCTGTATACTAATATAATTTTATGTACTGTATTTCCTATTGATTCTCATCATTTTTCTCATATAAATCATGTCCTTCATTATTATTACATATAAATAACAGATACAATGAAGCGGTCTGGGGTACCTACCGAGAACCCGTGAATAGTGGATATCCCAAAGACGATCCTGCCATGCAAAAATACTTCAAGGCCTGTGTCAATCGCGAAGTGGGAGATCCCGAGGAGTGTGTCATGGCGGAAGGATCGCAGTATATTCAATGCCTCGACAATTGTGAATTGCAACTTTGCAAAGATGAAGCATCTCAAAATTGTGACGAGGGTCAAGCCATTTGCAACAAACAACAAAAATGGTGTCCTTCGTATGAAATTGTCAATGTGACTGCCGAAAGAGCACCTACACTGGGCTACATTCCCCGCACCCAACATTGTCATACATTGACGGGAGCCTTTTCGCAAGAACCCGGAACAGTGGTGCAAGAAGATGGAACCACACTGGGAAATTGTTGGTACGAAGACAAGGAAACCTTGGTGGATCGGCACCTGTCGGGCGATTATGTGTACTGTGGTGGAAATGGCACCGTGTGTGATTATGTCTTTGAAGGAGGCTTTCGGTCTAGAGATTATGATCCCCGATTTCGGACGTGGTATACCACCACCAAGCAACTCCAAAAACCCAATTGGTCTCCACCCTATCCCTTTTTTACCAATTTGGATTTGGGCATTACCTACAGTGCTCCCTTTTATATGGAAGATGAAGAAAATCGTCGTCAAATCTTTCGTGGGGTGTTTGCGGTTGACTATACCTTTGAGGATTTGAATCGATTTTTGGTCCGGAGTTATGGCACGGCGGGCGACGACGACAACAACGAGAACAGTCCATCATCATCGGCATCCTTACCCAGCGCAATTAGCAGTGCAGACGATACCTATGCGGATGTTGTGAATGATGCTAAGGACGACATTCGAACCAACGAAGAAACCTATGTGGTCATTTATGAAGCTGCAGAACCCAACTATTTGGTGGCCACGTCGACGGGGCGAAGTTCCGCTAGCAAAGTCTTGGAATCGGATGAAACCATTGCTTGTCCCGATGATGCCGATGATCAGGGAGGTTGCATCGTCAAGCGCGTCGCCATGGCGGACCTCCAAGGAAGACCCAATGACGAAATCTTGCATCGTTCCTATGTGGAACAAAAACGATCCGGATACCCACGAAACCTGGTCAGTGCCAAGCTCTCGGACGAACCTGGAACGGCGGCGTATGTTTCCCAGTCCTCTTTTTATTCCAGAGGAGATGCCGAGTTGAATTGGATCATTCTTGTTATTTCTCCAGTCAACAGAGACGAGACGGATTCCTTGGCCAAAGGGGATGCCTTGTTTGGAGTGGTCTGTGTAGTGGCCGGACTTGGATTCCTGTTGTGTTTGGCCATGTTTGTCGCCTTTCTCTACTTCCGAAAGTCCCGAGCTGTCATTTTGGCGGATTGGAGATTCACATCGGCTTTTTTGATGGGATGTGCGCTCTTGAATTTATCCAGTTTTACCTTTTTGGGAGAAAATACCGATGCCTTGTGCCTGGCGCGGATGTGGTCCTTCCACTTTTTGTTTGCCCTGGCTTTATCGCCTCTCTTTGTCAAAGTCTACCGCATTTGGAGATTGGTGGGCACACCGAATCGCAGTCCTGCGGTCATTGGAAACGCCAGAGCGGTCGCGTTGACTTTGCCGATTGTCGGTGCTCAAGTCATTATCTTGACAATCTTCTCCATTGTGGATCCTCCGCAAGCAAGTGACGTTGTAGATGTCAACGGCGCTGTTGTATCACAAAGCGTGGAATGTACATCCGAGTCGGATGCCTTTGTCTTTACAATGTTTGGATTTGAATGTGGCCTTGTTCTGATTGGCTGTGTTTTGGCATTCATCACAAGAAATATGGATTCTGGGTTTGGTCAATCGAAAGAACTCATGTTTTCCATGTACAATATTGCCTTCATTGGGCTTGTGATTTCTGTGGTCACATTTACCATGGATATTGAAATGTCGGGTCAAATTGTGCTCTATTGCATTGGTATCTTTTGCGGGACTGTCTTTAGTTCAGCAGCATTTGTGCTTCCCAGGGTCGTTCAGAGTCATCAAGAACGACAAGTGTTGCCTAAGAGGAGCAGCAATAACAAATCCAAAAGCAAATCTCAAGAGACACAGTCGAAGAAGCCTCGTGTCAATTTTAGCGAAAGTATTCAACACATAGGAGAACGTAACTCGGAAGACCGTGAGCGCCCTGAAACTGGTTGGTCAGAGGTGGAGGAGAACGATGCCGCGACCGGTGCAAAAAGCGCCGGCAGCCTCCCCGAAGACGACATTTGGACGCAGCACAGTGGGGCACGATCGGCCCCGACCGATACCGATAGAAGTCGACAAGACGCAACCGCTGGATCAGCCAAGGACGCCCCGAAAAAACCAAGACGCGAAGGTAGCATTGGAAGCATCCCCGAAGACGATGTGTGGACGCAGGATAATGGTGAACCTACTGGCGAGGATGAGGGTGATCTAACAAATCATAACAGTTTCAAGGATGACTCCTCGCTTATTAATGACGGCTCACTCAAAAATGCGCGCACATCAACAAGAAAATCCAAAGAAATCGCAGATCGACGTGTTGAACAGGGTTCCGGGAGTTCCGGGGCTGCTGCGCCTGACCTTCAGGGTGCCTGGGACGTCTGAAAACTACCTTTAACCAAGGGGCTCGAGGCTGTGCCGTGTCGCTTGACGCGGTCGGCCAGCCAGCCTCCTATGCCCCCAAGCTTTTTTGTTACAGTCGATAAAATAGATAACATGCATAAGAACTTTAAGACTACTAGCCGTATTGAGGTGATTTGGCTCGGCTGAATTCAATCAAACTACTCGAACTCAAGCAGCAGCGAGAACAAGAGTAGGCTTAATATGTACATTGGATGAATGTTGTCAATTCATGTTTCGTCGACCTCGAGAGAAATCGAGATAACACACCAGGGCAACGAAAGTTTTTGCTTTGGCCGCCAGCATCGCGCAAAAACCGAAAATCTTCTATTCTATTTGGTCGTCTACTTCCTTCACTGCAATCTTGTGAAAATAGCTTGGCGCTACGCCTACCGTAGGGCGCCTACTTTGCCATCGCTTTTGAGATACAATTTCTTGTATGCAGGGTGTGGGTACTCCTGGGCCAGATTCGTAATGTAACTTTGAGCAAAGGCAACATGGTCCTCGCGCGATGTACCCATTGCCTCTGCGTGAACAGGGTTGACATTCCATAAATCTTCAACATTGATTGCTGGGGCAGTGACATTTTTCCGTTCAAACACCGAAATCATTGTTTCGAACGGTAGTTCCGTAATTCCTCTTAAATCTTCGTAGACATAAAGCTCCGGATGGCGAATGCCTTTGTAGAAGTCTTTAAACTTGAAGTGATTCCCATGGACCTTGTCTGAAAGAATCATCCGAATACCAGGAATTCCATTGGCAACTCCGAATATGAGACCATGGAGAGAGGAGGACAGGATGCGCTTACAACCTTTCATATCAGTGATGTAGTTTTGAAGATCGCAGGTCTGAATGTTTATCAGGCGGATAGTTACAGTAGTGTTACCGACTCTCCGAATGGCATCCTTTATTGGAGGTAAGTTCTGGTCAATGTAATGAGGAATTAAACAAAGATCCACTGTTTCGTTCTTCTCATGGGAAGGCAATGGGTGCAATAGTGGCACTAGCAAACCGGGATCGCCATACACTTCAGGGAGCAAAGAAGGAAAAAAAGACCTTGTGTCAGGTCCACGCATTGCATACACCTCTTTGGTCAATGTCCCTTTCGCCGGCGAGTTGTCGATTTTTCCAGACCCCCAGACAACGTCACACTTTGCTCCAGCAATGCTACCAACGGCACAAAGCATTTTGCCCAATTTGTTTTTCTGAACGTTTTTTCCTGACAACAAACTGAGCAAGTAAAAATTGTAACAATCCCCCAAATTCAAGCTACCCACCCAGACGTTGGCGCGGAACTTCCCTTCTTCAATAGAAGACTTTTGCGGTCGGATGGGACCTTTGGGAAGGATAAAGCCCTTGGATAGCATTTGTTGTTCGTCTGGCTCATCATAAAAGGGTGGCAAATACGAGCCACCCGTCAAGTATCGACGGGATATAGCCGGTAATGCATCTACCGAGTTCCACCACTCCGGCACGTTGAGAACAGCTTGGTGGTTGTTGTCATTTGCCGGTTTGATGCATCCATACTTTAGATTGGCATCGGCTTCCTTCGTGAGACCAAGGCGAAAGACGGACCAATCGACGCGGTCTTTCAAGCCACCACGTCCCAAAATATTAAAGGGAAAATTGTTATCGTTCCCGGAAAACCACGGGTCACTGGGAGCTTTCTCATTGCTGTACCATATCTGCACACAAGCGTCAACAGAAGTATCCAATTGGCGGAGCGTAAATGCCTGCGTCTTGTATGCATCCTTTTGTCGCATACAAGAGAGCACATGGTAGTAAATGCACGACCGCCCTTCATTTCCGACGGGTCCTCCTTTGTTATAGCTGGGTCGTATGACTGCTGTCGTGGTCTCGGTATCGTCAAGCTCCTCCTCTGCTTGCGCGGCTTCATCGTCCACAATAATTTTGTCATTTTTGACTTGGGTGTTCAACAACAAACTTTTCTCCACCTTATGGACATCCGCAAAGGACTCTTTGACAGTCTGCACATTCATGATCTGGTCAAAGATTCCAAAGGCAAACAAAATAATCAAAAAGACAAATAGAATATTTCGTGCATTGCTGCTGGAAGAAGGTGGCGGTCCTCCTTCTTTTCCTCCTTCTTTGGCTGCTGCTGCTTGTCGTTGTTTTTCTTTTTGTTGTTCAATGGCGTAGAGTACGGATCCTCCCACAGTCATGACCAATCCCATGAGTGTTTTTTCCGTGGGTGTTTCCGTCAAGAACACGGCTGCAGAGCCAATGACGACAGCTCGTTTGCTGGTATTGGCCACACTGTGTGTGGGAGGTGATACCAAGGCCAGTACACCAAAGGATGCACAATTGTAGGCAAAATGCGTGAGTGAGGCCTTGACCATACTTTTGAAGACATCTCCTGACATATACAGCAAGGAAGCTTCATCGTTGGAAGATATCTTCGAGGGTGGAAAGACGGTGAAAATAATTGCTAGAATTGCATTGATAGGTAAGGCATAGGCACTGACAATCACAAACATAATGAGACCCTTCAGTTGAGGAGATAGTAATGCCATTTTGTTGGCTGCACTGTTGTGCTGATGGCCATGACCATTGTTTGTTTCGGATTGTCCTCCATACATATTCGTCGTTGCAGCTGCAGTGCTGATATCTTGCAAGGCTCTTTGTTGCCGTTTCATGTATTGATTTCGACTTTGTGTAAAGAGACTGGAAGCAACTCCCCATGACAGCGCCATCCAGGTATACGTTGTATCGGCCACACATACGGTCATGACTCCCACAGTCACAATGACTGCCGCTAAAAGAAACCCCCCCGAAGGATACTGTCTGGAAAAACAAACAGTCAATACCATGGCCAAGAGTGGTTCCATGGCTTTGACAGCTTGTACCAAAGACACTCGTGCTCCAATCAAACCCATATAGGCTGCCAAGACGCCCACACCATGAGCCAAGGCCAAGGGAAGAAAGGTTGATTTTAACGTCGAAGGAGGGACAAAAGCCGTCAAGAGACTCTTGTCATAGAAATATAACAGCATATAACCAATGCCTCCCAACAAATTGCTCGTAAAGGCCATCCAAGGAACGGCCAACGCATTTTGCTTGGCCACCTGTTTGGCGGCCACACTGTTCCAGGCAGTTGCACCCCACCACACGGTCACCAAAAGGACCAAGGAGAGGCCATTGCAAAATTTCTGGAACGTTTGACTGTCGTCCTTGCGAGATTGAATGATGGCCATCCTGTCGTGATTGTTACAGTATGGTTGCTGCCGTTCTATTGGCGTTATTTGTCTTCAATGAATCCGAGACGAGGACAAGAGAGGTGCGAGATGAGATGCTGGAGGGACTGCCTACTAATAGATAGTAACAGACAAGCTCCACGATGATCAAGTCAGTCAAGTGTTGTGCTTAATATTATTGTTACTGTACGTGTGCAGTGTGGAGGTTTCTGTGGTTGCCGTTACATTCATCAATCCATCGAAAATTTCGAACACGAACGGGGCATTTTGCTCACAGTTCGTATGACTGGCAGGCACAACGTCCCACTGACTTCTAACGTCACTGGCTGTTGTGCTTTTGTGTGCCGAGTTGGTTCCCCCCACGCGACTTAACCCTACGCGCGCACTTCCCAGGCTGGAGACCGTGTGCATTCCAATGACACCTACTGTGGCACCTACCAGCAGGTGCATCGTGCTGGTACGCACCTAGTACGTCGTAGCTAGTAGTTAAGCAAATAGCTAGAGCTAGCTAGACCTATGTTGTAGCCATGACTGACAATCTGTATTATGCTAGTAGTTGTCAATGCTATTCATATTAGGGGTAGCCAAAAAGTCGTGCAGACAAAAAAACAGATCAAAACCAAGGTCTTGGACCGGCACTGAATTACTTATTGGGGCAACTTGAAACATTGGCTACCCCAGCAGACAATTTCGCAGATCAACAACGACCAGATGTAGATCCAGCACCAATGCAGTGTAGCAGGCATGGTTAACTACGGTAGCTAGCTAGCTAGCTAGAGCTGCCAGTAGCTAACTAATCAACTAATCGTTAACCTACTACCCGTGCGGCTGCTAGCTAGCCACTAGCTAGTAGATGATTTAGCTCGTAGCAGTGCTACTGCTAGCTAGCTAGCTACGGTGCTAGCTAGCAGTGCATGCTGCTAGCAGTAGCAGTAGTTTGATGGTTTTGTCAGTCTGCCAATTTGTCTGCTTCAGTTTTGCAAGCAGATAAAGTAGCAGGCAGACAAAGTAGCAGATCATCAAAACGGCACTCACTACTTAAGGGGGCTTCTTATTTCCTATCTGCTTTTTGATCTGTTTTTTTGTCTGCACGACTTTTTGGCTACCCCTGTTGTAAGCCAACACGCATGCTAGATTATTTCTGTCATGAATGCTGCATGTGATTCTTTGTGGTTTCAATTCCCTCCACGTCCTGTGCACTGGCGCGATGTGCTGCAGTGCCTCACATCGACTTCTTTCGCTCCTCTTCCATCTTGCCACGTTCTGTGATTGCCTCTTCACTTGTCAGCTGATCTAACTTCTCAATTTCCTCGGGACCAAGGCTTCAGTGTGGCACGCCGTGATTTTGTCCCTGGTGCTCCAGCTAAGCTGGAGCTCATGGGTCAGGACAAAGAGCTTTTTCTCCACCCCTCATCAAATCATCACTTGAGCCGGCGACACATCGTGTGTTCCTGCAATGCTCCGGACAACTTTGTTGTTTAGCACACCAGCTCAATGCATTGCTTTGCTTGCAGCTGCTAACATGTTTCCTCTTCTTTGAAAGCATTCCACATCTTTCGGCCGGTACAGGAAAGGATAGACTTCAAACAGATTGAACGCAGGCGGGATGGTGATGCCGTCTTTGACCAGCGCTTCATACTCTTCAATGCAAAAGTTGCCAGTGGTGTCAAGTGTTTTGAAAGAGTTGATCAGTGACAGCAATGAAAGCTACGATGCCCTTTCATTAGGAAATGAGCCACAATGCTAAAATGCTACAACAATCGGATAGCACACGTTTCTGTCAAGCTAATTCTTTCACTAAGAGTTGTGCATAATTACATTTTTAGATACGCAGCAATGGCCGTGGATTTGTAGTCCTTGTCACATATCGCATGAACTTGTAAATTGCATTGTGTTCCCCGAAAGAGATCCCCACGAAAACATATCTTTCGTCGATCATCGAGTAGTTGCGGGGCTAGCGACGGAGCGACAACCAAAAAATGCCAACCTCTATTGGATGGCCTTACCAAGCATGATCGAGAGGGCAATTCGTTTGCGACAGTGATCCACGTGCTCCTGGCTGAAGAGCAGAGGGCAATCCTTTGCAACAAAGTCTGCAAACATACACGTAAATACTCCACAATCGAACCCTGCAATAATGGAATGTGAGAAATCCCGAGTGGTGAGACACGCCGCGTACAGTACAACAAAGCAAGGAAGCAGAGCAACTGACCATTGCCTTGAGTGGGAGTGTCCCGTGTGCACTCAACTAGCTTCCATTGATCGATGTCAGGGAGCGGACATTTTTTCTTGTCCTGGTGCTCCTCCTGGAGATACCTGAAGATATGGTCAAGATACTCAGTGCCAGGAGATCCAAAGGAATCATAAAACTGAATCTTCTTTTCCTGGATGAAAGCGACGGCACAAACCCAATGCATCCTGGCCACGTTGATTGGAAAGAAAACCTTATTAAGGTTGAAAATATCTTTGCCGGGAACTTGTTTGGACCATCGCTTCACATTTCGATATTCAAATGTCCTGCGATGTATTGTCGTAATGCCGTGTCGAAATCGGTTTGAATTGAAAAATAATATTCAATATAATTATTATTTGCGAAAAACAGCAACAAAGTTAGGATTCGACGTTCAGAGAAAACGATGTTAAAAAATACGCCACGTCGACATGCACACTTACCCATCCTTGGAAGGATCAGCGTGACCCTCATTGAGCAGCTTTGTGATAAAGAATGATTTGAAGAAATGGCTCCGTTTTCGGTTGGGGTCTTCCTTGCACATCTCTTCATCTCTCTTTGCTAGCATGACGTAGAAAAAATGAATCACTTCATCATTTAGCCACTGAGCCGGCCGAAGCTTTTGCATAGATGCTCGTAGAACTGTATCCGATCCTTCTGATTGCAATACTTCATTGGAGGGGCCACTTCCCCAAAGAGCCTCCTCGATGAGATTTTGCTCATGGAGTGTGTATCCTCTCATCAGATTCGAAGCCAAAGCTTTGGCCTCTGCTTCCTTTTGGCGCTGTTCGACCACGTCCGCTAGCTTACTCTGCAGGGCATCCCTCTCGGCACGTCTGGCTTCCACCTCCTTGTCGAGTTCATCATTTTCTTCGTCTTTTCGGTCGCCCAACTTTTTGGGTGCTGAATGCCCAGTAATTTGAATCCATTTTTGCTCGGACGGAAACGAGGAAAGCGGGCTGTCAATGTTATCACGCTGGTGTAATGTGAGGTTTTCAAAGTTGAAACTTTCAGTCTGCCGCTCTTCCTCGGTAGGGAACTCGAATTCTTCCGCCAACACTTTTTCTGCCTTTTCCCAAGAGTCCACTACATTATCACCAGCCCCTTCCTTGCTTTCTATTCTACCAAAGGCATCCGCCAGCTGGTATTTTCGATCGAGAATGAGTTTATATTTTTGTGGCATGGAAAACAGGCTGCCCATGCGAGATTGCCCCCCAGCGTCTGCGTAGCTTTTGCGAATAGCATTGTTTCCACCGAGGTTTCCGGCCATTTGTCGAGCAGTGCAAATATGTTTGTAGCCATGTTCGTCTTTTGAGTTGATCATATCCATTACTTCCGTTTTGATGGCGCGTACTAGGCGGGCGCTAAGTTTGGGTTTCTTGTCTGACGAGAGGGCCAAAAAAGGCATAGCCTGTATCGCCTTGTACGTCCAACGGGGCACAGCCTTCGGTTTGGACTTGGCTATGGCCCCCATCGGTTTAGTATACTTTAGTTCGCTCTTTCGCCGTTTCCTTTGTTGTAAGATTGTCATGGTGATACGTTGATTAGGATGTGTAATTTGTAGCGGCAAAAAAAAAGTCGAGAGCGTGGGAGAGGCTGATTTTCAAAATTTCAAACGATCCAAACCAGGCGAGCGACTGCAGGGCGAAGAAGCAGAACAGGCGTTGTCGTTGACACTACGAGATGCTGGTATCGTAGCTACTGTATAGCAGAAGGTAGTTGTAGCTTGTATGGTATAGCTAGCTAGAGTAAAAACGAAGGGATAGCTACAAGTACTAGTTAAGTAGTACGATACGTTGTAGCTAGTTTATGATGGCTCTAATTTAAAATGTATTGCGTTGTCGCTTTCGCTGGCTGTCGGCCCGTACTAGCTAGTACGACGTAGTACGTTGGAAGCAACAACATGCAAAAGCCGAAATGAAAAACGTGGGTGAACGAGGAGTGTCAGTCCGCCGACACTTCAGAAGACTCTAGTAGTCGCACACCGCCTCCGTATGCACTGGGCAGCACTGTTCCTGTTTTGCCCACAGTCACTCGTCTTCTTGGTGTGGATCCTCCCATCGCTGTGTTCTTTGTCCTTGCTTCCTCTGTTTCATTGACTTCTTCAACTAGTGCTGGCCCTGATTCTTCCATAGTCATGTAGCCTGCTATGGGTTCTGCACCTGTGGTAAGGCAACAGACAGTCAGTCGTTTGGCTCTCCAGAGACTGTCTCCCCCTGAGTTCAACAACTGTGTTGGCAAACGCAAATGCCTTTGCCTTTTTGATGTCCCAGAAATTATTATTAATTCAAAGATTAGTGTCATTAGGGTAAACTACAGCTAGCGGTAACCCGGCACTGTCTCGAAAGAAACTTTAAAAGACACTCCATTTTGAACATCCACCCCTCATTGCCCGCAGGGCAAGGTTGAGCATGTCATTGCAAAATTAGATTGGGACCAAATAAACAGAAGGAAGGGAAGAATAAAATGCATCATGGAACTCCTTTGAAGTTTGCTTGAAAGATGTGGATACAAAAAGACAAACAAGCCGAAAGATGACATCTTTTGTAGCCAAATTGGATCAAAGACAAGAGGAGGAGGGCTCCAAGGAACTGTGTCAAGTTGGTGGCATGTGATTTAGGTGATGGGTGGATATGGAGAGGGGAGGAGGCTGGGGAATCTAACAAACCCAGTTGTGAAGCTTCTTTAGCTCCTCCTCCGGAAAAAGATCCTTGCTGTGCTTGGGGATGAACTTGTTGATCCAAGCATGGAGGGCCATCTCCTTGATCCAAAGTTTCTGCTTGGATCAGATAAGAACCCGGGCCATGTTATAGCAGGCCTTCTTGCAGTGAATGCACTCCTTGTCAGTTTCACCATTGACTCTAGCCGGTTTGTGGCAGAAGCAGACATAGCGGCATTGACGTGTCCGTGTGTGATCAAATCATCCAGCATTGCATGTTCCACAGCACGATAGACAAGATGGTGTGGGCAAGCATGAGAAGGTTCGGGACCTTGGTCTTGGGGTTGAAATAGACATGAGGGTCTCTCTAAGCAATGCTGCTGCGGACCCGTCCGAAACGAGTCCTTGCGTGTGGAAGATCTGTCGGTTGGCCTCCAAGTTGCAGAGCCACAACATCATGGGGATTGTGAAGGGGGTTGTTGGCCATGGACCCATGGTGTTGGTCATAATTGTTGGAAGATTTTGTTGTTGGTTGTTGTCAGAAACGAACATGGAGTCAATTAAGGGAGCCAATGGAGCCAAGGGAGGAGCCAAGGGAGCCATAAATGGAGTCAAGCTGAGGTGGGGTGCTAAGTCGTTTGAGAGTTTCAGCAATTTCCTAACTAACTACTAGCTAGCTAGTAGAGTACCATAC
>Ga0163148_10005294_pt1 | contig 12957 bp, 8 predicted proteins | sample OliLakLV19MP7P2_FD_148606 | JGI IMG/M metagenome (GOLD analysis project Ga0163148, IMG submission 148606) | Freshwater microbial mat bacterial communities from Lake Vanda, McMurdo Dry Valleys, Antarctica- Oligotrophic Lake LV.19.MP7.P2 | ecosystem: Environmental > Aquatic > Freshwater > Lake >... | reverse complement strand
GTAGCTAGGCCCATGCTAATAACCAATGAATGATATGTAGCCCCTACATTCCGGCCGTTACATTTTGGCCTGTTAGCTCTGACCCCGAGCGCGCAGCCACCCCCACTACCAAAAAGCAGCACGGGAGAGCTCGAGCAGTACTGCTTAGATGAGATCTCAGATTACGACATTTTTTAAACCTTGAGTGCAGCCAGGGTAGGAGAGCGCGTACTCTAGGATCGGTATGCTGGGGCTAAATTCTCCCAAACTGGTATCGCGAAAGACATTTTTACGGTGCTGGCCTAAACTTTTTGATCAACAAGAGGGCTGCCCAGCTCCAAGGGGCGGAAAATGTCGACCATATGTCGCAGCTACTATGCGAAAATTCCAGAAATCTACAGTAGAGCTTGTGCTATGGTAACTAACTCGCTAATATCCTTGCTGAATTAATTGATTTTCCTATCCATCGCGCTCTTGCATGGTAAGATCAGAGCCGTAAGATCAGAGCCTTGGCGGCAAATTCCCTAAAACTGGTATAGCAAAAGGAACTTCTACCGTGCAGGCCGTAACTTTTCAATCAACAAAAGAGCTGCGCAGTTCGAAGGGGCGGAAAATGTCAGTCATATGGTGCAGCCCTATGCGAAAACCCCTGAAAATCCAAGGAATCCACATCGGTGCTTGTTCTATACCAACTAACTCGCCAATATCCTTGCTGAATTAATTGATTTTCCTATCCATTCCTATCCATTGATCCTGCTTACGATAGTCTGTAAAATAGTTCGCAAAGCGCTTCGTCACCCCGAAGCTCTTCTCAAAGTCCCTCAGTAGCATCAGACCACCATCAGAGGACATCTTTCCGCCGCTAATTTACCTACCACTTTCTTCGATTTTTCTGTTTGAAACAGTAGAACTTGCTCTCTACACTCTGTCATATTCCCAGCGCGTTTTTCCAATTACCACAGAGTCTTTGTAACCCTTGTCGTGTAAGGCAAATCAGCGCTGGACTAGCCTCTTTTTCCACGCGCAGCGTGAGAAAAAGAGGCTAAGTATATAGAACCAGCGGAACTTGCACGGGCGCTCCTCAGCGAGGGCTCGCGAAGTGCGCATTGACGTCTGTGTTCATTACTCTCTGGTGATTCAGCGGGGAGAGTGAGTGGAGAGGGGTAAGGGGTACGAGATAGGGACGCCCTGAACACCATTCCGATTAGCCTCGACTATTAGCTCACCGGCTGAAAGAGCATCCGCACTATTACTAGTACAACGAAAGAACTCACCGCTCGCGGCGCACGGTATCGACTCGCTCTGGTCGCCCTTCTTGAGCGTTACTTTTAAGGAGGATCTGTCTGTGGTTGGCTCCCTAAAGTTAATATCAAGCAGATACACATTGAATGCTTGCGCACCGCTTGCAACGACCTCGGTGTGGAGTGCTCCTGGCATGCGCACGATGCCGCCATGAGGACCAGTCTTGTCCTCTCCATGTGCAAACGCGCTAAGGGGCGTTCCCAATAGGCTGGACAAGCAGACTAAACTCAGAGTAGTACGCTTAAAGGTTCTCATAGTGCGTTCTCCTTTTAATTTTACTTCTTCTCGATTATCTGGCCTTCCAGTAATTTAACAAGCGCGTTTAGCTTCTTTTGATTCGCCTCAGTTTTTGCTTGGTTTCCGGCATCCCCTGACTCATCAAGGGCAGAAGCTATAGAAGCTATATTCTTAGAGGATCCTTCGACTCTAGCTTTCTTCTCGTCCGAGGCTTTCGCCGGAAGAGTTGCTGCAAGGTCTCGAATGGCAAAGGCGATGTCATGAACTTCAGAAAGTTTCTTTTCGCTGATAGTCATCGCAAGCTTTCCCTCGAGCGCGCGAATTTGGGCCATAACCTCAGTTGGCGAGGGATCACTAGTTAATGCGCTCGCTTCGTGAGTGGCGCTGTCATGATCAGATTCCTTGCCACCATGGGCAAAGACAGGAACCGACGTCAGGGCTGATGTGGTAAGCATAGAGATTACCAGAGTACTCATTAGTTTACTTTTCATAGCTGTTCCTTATTATTCATAGACCCATAGCTAGTTCAGTTTCTCACCAAAGTCCCTCGGTGGACCTTTAGTACACTTAAAGTACTGGGCTTTTCCGTAGCCCTTCCGCCGGAATTCCTGGAATTGAGTCAAGCTCATCTAAAACATCTCGCTTTACATATTTCTCAGCTGCTTTTCTTCCGAATTTGAGAAAAACAGCGGGTGTCACAGCCATGTCCAAAAGGGTAGAGCTGATTAACCCTCCCAAGATTACAACTGCTACCGGGTAAAGAATCTCCTTTCCGGGCTCCCCTGCAGAAAGCACAAGTGGAATTAGAGCAAGTCCGGCGGTAAGTGCTGTCATAGTGACGGGAACCAGTCGCTCGAGGGAGCCACGAACAATCATCTCTTTCGAGAATGATTCGCCTTCATGTTCCATAAGATGAAGGTAGTGAGAAATCATCATTATTGTGTTTCTTGAAGCGATTCCGGCCAAAGTGATAAGTCCGACCAACGTTGCGATTGAGACTGTCCCGACCATAAAGTAGGTTAGGACGATTCCACCGATAAAAGCGAGTGGAATATTGAGAAGTATCTGCGCCACAATTGTAGTAGAGCGAAAGTGCGAATAGAGTACGAGAAACATCGTAAGAAGAGTGGCGATTGAGAGAATCCCAATGATCCGTGAAGCCTCTTGTTGGCTCTGAAATTGACCCTCGTATCTTATAAAGAAACCTTTTGGAAGGTGAACGTTGGCGGCCACGGCTTTTTGAATCTCCCCAACCACTGAGCTAAGATCTCTCCCCGAAACGTTTGCTTGCACCACTATGCGTCGCTGCACATTCTCACGGTTAATGATGTTAGGACCCTTAGCTTCAACGACGTTCGCAAGCAGGGAGAGGGGAACCTTCTGCGAGTCCGTAGTATCGACGAGCATCTGCCTAATTGAATTCACATCGCTTCGTGCTTTGTCTTCATAACGAACAAAGAGATCAAAAGTGCGCTGATTATCTAGTACCTGTCCAACTACCCGGCCGTTGAGCGCTGTTTCAAGTAGCTCATTAAGCTCACCGACCTGAACATCATAGAGCTGGGCCTTTTCTCGAATTGCTTCGATTCTTACCTGCGGTATGAGGATCTGTTTCTCAATTTGGAGATCAACTATGCCGGGAATATTCTTTACCACTTCTTCGACGTCACTGGCTGCTTGGCGCAGGTCGTCCAAGTCAGCGCCGAATATTTTGACCGCAATCTGCGCTCTCACGCCGGAAAGAATGTGGTCAAGGCGATGAGAAATCGGTTGCCCGACACTAATTACCGTTCCCGGAATTTGAGAGAGCTTTGCTCGAACTTCATCTAGAATCTGTTCGCGATTTCGATTCGACTTTTTGAAATCAACATCAATTTCAGTTGAATGAATGCCCTCTGCGTGCTCGTCTAGCTCGGCTCTGCCGGTACGTCGCCCAGTCGAGATTACCTCTGGAACGGTGAGCAATAAGTCTTCAGCAATCCTTCCAATTCTATTAGACTGAGTCAGAGAAGTGCCCGGTGCTGAAAGAACGTTGATAGTAGCTGTTCCCTCATTGAATTCGGGGAGAAATTCTTTGCCCATTATCGGGTAGAGCGAGACCGAAGCCACCACCAGCGTGCCCGCTAGAGCAATAACGGCGTAGGGATGACGTAACGCATGCTTCAGGACAAACTCACGGTCAAAGTGTTTTAAATGGCGCACGAGCCAACCATCGGCCTCATCGTCCATGCGTTTCATATTTGGGAGCAAGTAAGAACAGAGTGCTGGAATAACAGTGAGCGAAACGACGAATGAGGCGAGCATCGCTACAATGGTAGCTACGCCTATCGGCGCAAACAGCCGCCCTTCAATTCCGCCTAACCCAAATAGCGGAATAAAGACCAGAATAATGAGAAGTGTCGCAAAAAGAATCGAGTTTCTAACCTCGGTTGAGGCCTCTGCAATCACTCGCAGCACTGGGCGAGGGGAGTCTGTGTTTCTATTTTCGCGCAGGCGCCGGAATACATTTTCTACATCGACAATCGCATCATCTACAACCATGCCTATTGCAACAGCGAGTCCCCCAAGCGTCATGGTATTTATGGTAATACCCGCATACCGGAAGTAAAGAATCGTAACTACGATTGAAAGAGGAATCGCAGTTAACGTCACAAGTGTGGTGCGAAAATTGAGAAGGAATAGAAAGAGGATGATTGTCACCATTACGGCTCCATCTCTTATGGCGTGCTCTACATTGGTGATTGCTGCCTCGATGAAGGTTGCCTGTTTAAATAGTGCTGTAATTTTGATATCGGCAGGCAACGAAGCTTGAATATCCGCTAAGGCTTTCTCGACTTCACGGGTAAGTCTTATCGTATCAGCGCCTGGTTGCTTCTGCACCGACACTATCACTGCTGGCATTCCGTTCACTCCGGCATCGCCTCGCATGACCTGCTTTCCAAAGGTGACGTCAGCAACATCTTTCAGGAATACTGGAACGTCTCCACGCTTTGCTACTATCGTATTTGCAATGTCCTGAAGGGAGGTGGTCCTACCAATGTTTCGAATGAGGGCTTCTTGGTTTATCCCCTCAAGAAAGCCTCCTGCGGTGTTTTGCTGGGATTTCTCCGCAGCGGCTTGAATCGCTTGTAGAGAGACGTTAAACGCAGCCATGCGCGCTGGGGAGGCAAGAACCTGGTACTGCTTCACTCCGCCGCCGATTACAATTACCTGCGAGATTCCTGGAATGGTTAAAAGCCGTTGACGCACAGTCCAATCAGCGATGCTGCGAACATCCATTGGGGCTGTCTTTGCGCCTTCGCTGGAGAGCCCAATTAAAAGAATCTCTCCCATGATTGATGAGACGGGTCCCATTACTGGCGTGGTGTCTTTGGGGAGTTTCTCTACGGCTAGTTGCAAGCGCTCTTGGACGAGTTGCCTTGCGCGGTAGATGTCTATGCCCCAGTCAAAGTCTACGAATAGAATCGAGAGCCCAATACCTGAGTTAGAGCGCACTCGCCGTACACCGGGAGCGCCATTGAGGGATGTTTCAAGAGGCCAGGTGACGAGGGTTTCTACCTCTTCGGGAGCCAATCCGGGGGCTTCCGTGAGTACACTGACGGTCGGTCGGTTAAGGTCTGGAAAAACATCCACGGGTAGTTGAAATACTGTGTACACACCGTACATAAGCAAGAGAGCGCTTGCCGCGACTACAAAGAGTCGATTTCGCAGGGAGAATTCGATGAGCTTATTAAGCATGGCAGGGATCCCTACTAGTTAGACTCGTGTGTGGAAGTGGCTCTGCGGCGGGAGAGGGTCATGACAAGACCAGCGCCGCCTAGGAAGCTTAGAAGCGTTACAAGAAGCAGGGTCGTCCAAGAGATAGTACTGCCGTGAGGCGCATCAGCATGCTTTGCAGAGTCCTCCTTCTTCTCAGGCACTGTTTTAGTCGTCACGTATTGGAGTTGGTAATTTCCCATCGTCACTACCTTATCGCCTGGAAATACACCTTCTACTATCTCCGTGCGCTGGTCATCGCTAATCCCGGTGACCACATTTCTGCGCACAAATTCGAGCTCGTTTGTGTCGGATTGCACAAAAACAAACGGGTGCCCAGCGTCCCCTAGAATTGCACTATTTGGCACCACGATTGTTGATTCAGCTTCACCAGTAACGATATTCAGAGTGGCGCGCATGTTTGGACGAAGTACATGGTCGGGGTTTGCAATACGGATCCACACACGCAAGGTGCGGCTCGCACTATCGAGCTCACCCGCAACAAGCTCAATTGTGCCGCTGAAGACCTTACCCGGGTAGGATTCGACAACGACGCGGGCCTTTTGGCCGACTTTTACGAATGGAATTTGCCCCTCAAACACATGACCTTCAGCGTAGACCTCATTTAAATCTACCACTTCCAGTAAATGCTTATCAGGCTCAACGGTGTCTCCAAGTCCCGCGTGCCTATCGACAATTACTCCCTCAATCGGAGAGGCGTACTGCACGCGCGGGGGTGGCTCGCCGGGTTGACGACTTTCGACTTCCACCAGCGGCTGGCCCTTTTTGATGTTCTGACCCTCCGTGACAAAGAGTGCAGTCACTCGACCCGCAATTCTGCTGGTGACAGCGGCGGAGCGACTCGGGATACCTTCTATCTGCCCAATCACCGGCAAAGTGTGCTCGACAGTATCAACCGCCGCTTCCTCCACGGTTAGATTCAGATTCGTTCTAGCCTCGGTAGTTATTGTAATTGGGCCGGAGGTGCTGCCCGATGCGTCCTCTCCGGGCGCCTTGTCGTGGCCCTCATGGGCAAAACCCACTCCGACGGGGCCAATAACTGCACATATGGTGAGCGCGAGTATGCAAAAATGTTTATCCAGTCTCATGACTAGCTCCTCTCTAAAAGTGGATTGGATGCCAAGGAGGTTTCTAGCGCGGTGACTGCCCGACTAAAGGCTTTCAGGGCTTCGGCGTAGTCTTCTCTAGTAGAACCTAGCTGCTGCTGCCCCTGAATCACGGAGCTTATCGGAATTAAGCCATCGGAGTATCCCCCTTTAAGAATGTTGGTGTTCTCCTCGGCTAGCTTCAACGTTTCTTGCTCATACTGATTTAGAATCGAGGAAAGGCGTGAAACCTCGGCTTTAGCACTCTCTATCTCAGCAGAGATTTTGAGCTCTATTGCTTGAAGTTCTCCAAATGTCCGAGAACGCGCGGCGTTTGTTTCAATTAGCTTGCCCTGATTTCGATTCCACAGCGGCAACGGAATAGTAATTCGCAGGCCCAAGAACTCATCTGACTTATCAGCTACCGCGGAGGAATTAAATTTAGTGACATCCCGATCATAACCTAACCCAATTGTCCAGTCTTCCCAGCGCTCGGCTCTCGCAAGGCTTTGCTCTGCCGCCGCTCGGTCAATTTGAAGTGCTGCAATCTGCCTATCCGGCCTTCGTTGAATTGCGGTTTCAGAGTCGATATTAAAACTTGCGACATAGCGTGGCATTGTATCTGTAATTTGTAATCTCTCCGCCGGTTCTTTTCCTAGCAGGTGGTTAAGAGCAATTCGCAGTTTTTCACGCTCAAGGTTAAGAGCCGAGGCTCGAAGCGCGAGTCTTTGGAGTTCGATCTTTTGAAGATTTAAGTCTGCTAGAGAAACCTCGGCCTGTCTCAGCCGCTTTGCCGATGCGTTCACAAGCTCATTAAGTGTCTTCTGGGTGTTTTGGTTTAAGCGCAGCCTCTCATCCGTTATTAAGAGCTCACGCGCCGTTTGTAGTACTTCCCCAATAAGGAGACGTTCTCGATCGCGGATCTCGGCCTCTGCGAGCGCTACGTCGACTCTTGCAACGTTTTCGGCGCGGGAAAGCCTGCCGCTAATCGGAAATTTCTGATTGAAGCCGACAGTGCCGCTGTATTCACCTTCATCATTAAAACCTCTGTCGGTAGTACGAGCGAGCTCAAGTTCAGGATTTGGCCAAAGACCAGCCTGCTGCAGTCTACCAATTGACTGAGCGACTATGTAGCGAGCAGCCGCAAGATCTCGATTGGCATCGATTGCAATCTTAGCAGCGTCCTGAGCGCTTAGCGTGGTCTGCACGGGTCGAGATGCGAGTGAGTCTTCGGCGCTCACCAGATTAGCGACAAAGAGCACTCCTGTGAGAGCGAGGATCACAGCTGAGCGCAGCAACGAACTTTTATTATGCATATCAGTAAACTCGAACGTGAAATGAGGAACCGCATTAACGCTTAGTGCGCTACTGGGAGGCGTTCAAATTTCAGACAAGAAGTAGGCACGCGAATCCCAGAGCTTAGATAGAGAGCTCTGACGGCGGCGCGTTAGGAGAGAGGGAAAGTGCGATCAAAGAAACAGAATATTTGAGTTCTCGTGGTGGGCCGGTGTTTCTAGAACCGACCTCGGATACTTCGGCCAAGTTGCTGTGCATCGTGGCCAGAGAATAAGCCGGCACTAGAAGGGGGTAAATGACAGTAACCTGAGGCGCCTTTACAACAAGGGTGCCCGAAGCAGGAAGCACATGCATAGACTGGCAGCACGAATCTTCTGAGCCACTATGGTTATGAGGGTTACTGTGGTCATGAGTGGCTTGATCGTGTTCGGCACCATGAGAATGTCTATGCGAGTGGGTAGCAGCATCGTGGGTAAAAGTAACGTGCGTGGATAGCTCTACTGCGTGCGCAAACGATTCCAGAAAGCAATGATTCGACGCAGCCCAGAAAGTGAGGCTAAGTAATAAGCAAAATATGGCTCGAACCGCACATCGCATAGCTTTTTTATTAGATTACCGCCTTTCAATGTTTACAGCAATTTAAGATTGCATCCAGCAGACATAGGCGTTAAGTGCTTAAAAGGTAGTTGCGGGGATCCAAGTCGGCTGACCACATAAGAATCTAAAGCTCCTTCCACAATTACTTGCTTTATATCCGCTGGGCATGACCTCAGTCATGCTTATTCAAGCGTGAAACTGACCATGCTGGCGTTAAATGGGGTAGTACTGCTTGGATGAAATTCCAGATTACGATACGTTTTAACTCTTAAGTTTAGCCAGGGTAGGGGAGCTTGCGCGCTCTTGCGTGGTAAGATCAGAGCCTTGGCAGCAAATTCCCTAAAACTGGTATAGCAAAAGGAACTTCTACCGTGCAGGCCGTAACTTTTCAATCAACAAAAGAGCTGCGCAGTTCGAAGGGGCGGAAAATGTCAGTCATATGGTGCAGCCCTATGCGAAAACCCCTGAAAATCCAAGGAATCCACATCGGTGCTAGGGCATAAGAATGTTTTCTCTAACTAGCTGATTTTACTCAAAACGAGCAATTTTGCGATCTGAATAATTTCAATAAGTTATGCCGAACATTTTTTCGCCCTACATCGGTGCTTGTTCTATACCAACTAACTCGCCAATATCCTTGCTGAATTAATTGATTTTCCTATCCATCTCCAAAGAAGGTTGAGATCCGCCCATTTCTTACGTACCATGCCAAGGCTTCATAAAGATTCGAGATCGGGCGGTGAAATAAACGGAAAACAAATCTAAACAATTTTTGACTATTAGTCAGGCAGCACAGATACGCGGCGTATGTGCCGGCACGCTTCGTTACGGGGATCAGACTGGAAAATTAAAACCAATCCGACCTCCGCTAAACGGATATCGCTTGTATAGTCGCAAAACACTCGAAAGTCCGCGTCTTACGATTCGTGATGGCGGGCGTGGTGACAAGCTGGAGAGACTAAGCGAATGATTACTCCTTCACCTCAATCCTTTGAACCAAAAGCAATTAGGCACTCTGCTCTCCGCTTGCTCGGTATAACTGCACCTATTTTATTGCTCACCGGCGCAGTTATTTCATTTCTAGCAGCGAGTTATTTGCGAGAGACCAATCGTTCGGTAACTCACACAAACGAAGTCCTGATGAGCTTAGAGAAGATTATTTCTTTGACGAAGGACGCAGAAACGGGACAAAGAGGATATCTTATTACCGGCGAGTCCCCTTATCTCGAACCTTACGAAGCTGCGCTCCAAAGTGTTGATTCACAATTGACTCACCTTGCGGAACTGACCCGCGATAGTGCCAGTCAGCAAAGCAATTCCCTAGCTCTAAAAAATAGCGTCAACATCCGACTTGAGTTACTGAAAGATGCACTCTTAGTTTTTCAAAATAATGGTTATGAAGCTGCCCGTTCGTTCGTCCTTTCGGATGAGGGAAAGCTGGCCATGAACGCTGTACGCAGTCAGATTGCTAAGATGAAAGCTGAAGAAAAGTCGTTTCTGACGCAGCGCGAGGATGCCGCACAGATAGCTTTTATACTCGCTGTATCAAGCGGTGTGCTGACTGCTCTTTTAGGAATTCTTCTTTTAGTTGTCACCGCTCGGCTCTTTGCACAAAAGCTCGCTGCCGAGTCGGAAGCTGCGCAAGAAAAAGCTTGGCTTTCAACAACTCTTGCAAGCATTGGAGATGCTGTAATTGCCACCGATTTAGAGGCCCGCGTACGGTTTATGAATAAAACGGCCGCGAGTATTACGGGTTGGACAGAGGAGGAGGCGAGAGGCACGTCGCTCGAAACCGTGTTCAAGATCGTCAACGAAGAAACCCGCCAGGCAGTTGAGAACCCCGCCCTCCGTGCTCTCAAGGAAGGGCGAATCGTGGGGCTCGCAAACCATACTTCCCTCATCTCCAAAACCGGCAAGGACTACCCCATCGATGACAGTGCCGCTCCGATTCGGAATCAGGACGGCGAAATCATCGGGGCCGTGCTGGTGTTCCGAGACATCACGGAGCGAAAGCAGGCGGAGGATGCGCTGCTCGCATCCTCCAAGGAGAGCACCGATCTCAAGGCCGCGCTCGACGAGTACGCCATTGTGGCCGTCTCCGACGCGCAGGGGAAGCTCACCGCCGTCAACGACAAGTTCTGCGCGATCTCGAAATATTCGCGCGAGGAACTCCTCGGACAAGATCATCGCATCATCAACTCGGGTTATCATCCCGAGGCCTTCTTCCGCGATCTTTGGAGCACCCTCGCGCGAGGCCGCCCGTGGCAGGGCGAAATCAAAAACAAGGCCAAGGACGGCTCCTATTATTGGGTGGGCACCACCATCGTCCCCTTTCTGAACGCGGGCGGAAAGCCGCTGCAGTATGTGGACATCCAAGCGGACATCACTGAACGAAAACAGATGGAGGTTGAACTCTTCGAAGTTGGACGTCGCAAGGATGAGTTCTTAGCGACGCTGGCCCACGAACTTAGAAACCCCTTGGCTCCTATCCGGACTGCACTTCAAGTCCTCAAGCTTGACGAGAGTAAAGACCCTAGAACTACTAGGGCAAGAGAAATCATGGAGCGGCAGGTTGTTCACCTGGTTCGTCTTATAGATGACCTGTTGGATATCGCGCGTATCTCTCAAGGAAAACTGATCCTTGAGAAATCGCGAATAACCGTCAAAGAAGTTATTGATGCGGCACTAGAGACAAGCCGTCCAGTTATCGAAGCTGAAAATCATACACTTACGATACGAACTCCCGACTATCCAATTTACTTAGATGCCGACTTAACAAGGATGGCTCAGATCGTAAGTAACCTCCTTATTAACGCAGCAAAATATACGCCAAAATATGGAACAATTGATCTTTCAGTTGAATTGATAAATAAGGAAGCGACGATTAGCATTACCGACAATGGAGCGGGACTTACCGCTGATATGCTTTCCAAAGTCTTTGCAATATTCACTCAAGTGAAGCAAGACCTTAAGCGCACTCAAGGGGGCCTAGGAATAGGGCTTGCGCTTGCAAAGAACTTTATCGAATTACACGGGGGAATCATCCAAGCAAAAAGTGAAGGACTTGGAAAAGGAAGCACCTTCACTTTGAAACTTCCGGCGCTAGGAGAGTCACCAGAGATAAGCGCCATCAATAATGCTTCCCAAATTGCAGCGTTATCTGGTCTTAATCGAAAAATTCTTATAGTTGACGATAATATTGAAGCAGCCGAGATGTTGTCAGTTTTCCTACAATCCTCAGGTCATCAAACGATGATGGTGTATAATGGAAATGACGCGCTGGAGGCAGTTGCGAGATTCGAGCCCGATTACATTCTTCTAGATATCGGCCTTCCAGACATAAGTGGTTATGAAGTTGCGAGGAAGCTTTCTAAAGATCTAGGGGTGCGAACTCCGGTTCTGGTCGCGCTCACCGGTTGGGACAGCCCGGAGGATAAGAAAAAGGCCGCTGAAGCTGGATTTAATTTCCATCTAACAAAGCCCGTGGACGTTGAAGAGATAGAAGCTATTATGAACCACGCTAATTCCGAGGACCGAACCCTTATATCTCACGGGAGCCCTAAGGGGTCCGTGGGATTACTTTAGAAATCGGCCATCCGGGCCGATTTTCAACAAAAATCACCCTCTACGCTCGCCACGACAAAAAGTGCCTCGCTCCGAGGGTGATTCAAATCGCTCCCGTTGGTCGAGATTTGCTAACGCCATCCCGCCTTCGCCAAAGGGCTAAGGCGAGGCTCGCTGATCGGGCGCGCCGTAGCCGAGATCGGCGAAGGCGGCCGGGCGTTAGCTAGCCTGTGCCTAAGTCTTCGGAAACCGCATTCAATGTCCAAACCACTACATCTATTCCGCTAGAAGCGTATTTCTAGCCCGGCACCCCACCCAAATTCACTATGCCACTGTCCAATTAGAGACGTATCGCGGCTGAGGATGTAAGACACTCCAGCTCGATTCTCCCACTTTGCTGCGGTATCGAACTCAAATTCAGCAAATGGCTTAATGCGCGGGGTTAAATCCATCCTTCGACCTAGTGCGAATTGAAAATTACCCTCTGTGTCGACCCACGAACGAGATTCAATATTAAGTGGCGCGAGATAGCGGAAACCAAAAACAGCCTCATGTTTCTCAATAGCTCTAGCCCCTTCAAGGTCTGCTCATAAGGTAGGAAATCTTATAACACCAATAAAAGCTTCTAGTTAGCCTAAGACCACCATTATGGCAGGCTAATTTCAACCGCGATGTAGTGGATACTTTTCGATCTGCGCGTGGCAAGTCTTCCGTATGGCTTCATAGATTGTAATCTCTGCTCAACGGACCGACTACGTGCTGATTTTGGCCATAAAATCCCAGGTTTTTAATACACCTGTTACCCTCGAGACAATTCTTGCAGGTCTAAACAGGGGGTCTATGCAGCGATCGGCAGTGTGAATCGCAAGCTTGGGGGTGAGCCAGGGGTTTCCCCTGACTTAGCCAAGCCTATGTAATTACGGCTGAAATATTTTATCTGGCGTGAATTCTCCAATCAGTGTACACCCCTATCTGTATTAATAGGTTTAGGGGGGAAGAATAATGTACGCCATTTCACAAAATCAAACAGTACGCATAGCAAACATCACTAATGCTGACGATCGAGAGTACTACAGCGATATTCTTGTGCGGCATCACTATCTTGAGAGCTCTGAGCTAA
>Ga0163148_10005289_pt1 | contig 12964 bp, 7 predicted proteins | sample OliLakLV19MP7P2_FD_148606 | JGI IMG/M metagenome (GOLD analysis project Ga0163148, IMG submission 148606) | Freshwater microbial mat bacterial communities from Lake Vanda, McMurdo Dry Valleys, Antarctica- Oligotrophic Lake LV.19.MP7.P2 | ecosystem: Environmental > Aquatic > Freshwater > Lake >... | reverse complement strand
ATCAGGGACCGGACCACCTACCGCGTCGACTTCGATAACGAGAAGCTCATCCGGGATTGCACGAAGGCGTTGAAGGATGCGCCGGCGATCCCCAGGACGCGGCTCCAGTGGCGGAAGGCCGACATCGCCATCGGTAAGGCGGGCGTCGAGGCGACGGAGAGCCAGGGCGCGACAGTCGTAGTGCTCACTGAAGCCGATATCGAACTGCCCGACATCTTGACGGACCTCCAGGACCGCACACGCCTGACGCGTCGGAGCATCCAGCGAATCTTGTCCGACAGCGGTCGGCTGGACGACTTCGCCAGGAACCCCCAGGAGTTCATCGAGCTCGCCGCCGACGCCATCAACCGCTGCAAGCGGATGGCCCTGGTCGACGGGATCAAGTACCAGCGCCTCGGAGACGAGTTTTACTATGCGCAGGAGCTCTTTGAGAACGAGGAGCTCACCGGATACCTCCGCAACATGATGGACGCATCGAAGTCCACGCACGAGCAGGTAGTCTACGGGTCGGGCGTCGAGAAGACTTTCGCGGAGAACCTGGAGCAGAACGCCGCCATCAAGGTCTACGCGAAGCTGCCCGGGTGGTTCACCGTGCCGACGCCGCTGGGCGCGTACAACCCGGACTGGGCGGTGCTGGTGCAGCACGACGGCCACGAGCGGCTGTACTTCGTAGTCGAGACCAAGAGCACTGCGTTGCTGTTCGACGACGCCCGGCGCGGCACAGAGAATGCCAAGATCCAATGCGGCAAGGCACACTTCACGGCGATCGCCGCCGGTGACAATCCCGCACGTTTCATCGTGGCGTCGTCGTTCGACGACGTGCTCAACAACTCGGTCCCCAACGACGGGAGCCAGCCGAGCGATCCGACCAATCAATCCAGGACTCGCACATGAGCGGCCCCGACTCCATTCAACGCAAGAACATCGACGGCAAGGGCAAGACGCTCCGCGAGATCCTGTTCGGTCGAAAGTTCTACATTGACTACTACCAGCGCGAGTACAAGTGGCAGACCAAGCAGCTGGAGGAACTGATCAGCGACCTCACAGACGTCTTCTTCCGGAGCTACGAGCCCGGGCACGAGCGCCGCGCCGTCGCCGGATACGACCGCTATTTCCTAGGCTCGATCATCGTCAGCCAGAAGGATGGACGCGACTACGTCATCGACGGGCAGCAACGCCTCACGACCCTCACGCTCCTCCTGCTGTTCTTGATGAAGCGGCAGCAGGCTGCGAAACAGCAGAACAGCGTCGGGGAAATGATCTACTCCGAGGAGTACGGCGAGAAGTCGTTCAACGTCGATGTGCCGGAGCGGCGGGCCATCATGCAGGCACTGTTCGACGGGACCGACATCGACGACGAGGACCTGCCCGAGTCGTCGCGGAACATTGTGGCCCGCTACAACGAGATTGAGGAGCTCTGTCCCGAGGAGATCGACGACGCAGCCCTGCCGTACTTTGTGGACTGGCTTACCAAGAACGTCCACCTCGTCGAGATCACCGCATACTCCGACGATGTCGCGTACACGATCTTTGAGACCATGAACGACCGGGGGCTGTCGCTGTCCCCGACTGACATGCTCAAGGGGTACTTGCTAGCGAACATCACGGATTCCCGAGCCCGGGACTCCGCCAGCGCCGAATGGAAGCGCATGCTCGCCGAGATGCGAGCGCTCGCGCCGGACAACCAGGAGTATGACTCGGACTTCTTCAAAGCGTGGCTTCGCAGCCAGCACGCCGACAGCATTCGTGAGCGCAAGAAAAACTCACGCCCAGAGGCCTGGGACCGGATCGGCACCGAGTTTCATCGCTGGGTTCGGGAGGAGGCAGATCGGGTGGGCCTGTCGAAGAACGGCCAACCGCAGTCACCGGCGTACCGGGACTTCATCACCGCCGAGATGGCGTTCTACTCGAAGTGGTACATGATCATCCGTCGCGCTGAGCTGCAACTGACGCCCGGGCTGGAGAACATCTTCCACAACGGCACGCACCAGTTCACCCACCAACCGACACTGTTGCTGGCTGCCTTGTCGCGGAGCGATTCCGACGACGTGATCCGGCTGAAGATGCGGCTTGTCGCCAAGTACGCAGACATCTACCTGTCACGCCGCCTGTGCAACTTCCGCAACTGCGACTACAACTCGCTGCAGTACAACGTTTTTACGGTCGTCCGAGACATTCGCGGCGGCAACCCGAAAGAGATCGCCGCGGCGTTGCGCAAGCGTCTCGAAGAGCAGCCGGAGAAATTGGCTGGCTTCGACGCATTCTACCTCAATCAGTGGAGCCACAAGCCGATCAAGCGCCTGTTGGCACGCATGGCGGACTACATCGACGTGAGCTCCGGCAACCAGTCCAGGTATGCCGAGTACATCACCCTGCGTGGGAACAAGGGCTTTGAGGTCGAGCACATCTGGCCGAACCATCCCGAGGATTTCCGGGACGAATTCGCGCACAAATCAGACTTCGAGGACTACCGCAATCGCTTCGGTGGGCTCCTTCTCCTGCCCAAATCCTTCAACGCCTCATATGGCGACACGCCGTACGCCGACAAGCTCGAGCACTACTTCGGACAGAACGCCCTCGCCAAGACGCTTCATCCTCGCGCCTATGAGCACAATCCCGGGTTCGTTCGATTCGTGAAGGATCAAGACCTCCCGTTCCGGGCTCACGGCCAGTTCAAGAAGGCCGACCTTGACGCCCGTCAGGCCCTGTATCGCTGCATCGCCGACCGGATTTGGGACGTCGCCTGGCTCGATCGCATCCTCGCCGGCGAACAGTCCGTTCGTTGACGCCCGAGGTCGGGCTGCGAACCGCCGCAGTGGTTTGGGGCTACGCACAACCTCCCTGTAAACCAATCCGCCCACTCTCGACCGAGAGTCGAGAGTCTGGCGACGAAATTGTGCGTTAGGGGGCCGTTTCAGACTGCGGCCTTCGGCAAGCCATGAAACCAGAGAGCGCCATCGGCACGGGACCAGTTGGCCGGAAGTCCCGAATTCCCGTAGAAACTGCGGCAGGCACGACGACCGGGATGTGGCCGAGCCTGTAAACAAACAGGGCCGCGTCTTTTGGACGCGGCCCTTAAAGCTCCTCCATCAGGACTCGAACCTGAAACCTATCGGTTAACAGCCGATCGCTCTACCATTGAGCTATGGAGGAAGCATCCGAAGCTCTGTTTTCACAGGGCTTGGTGAGGGTGATGGGTGGACGGCCAAGATGTCAGTGCGACGGTCGGGTGTTGGACGGGTCCGTCGCGGAATCAAGCGTAGGCGACTACAACCATCGGTCAAGCAAGGGGCTTGCGTCAGCGGATGACGTGCCTATTCTTTGGGCCCGTTTGCCAGAAGCCGGATGTTTGCCCGGTCGGGGACCGATGTCGGATGTGGTCCGATGCGCGGCCAGAAAGGCCCTGCAACGACGGAACGAACCACGCCGCGACGCCGGCTGTGTAGCGACTCAACGAGCCACGCGGCGACACCAACGCCGTGCCACGACGGAGATGGGCCATGAAGGACAAGATCCACCCCAAGTACTTCCCCTGCAATGTCTATCACAACGGCGAAGTGGTGATGACATGCGGCGCGACCGTGCCCGAGCTGCACGTGGAAGTGTGGTCGGGTTCGCACCCGTTCTTCACCGGCAAGTCGACCCTTGTCGATGCCGCGGGCCGCATCGAGAAGTTCCAGAAGAAGTTCGCGGGCAACTACTTCACCGCCAAGAAGAAGTAAGCCGCCCTTCCCGACAATCCGATCAATCTCTACGCAGCATCGTGCTGTGTGACGCATCCGGCTGGTCTTGCCGGGTAGTGTCCGCGTGGACTTCCATCTCCGAGCGATCGAGGCAGGCATGAACGCCGATGGCTGGGCCGACCGCGAGCGAGACTACCGCAGCGTGACGCCTGCCGGGGTGCTCCGTGAGCTTGCGAGGGGCGCTGCGCTCGATGCGATCTCGGTTGGCCAGCAGCTTCGCGGCCAGACACCAGCGGCGCGCACGACACCACGCGTCCAGTTCATCTATCTGCACCATGTCTTCGACGATGAACGCGTGAGGTTTCGCGCGCACATCAGCCGCCTGCAGGAAGAGTACACGTTCATAACGTATTCCGAAGGTGTGCGGCGCTGCCTGCAGGGCGATATCGATCGCCCATACGCCACGCTAAGCTTTGATGACGGGGTGGAGAGCCAGTTCGCCGGGGCCAAGATTCTGCACGACATGGGGCTCTCCGCGTGCTTCTTTGTCTGCCCCGGCATCGTTGGGGAGACAAGCCGCGAGCGGCTTGAGTGGTGGTGCCGCGAGCGGCTGCACCGGCCGGCGACCAAAGTGCTCGGCTGGCCGGAGCTTGAGGCGATGCTGGCGATGGGGCATGAGATCGGCAGCCACACCGACACGCATGTCGATCTCGGTGCGATCTCGATCGAGCAGGCCCGGCAGGAACTGTCCCTCGCGCACGATGCGCTGCGATCCCGCCTCGGGGCTGAATCCACGCGGCACTTCGCGTGGCCGTACGGGCTGTTTCACAACATGACGGCTGCGAACGCCGCGAGCGTGTTTGAGGCGGGCCATCAGACGTGCGCGAGTGCTGTTCGCGGCGCCCACGGTTTGGAGATGCACGGCAAGCATCGGCCCTGCTTCCGCAGAGACCTGCTCATCCCGCTGTGGTCTAGACGCCAGATGAACGCGCTGCTCGTACGCAATGCTCTGGGGATGGGCCCGGTGAACGCAACCTGGCCCGAGGGCTGGTGCACGGCAATCGGGAGCGCCGCGTGATCCGTGTGGCGGTCATCACTTCTGTGCGCGAGGGCTTCGCCTCGGTGTGCTTACCGCTGCTGCACAGTCAACCCGGCATCGAAGTCGTCGGCGTCCTGCTCTCTCGAAACGAGTTGACGCTCCAGCAGCGCCGTCGCCTCCGCTGGAAGCAGATCCGTAAGACGCTCGCGATCGGGCCTCTGGGTGCGTACAACGGCATCCGGATGCGCCGCTGGTATAACGAAGACCTGAACGCTGCGCTCAATGTTCGGCCGATCGATGAGCTGTGTGCGAAGCTGGGAATCAGTCTCACTGAAGTCGCGGGCGTCAACCGCCCAGACACGCTTGCGGCTCTGGGCGCGATGGCGCCGGACCTTGCACTGTCACTGGGAAATGGCTACATCGGGTCCAAGGTGTTTCGCCTGCCGCGGCTGGGAATGCTGAATATCCATCACGAACTGCTGCCGGAGTTTCGCGGGGCACAGAGCGTGCTCTGGCAGCTCTACCAGGGCAATGCACAAACGGGTTACACCATTCACACGCTCGACAGCGGCCTCGATACCGGCGCGATCGTGCATCAGGAAGCCATCCCGATCATGTTCAGCGAGACGATCGGCCAGACGGTCACCGCGACCGTGGCCGAGCTGTTCCGCCGGAGCGCAGCGGAGCTGCCACGGGTGGTGGTCGAGATCGAGGATCGACTGCGCACCGCCAAGCCGCAGGAGGGCGGAAAGCACTTCACCACCCCGAGCTACTGGCAGTTCCGGCGGATGGTTCGGAATCACGATCGTCTCGCGGTGGCCGCGGGGGCACTACCGCCGGAGAAGTAGCTGGCGCCAAAGTGGTTACCCAGCTTCCCATTCATCCGTTGATCCGGATGAACGGATGAATATAGTTGGCGTACGCCCGTGTAGGCTCCCGGTGCCCTCGGCCGACCGTACGTTGACTTGATAGCCACACCCAGGCATCCAGGAGATCCTCGCCTCATGTCCAGCCGCTTCATCACCGAACTGTCCCGCAGGGTGTTGGTGTTTGACGGTGCGATGGGCACATCCATCCATCAGCACGATCTCGACTTGCAGAAGGATTATCTCGGCTGCGAGAACTGCACGGACATCCTCGTGAAGACGCGGCCGGATGTGATCCAGGGGATCCATGAGTCGTTCCTGCGGGTTGGCGCGGATGTGGTCGAAACCGATACGTTCGGCTCCAACCGGCTCGTGCTCGCGGATTTCGACATCGCGGAACAGGCATTTGAGCTGAACAGGCTGGCGGTCGATGTCGCTCGCGCCGCTTGCAACGAGGTGGAAACGGAAGACCGGCCGCGGTTTGTCGCGGGGTCGATGGGGCCGGGCACCAAACTGGTGACGCTGGGGAACACGGACTGGGACACGATGCTCGGTTCGTATCGCGAGCAGGCGCTGGGTCTGCTTGCCGGCGAGCCGCGGAAGGGGAAAGGGGGGGGGAAGGCCGGCGTTGATGTCTTCATCATCGAGACCTGCCAAGATATTCTGCAGGTGAAGTGCGCGATCAACGCGGTGCTCAGCGCGCTGCACGAGCGCGGCTTGACCCCGCTGGATGTTCCGATCATGGTGTCGGTCACGATCGAGACCACTGGCACGATGCTGGTGGGGACATCGATCGAGGCCGTCGCGGCCGCGCTGCGTGGATACCCAATCGTCTCGCTGGGGTTGAACTGCGCCACCGGTCCGACTGAGATGGGCGAACACGTGGCATGGCTGGGTAAGCACTGGGGCGGCGAAGCACCAGGGATGTCCGGGGTGCAGCGCGTGGTGAGCGTGCTGCCGAACGCGGGCCTGCCGGTGCTGGTGGAGGGGCGGACAGAATATCCGCTGACTCCCGAGCCGTTTGCCGATGCGCTCGCAGGGTTTGTCGGGCGCGACGGCGTGGGAATCGTCGGCGGGTGCTGCGGGACGATGCCGGCGCACATCGAGGCGGTGGTAAAGCGGCTGGATGCGAAGGGACTGCGTGAGAAGAAGGGTGCACGCCCCCCCCGCACGGTCGAGCGGCCCGACCCGAGCGTGACGAGTCTCTATGGCCCGACCGAGTATCGCCAGGACAACTCGTTCCTGATCGTGGGCGAGCGAATGAACGCCTCGGGGAGCAAGAAGTTCAAGCAGCTTCTGGAGGCTGAAGACTTTGACGGGATCATCTCGCTCGGGCGCGAGCAGATGCGGCACGATGGCGCGCACGTGCTCGACCTGAACGTCGATTATGCCGGGCGCGACAACGCGAAGGACATGTCGGAGATCGTGAAGCGTCTGGTGCGGCAGGTCGATGCCCCGCTGATGCTGGATTCGACCCAGACCCGCACGATCGAGGCCGGGCTGAAGCACGCGGGCGGCAAGTGCATCATCAACAGCGCCAACTTCGAGGATGGAGACGAGAAGTTCGATGAGCTTTGCCGGCTGGCCAAGACCTATGGCGCTGCGCTGGTCATCGGCTCGATCGACGAAGACAAAGAGGCGTCGATGGCCCGCACGGCGGATCGCAAGCTTGCGATCTCGCAGCGCGCATACGACCGCGCGACCAAGGTGCACGGCCTTGATGCGGCCGACCTGCTCTTTGACCCGCTCGTTCTGCCCGTCTCGACGGGCATGGAGAGCGATCGACGCAGCGGGCTGGAGACCATCGAGGGCACGCGCCGGATCATGCAGGCGATGCCCGAATGCCAGACGTGCGTCGGGCTTTCCAACGTTTCGTTCGGGCTCAAGCCGGAGGCGCGGGTGGTTCTGAACAGCGCGTTCCTGCACGAACTGCGCGAGGCCGGATTGACCAGTGCGATCGTGCACATGAGCAAGATTCTGCCGGAGAATCGCATCCCCGCGGAGCGGTGGCAGGCGGCGATGGACTTGCTGTATGACCGCCGGAGCGAAGGGGTCGATCCGCTGTCGGTGTTTGTCGAGCTGTTCAAGGATGCCACGAGCGGGGCCGCCGCGGCGGTCGTTGCGAAGGCCGATCTGCCGATCGAAGAGCGGCTGCGGGCGCACATCATTGATGGCGAGAAGCAGGGGCTCATCGATGCCCTCGAGCATGCGCGGCAGAAGTACCAGCCGCTGGCGATCATCAATGACCATCTGCTCGACGGTATGAAGACGGTCGGCGAGCTGTTCGGCTCGGGTCGCATGCAGCTCCCTTTCGTGCTGCAGAGCGCGGAGGTCATGAAGATGGCCGTGGCCCATCTTGAGACATTCATGGAGCGGGTTGACGGCCAGACCAAGGGCAAGATTGTCTTGGCGACCGTCAAGGGCGATGTGCACGACATCGGTAAAAACCTTGTTGACATCATCCTGAGCAACAACGGCTACACGGTCGTGAATCTGGGGATCAAGCAACCCATCGCAGACATCGTGAAGGCCTGGCGAGAGCACAAGGCAGATGCGCTGGGCATGTCCGGCCTGCTTGTCAAGAGCGTGAACGTGATGGAGGAGAATCTGCGGGAACTGAATACGCAGGGGATCAATGTCCCTGTTCTGCTTGGCGGCGCTGCGCTCACGCGTCACTACTGCGAGAGCCATCTCCGCACCGTGTACAAGGGTCCGGTGTTCTACGGTAAGGATGCCTTCGAGGGACTCAGTACGATGGACAGCATTGTCGCGGGCGCGATGACGATGCTCAACTCGCAGATCGATGAACGCCTCACCAAGCGAAGTAACGCCGAGGATGTGATCGCCCAGAGCAAGGCCAAGCGTGCCGCCGCGCAGGAAGCTGCGCAGGGCGCGGGCGGCGCGGTGAGTGGGGTGGGCGCTGCGGCGCCTGAGAATCCGCCTGCTGCAAGCCGCGGGGTCTCGTGCTGCGCAGTACACGCGGGTCCGACGCGCACGGGCGCTGGTGGAAGCGGGGGGGTGGGTGCGGGACGGAGCAGCACGCCGATCCTCGAGCCCGCGGGCATTCCTGCCGCGCCTTTCTTGGGCTCCCGCGTCGTCACGGACATCGCTCTTGATCAGATCTACCCCTACATCAACCCCGTTGCGCTCTTCCGCGGCCAGTGGCAGATGAAGAAGGGGGCGATGAGTGAATCTGAGTACGATGCCCTCGTGGAGGACAAGGTCCTTCCGGTGTTTGAGCGACTGAAGAAGCAGTGCCGCGATGAGAAGATTCTCCAGCCGGCGGTTGTGTACGGCTACTTCCCATGCAACAGCGAGGGTAATGACCTTGTGGTGTGGGACCCCGCAGCACCCGGCACCAAGCAGCTTGAGCGATTCTCTTTTCCGCGACAGCCGGACCGTCAGCGTTTGTGCATCTCTGATTTCTTTCTGCCCATCGAAAGCGGGCGGACCGATGTCGTCGCGCTGCACTGTGTGACCATGGGCTCGCGGGTCAGCGAGGTCTGCCGCGAGCTCTTTGCCCGGAACGATTACACCGAGTACCTCTATCTGCACGGCATGGGCGTTGAAACAGCCGAGGCGCTGGCGGAGCTCTGGCACAAGCGCATCCGCCAGGAGATGGGCATCGCAGGCGAGGACTCGCCGCGAGTGAAGGACTTGTTCACCCAGAAGTATCGCGGCTCGCGTTACAGCTTTGGGTATCCCGCGTGCCCTGACATGGCGGACCAGGAAAAACTGTTCAGGTTGATCCAGCCCGAGCGCATCGGTTGCGTGCTTACGGAGAACTGGCAGATCGACCCCGAACAGAGTACGAGTGCGATCGTGGTTCACCACCCCGGGGCCAAGTACTTCAACGTTTGAACACGTTCGGAAGTCCTTTTGCATGGCCCCAGGCCACGAAAGTTTGTTCATTTTGCGCGCGCCGTCGGACACTCTCTCCCGTGTCGGCAAGTGGCGAAACCGACGCTGTCGCCCGTCATGGAACGCGATTCTGTGCGTTTCAAATCGGCGATGAGCGACTGAAAACAGCCTAATCTGACGAAAATCATGCGGAGGGGTGTGGCTTGCTCGCCGCTTTCGGGTACTTTCTAGGGTTGGCGGCCTCGGCTCCGCCGGCAGACATTCGCAAAGACATCACGGCGCGTTCCTCGTGTTGGGGTGCACGCCCGTGATCACCGGACAGGGTAGAGCTCCATGAACCTGAAGAGTCTTGTGTTGGCCGCGGCCGCGACGACAGCGCTCGTTGGCAGCGTACAGGCGGACGTCATCGACGACTGGAACGAGCAGTGGCTCGACACCATTCGAATCGTCGGTGGTCCGCCTTGCCCGCTTGCGCGCAATGGCGCGATCCTGTTCACGGCCATCTACGACGCATCGAACTCGATCACCCCGACGCACGAGCCTTACATCGACTTCGTCAGCGTTCCCGGTCCGGTGAACAAGCGCGTGGCGATCGCAACGGCCGCGCACAAAGTTCTGTCGACGCTGTATCCCGATCGAGCCGAGATCTATCTGGCGCAGTACGAGGAACACCTCGCGACGGTCCCCAACAACCTCCGCAAGTTCAACGGTGTGATCGTGGGCGAAGCCGCAGCGGACCAGATCCTTGCTGCCCGCGCGAATGACCAGACCGATTCCGAGCCCGAGTACGTCTACGAGGATGTTCCGGGCGCGTATCGCCCGACTGCGCCGGATTTCACCCAGCCGCCGTTCAATCCGGGTTGGGGAACGACCCAGCCCTGGACGATGGCGACTGGTGACACCTTCCGTCCGTCCGGTCCGCTTGGGTTCCGCCGGATCGACCGCCTGATCGCTTCCCGTGGCTATGCCCGCCAGCTCAACGAGGTGAAGCAGTTTGGCCAGCGCAACAGTCAGGTCCGCACCGCCGAGCAGACTGAGATTGCCTGGTTCTGGGCCAACGACCGCAACGGCACCTTCAAGCCGCCAGGTCAGCTGCTCCACATCACGCAGGTCGTGGCGAACGACCAGGGGCTGAATCTGGAGGCCAAGGCCCGCTTGTTCGCGCTGGTCGCGATCACCCTGGCCGATGCCGGACTGGTCGCGTGGGATATGAAGTACGGCACGGACATCGATCTGTGGCGTCCCATCTCGGCCATCCGCGAGGCCGATACCGACAACAATGCCCGCACGGTCAAGGCCGGCGGCTGGAACCCGCTGCTCGAGTTCTCGCCTCCCTTCCCCGCCTACACCTCTGGCCATGCGACATTTGGTGCAGCGCACGCCGCGATCATGCGGAACTTCTTCGGCACCGACAACATTACCTTCACCGTCGGCACCGATGAACCCATCGTGAGCCAGGTGACCCGGACCTTCCACACCTTCACGGATGCCGGCCGCGAGAACGGTATAAGCCGCGTCTACCTGGGCGTGCACTTCCGGTTCGATGCCGACATCGGTTTCTCCTCCGGCACCCTTCTGGGCAACAAGGTCTATCGCGACAAGCTCAGGCCCCTTACCTGCCAGGGCGATTTCAATCGCGACGGAGTCATCAATGGCACCGATGCGACGCAGTACGCCGAAGCGTTCTTCCGCGGCGATGACGCTGCCGACATGAACGCCGACGGCATGATCGACTTTGTCGATTTCAACATCTACGTCACGTACTATTTCTCTGGTTGTAACTGATTCTCGCCGGCGGTTCGTTCAACAGTCTCGCGTCAGATTTCCGATATAGGGCCTCTCCGTGTCAGCACGGGGAGGCTTTTTCAGTCCGGGCCGCGGCCATCCAGCGAACACCATGAAACTCATCACGCTTCTTGCCACGACGGCTCTCTGCGTGATCGCTACCGCGATCGCGTCGGCCCAGCAACCCGTCGTAAGCTCTTCGCCGCCGACTTCCACAGCTCCGGCGGCCCGCCCGCCCACAGGCGCGACCAAGCCCTTCGTGCTGGAGCGATCGACCACGCGTGTGCTGGCCGAGCGTGTCGCAAAGCAGATCGCGGCCGCGAGCCCTCTGGCCGATCCGGCGGATGCAGCGATGCGAGACCAAGCAGGGGCAGGCCTTGCCGCCAGCAAAGATCTGATCGACGCCGCGGATGGGACGATTTTGTGGGGCGGGTTCAATCCCGCGCAGGGCTATGACCCCGAGCAGTACCGCCTCACCCGCGACAGCCCACTGACGTTTGCCCAGCTCACCGAGCTTGATCCGACGGTCTGGGCCAAGCTCTATCTCTCCACGTTCATGTTCTCGGGCAAGTACGAGATTCGTGAAGAGGCTGGTCTCACCATCGTTGAGATGGAGGCCAAGTTCCGAGGCGAGCTCTCCCCTGGAGACTACCCGTATCCCTTCTGGCACTCGCCCAACAAGTGGACGGCGTACATGAATGCCGGGGGTGTGCTGCTGATTTTCGAGCGTGGCCGTCTCATCGCCGCGCTGCGGAACTCTCCCTTACCCGAGAAGCTGAAGTTGATCCGGCGACCGTGGGACGCCAAGTGGAGCTGGGTCGACGAGAGCGGCAACCCCCAGCCTCGCGTAGCGCTGTTTGACTACCTCTTTGCCAAGGACAACCCGCACGTCGCGCCCCTCGAAAAGAGCTTCCGCAAGCTTGAGGAGCGCTTCCGAGCGGAGAACTGCATGTCCTGCCACCAGCCCGACAACCAGAGCAAGATCAACGATCTGCTCCTGCTGAACTATCCCAACCAGGCGCTCGTCATGCGGCGGTCAATCGTCAAGGTCTTCGAGGAGAACTACATGCCCCCCGGCGACAAGCTCGCCAATGCGGTGGAGGGCGTGCAGGACAGGCAACTCCTGGCCGAACTGCTCAGGCTCTCCCGGGAGTTTGAGAAGAACGCCGATGCGGCCATCGCCTTTGAGCGCGAGCACGCCCAGAAGAAGTAAGAGCTCACGGGCTGATGCGTTCGGCCTGCTCATCTGGACGAATGAGCCGGATCCACTCATACTCCGTCGCGCCGTCCCCTTCTTCGAGAAACCGCACCGCGGCGGCGGCTACAGATTCCGCGCTTGGCGATCGTGTCAACGCCGCGACAGTGCACCGCGTCGCTTCTGCCGGACCATCGGACTCACCGATCAGCACGGCGGCCAGGGATGCCCGCGCCGCGAGCGCGTGGTTGGGCATGCCCAGCACAAGCAGCGACCGTGCGCCACCAGGGTTGCCCGGCATGTGACAGGCCAGGCAGTTGCCCGCTTCAAAGACTGGCAGCAGCTCGCGGTACGCACGATCGAGCCCCGCCACATGCGGGTTGTCCTCAGAAAACAAGCTGGCGAAATCCGCCGTCCGTGGCCGGAGGTAAGCGCCCTCCCGCCATCGCCAGTCTCCGTCCCATACGCGCGGCGCGGGCGAGGACGGCGCGGTTGCGCCTTCGCGCCGGAATGATGCGATCAGGTGATCATCGAT
>Ga0163148_10005281_pt1 | contig 12973 bp, 12 predicted proteins | sample OliLakLV19MP7P2_FD_148606 | JGI IMG/M metagenome (GOLD analysis project Ga0163148, IMG submission 148606) | Freshwater microbial mat bacterial communities from Lake Vanda, McMurdo Dry Valleys, Antarctica- Oligotrophic Lake LV.19.MP7.P2 | ecosystem: Environmental > Aquatic > Freshwater > Lake >... | reverse complement strand
GTATTTCCCAATGAAATGAGTTGTCTGACTGTTTTTTGGCTGGTGGTACAGCACGATCATGCCAAACATGACCGTTTCGCTACCGCGAATAATTCATGACACTAACGCTAATCGAGAAACAGTGAGAAGTTTACTGATTCGAGTTAACCGTCCTTCGGAGTGAGTAGAAGTGATAGAATACCTGGGGTATGGAATTCAAAAGACTCCCGGTGTCATGGGCGGTAAAGCCTGTATCCGTAAAACGCGGATTCCTGTTTGGCTGTTGGTAAGTTATCGCCGTCAAAGTGCCACCGATGCTCATATTTTAGAAGGTCATCCAGATCTGAGTGCCGCAGATTTGGTGAATGCTTTTAGTTATGCTGAGGCATATCCTGATGAGATTGAAAGAGCAATTCGAGAACAGGAAGAGGCATAAACAGTGGCAGATATTTATACCGCGATCGCACAAAGCATTAAAACTGAAATATTTTACCATTTTAAATCACGCTTTTATGAACGGGCTCTCCGGCCCGTTCCCCAAGAAATTCACGCTTTTATGAACGGGCTCTCCGGCCCGTTCTTGAAAATGGTACAACATCTCAGTTAACATAAACAAAAAACTCCTCGTACTATGCGAATAATTCATACTGCTGACTGGCATTTGGGACGACGTTTTCGAGGGATCGATCGCACTTCCGAAATTGCGATCGCCCTGGAACAGATTTTGAAACAAGCCAAAGCCCTCGATGTCGATGCCGTGTTGGTCGCCGGCGACATTTTCGACGTTCCCAACCCTCCAGCCTACGCTGAACGCATTGCCTATCACTTTTTCTGCGAACTCCAAGCGGCCGGAATTCCCGCAATTGCGATCGCCGGCAATCACGATTCAGCATCCCGCATCGACAGCATCGCCCAACTGCTATCCCTCGCCGGCGTTCGCGCTTTAGGCAAACCCAGGCGATCGGCAGACGGCGGCACAATTACTCTTAATACAAAAAGTGGTAAACTGTGCGTGGGAGCAATGCCTTTTGCTTCCGAACAAAGACTGTTAGATGCTAATTCTCTCTGCCACTCCGGCGACGCTAACCGCCGCCAAGATTACCGCGAAATCGTAGCAGATTTACTGCAAAATTTAACCACAGATTTTCGCGACAATACGGTGAATATGCTGATGGCACACATGAGCATAGACGGCGCTCGCTTGGCTAAATCCGAAGTCGCTTACTACACGCGAGAAAAATACCTCTTGTCATCGCAAACTCTGCCGCCGGAAGCTCAGTATGTCGCCCTCGGACACATCCACATTCACCAGCGCATTGCTAAGAATTCCCTCGCTTATTATTCCGGTTCTTTGATTCAGTTAGATTTCGGAGAAGCGGAACAGGAAAAAGGATTTTGCTTGATCGAAGTTGAGCCGGGAAGTCAGGCTAAGGTAGAATTTAGACCTGTAGCTTGCCACAAACCGTTAAAAGTGCTTCAATGTGATAATGACAATCTCGATCAAATTTTAGAAGCTCATCAATATCATCCGGGTTACTTGAAGGTAATTGTCGAACTGGATAGCCCGCAAATCGGATTAGCCGATCGCGTCCGCCAAATCTGTTCTCAAGCGCTGTTAATTGAGCCGCGCTATCGGGATGCACCGCTAGAACCAACAGAGAACACTAATATCGATCCCAATAATTTCGATCCGGCGGCAGAGTTCTGCAACTATTATCAAAACCGCTTGGGAACGACACCGCAACCCGCTGTATTGGAGGGATTTCAGGATTTGTACAAGAAGTTTAAGGAAACAGTTAATAGTTAAATTGGTCATTGGTCATTGGTCATTGGTCATTGGTCATTGGTAATTCTTTGCCATTGCTCGTGATTTCCCGAACGGACTTGATAAGTGCCATAGCACTCGAAACAACATAATTGTAAAAATTCCCAAATCCCAAATCTAAAATCAGTATGCGTCCACTAGAACTTTTGCTCGAAGGATTTACCAGCTTTCGCCGGGAACAGCGTTTAGATTTTTCTCAACTCGATTTGTTTGCAATTACGGGTGCTACTGGTGCGGGCAAATCTTCGCTGCTAGATGCGATGACTTACGCGCTTTTTGGTACGACAACTCGCAGCGGCAAACAAGTAGGCGATTTGGCAAGTCAAGGTAGTAAAAATTTAAAGGTGCAGTTGCGTTTTGCTGTGGGTTCTGCCCAGTATCGGGTGACGCGGACATGGCGTTTTCGTCCAAAAACTCCTGAAAATAAGGTGATTTTGGACTGCTGGCAAAACGGCGAGTGGGAAACTTTGGGAACGAGTATTGTTGCTGTTCAAAATACGATCGAACAAATTTTAGGGATGGATTTTGATACTTTTACGCGAGCAATTATTCTGCCTCAAGGAAAGTTTGATGAGTTTATTAAAGGGGATACTTCTAAGCGCCGGGAAATTTTGCGACAGCTAGCGGGATTTGAGATTTTTGAGCAGATGCGGAAGGAAGCAAACGAACTCGCAAAGTTGCTGAAACAGGAACGGGAAATGGTGGAAAGGCAGTTAGCTGAGTTGAGCGCGCCGACGGCGGATGAGGTGGCTCAAAGACGATCGCAACTTTTGATTTTAGAGCAGCAGTTGCCTGAGTTCGATCGCGCTGTGATGAAAGCTCAGAAGGCGTTAGATGAAGAGGAACAGCTATTTTCGCAAATCGCTCGCTGGCAAGAGTTACAACAACAACTGGCTGAATTAAATGCTAATTCCGCCGAGGTGACAATTTTAGCACAGCGTTTAGAAAGAGCGCAAGCTGCCAATCATTTACAGGGAGATTGGGCTTTAGTGCGATCGGCTCGCAGTCAGTATGAAACTGCCGAAAGTGCCTCGGTGGCAGCGCGAAAGCAGTTAATTAAAGCTCGCTCTGAGCTAGCAGTAGAGCAGCAGCAACTTGACGCGGTAAAAGCCAAAGAAGAGGTGCTAGCGCCACAAATTAAGGCTCGCGAAAATGCTCTAGCTGCTGCTAAAGTATATGAAGAACAGCGCGCTCAATTAGAAAAAGAAGTTGCGCTTGCCCAAAAAATTCAACAGGAAAAACTCCGCTTTTTTATGGCAGCAGATAAAGACCTGCAAGCTGCTAACACTAAAATTCAAGGTGCGGGTTTTCGAGTTACTCAAGCAGCGGCACAGCTCGAACAGTATTCGCTGGGAGGAAAGGATTTAGATAAGTTGCAGCAAATTTCACCCTTATTGATGGAAATTCAGCTAATTACCAAGCAGCAAAAGACTCAGCAAGAACAGTTGGATAAATCTCTGGCAGAGAAGGAAAGCGCTCAACAAAATTATGTGGAGGCTACCACTAATTTAGAAGCAGTTGAACTCAGGCTAAAAGAGTGCGCCCGTGAGTTAGATGTGGCCCAAACCGCTAATGCGGAAGCGGCACGTTTAGAGAGTGTTTCTGCTATCAGAATGTCGCTGAATTCTGGCGATACTTGCCCGGTGTGCGGGGGGGTGCATCCTGAGAGCGAGATCCTCCCTCCTTTGCCGAATTCTAATATTGTCGATGTCGCTGGTTTGCGGCAGAAATTGGCGACGGCAAATCAGGTTTTTCAAGATGCTCAAAGGTTGGCGGCTGAGAGAAAAAGTGCAGTTGCAGCCTGCCTGCAAAAAGAGTCGGAAATTGCTCAAATGCTCGAATTAACTGCGAATAGAGTTGCTCAATTGCAGCAGGAAATCACTCAAGTGCTGGAAAATCCTCAGTGGGAAAGCTTGGGGTTGCAGCAGGAGTTGGCAATCCTTAAAGAGAGCGATCGCCAATACCGCCAAACCGAACAGCAGTTCCAACTGGCATCATTGGAATATGATAATTTTCAGCAAAGATTTAATTTTGCTGCGGCGACTCAAGCAGCTAAACAGCAGGAATATCAAGATGCGATCGCCGAATCAGACCGCCGCCACCAGCAGTTGCAAAGTTGTGTAAATGCGCTTTATCAAATTACCGAATCAACCTTATGCTAATTTAGCAAAAGCCTTAGAACAAGACAAGCAAGAATTGGCAAATCTACTAAAAGTTGCTGAAAAATCTTATCAAAGTGCTCAAAATACGGTTATTCAAGCAGCAGAGAGAGAGAGCAACAAGCTGGAGAAGTTTTTGGACAAGCCCAAGCCCAGAAACAGCAGCTCAACCTGGATTGGACTACAAAATTAACAGCGGCTGATTTCACAGAAGAGACATTTTTAGCAGCGGTTGCGACAGTTAAAGAACAATCGCAATGGGAAAACGCTATTCGCTCTCACCGCGAATCAAAAATTCAGTTAGAGACGCGGGCGAAAGATTTGAGCGAGGCGATCGCAGGCAGAACTACCGATGAGAATACTTTAGCACAAGTGCGATCGGCAAAACATACCGCCCAAGAAAACCTCAAACAAGCCAACAACAACCGCGCCGAACTGTTAGCTTGGATTCAAGTAGCAGCTCAAAATCTCGAACAAGCCGAAAGACTGTCACAGCAAATTACAAATTTCACAGAACAAGAGCAAACCTATCACACCTTAGCGCAGAATCTCAAATCCAACGAATTTCAATCCTACATTTTAGAACATTTAGAAGCAGAATTAGTCGGCAGCGCCACATTAATTTTGCAAGAATTAACCGAAAATCGCTACAAACTAAAAAACCAAGACGGCGAATACTGGGTAGCAGATAATTGGAACGGCGGCGAAGCTAGACGAGTCCGCACCCTTTCCGGCGGCGAAACCTTTGCCACTTCGCTATCAATGGCTTTAGCTTTATCAGAAAAACTATCTCAAGGATCTCAATTGGGCAGCTTATTTCTCGATGAAGGATTCGGCACTTTAGACGCAGAAACTCTCGAAAGCGTTACTCAAATTTTAGAATCTTTGCGGCAGCGAGAAAGGCTGATTGGAGTGATTACCCACGTTCGAGGATTGGGCGAAAGATTGCCTGCACAAATTAAAGTTTTTAAATCCCCGCAAGGCTCTAGAATAGAAGTTGAAAGAGTTTAGAAAACAGGGCGGTTGAAACCGCGTCTACACAAGCAAAACCCGCCTTCGCGGGTTGAAAATTGGGTAGTTACAATTACGTTGTTTTCTTCAGTTATTTTCTTTAGTCCGCGGAGGCGGACATCGTTTGTGTAGAAGCGGTTTCAACCGCCGTCTTATCTGATTTAAAACAAATTTTATTGTAAAGGCAGAGTTAAATTAAATGAAAAATCACCAAACTCGAATGCAATCGGTACAATCGCCAATAATTCCAGTAGTAGGCGAACTAATCCGGCAAAATCCGGGAACAATATCATTAGGACAAGGCGTAGTTTACTACAATCCGCCCCAAGAATCCTTTAACAAAATCCCCGAATTCCTCGCAAACCCCGACAATCACAAATACAAAGCCGTGGAAGGAATTCCACAATTACAAGATGCAATCGCAGCCAAACTCAAAACAGATAATGGCATAGAAATTAACAATAAAAACTGCATTGTTGTCACCGCCGGCAGCAACATGGGATTTACCAACGCCATTCTCGCCATCACCTCGGCGGGAGACGAAATTATCATCCAATCGCCTTATTACTTCAACCACGAAATGGCGGCAATCATGGCAAATTGCCGACCAGTGATAGTAGAAACCAACGCCAACTATCAACTTAATATCGATGCTATTAAAAAAGCAATTACCGAGAAAACGCGAGCCATAGTTACGATTTCACCAAACAATCCCACTGGTGTTGTTTATTCAGCCGAAGCACTTCGGGAAGTCAACGAAATTTGCCGCCAGCACAACATATATCACATCAGCGATGAAGCTTACGAATATTTTACTTATAACGGCGTCAAACACTGTTCGCCCGCCGCTTTTCCCCACAGCAGCGAACATACAATTTCTCTGTTTAGCCTCTCCAAAGCCTACGGTTTTGCGAGTTGGCGCATCGGGTATATGGTAATCCCAGAACAGTTGCTCGTTTCAGTCAGAAAAATTCAAGATACAATCTTAATTTGTCCCCCAGTAATTTCTCAATATGCAGCGCTGGGAGCCTTGCAAGTTGGTAGAGGTTACTGCGATAATTATGTAAGGGCGATCGCATCTGTGCGACAACTCGTATTAGACGAACTCAATACAATCCAAAATCTGTGTACAATTTCCCCAGCCTGCGGAGCATTCTACTTTTTCTTGAAAGTTGATACTGAAATCGATACAATGGAATTAGTAGAACAATTAATTCGCGAATATCACGTAGCAGTGCTTCCCGGTACAACCTTCGGCATGGATAGTGGCTGCTATTTACGGGTTGCTTACGGTGCTTTGGAAAAAGCAACCGCCACCGCAGGTATTAGGAGATTAGTTAAAGGTTTGAAGACAATTTTAAACAAGTAAAATAGGAAGATTCAACATGGTTGCCACTAATTTAAAAGCAAATACAAATATCCAAGATACCTGCGCTGCCAAACTGGCAGACTTGCGCGATTTGATGGCAGATTCTGAATTAGATTGCTATTACATCCCAGCGGTTGACGAACACTTAAATTTATCAGTTCCAGCAGCGAAGCAACGGCGAGCTTGGATTTGCGGTTTTACGGGTTCCGCCGGCGATTTGTTGGTTGGTAAAGATTCCGCTTGGTTGTTTGTGGATTCCCGCTATTACGAACAAGCTGAATTGCAAGTAGATCCTGCACTCATCGAAATATCGAAAGTCGGGTTAGAAGGAAATTTAACCTTAATTGAAACTTTAGAAAAACTGGCTGTAGAATCGGCCGAAAAATCAACGAAAATTCGCCTGGGTTTTGACCCGTTTACTGTAGCGACAGAGCAATATCAAAATTGGGTAAAAAAATTCGCGAATGCAGAGATTGATCTCATACCAATCCCGGAGAATTTGACAGACAAAGTTCGATCGCAAAATCCTTGGAAAACGGCAGAGACTTTACCCGCGATTGATGCAGAGCCCATATTTAGCTTACCTGTATCCCTGACAGGAGAAACCGCCGCCGAAAAATTAGCCAGAGTCAGGGAAGCGATGCAACTCGCCAATATCGATGTGCTTCCGATTACCAACCTGAATCAAATAGCGTGGCTGTTCAATCTCCGAGGCTCGGATATTCCCCACATTCCCATTTTCATATCCTATGCCATTGTCACCACAGATTCAGCGTTTTTGTTTACAAATCCCGAACGAATTCCACTAGAAATCAAGCAAGAATTGCGGGCGGATGTAACTTTGCTTCCCTACGCAGACTATCCGCATACATTAGAAACTTGCGTAAATTTGCCAAATAAAGTTCGGGTACTTTTAGACCCGAAACACAGCACAGCAGGCACGTACCAGTTAATCTTAAACCAGCAAGAAGCGCAGTTTTACAACATCGAAATAATTTTTGAGACGCATCCGGTAGAAGGGATGAAAGCTCGCAAAAATCCCGTAGAAATCGAGCAAATGAAATCAGCCAATTTCAAAGCAAGTCGAGCAAAAGTTTTTACTTTAAAGTGGTTGACAGAACAGCTAGAAAATGGTAAGGTTTTGACTGAGTTTGATGTTAAAGAAAGCATCGAAAATTTTTATCAGCAAGAAACAGATTTTCAGACTTTAACGTTTAGAACGATCGCCGGTGCGGGTGCAAATAGCTCGATCGTACATTACGGCACTCCCAGCCCCGAAATCACGTTAAAACCCGGAGAATTGCTGCTCCTGGACTCAGGATCACAGTATTTAGCAGGCACAACGGACGACACCAGAACCATGATTGTCGGGGAACCGACGGCGCAGCAAATAGAACACTATACAACAGTGTTAATCGCGCACATCAACTGTGCAATGCAGCAATTTCCCAAAGGTACAACTGGTTCGCAATTAGATGCGATCGCCCGTGCGGTATTATGGCAACAACAGCTAGACTACGGACACGGCACCGGGCACGGAGTAGGCGCATTTTTAGCCGGTCACGAAGGCCCCAACGGCATCAGCAAATCGGTACAATATCCCCTCGAACCCGGAATGGTAACGAGTATCGAACCGGGATATTACGAACCGGGATGGGGCGGAATTCGCATCGAAAATCTCTATGTTGTCAGGGAAATGCCGTCAAAAAACAGTACGGTTTGGTACGGATTTGAACCGCTGACGTATATTCCCTTTGAAAGGAAATTGATAAATGGCGATCGGCTGTCCAAAACTCAACTACAATGGTTGAACAACTATCACGCTTCAGTAGTCGAGAAACTGGAACCCGTACTCGATGAAGCAACAATTGAATGGTTGAAAAAAGCCTGCACTGTGTTAGATAATTTTGTTAGGTAAAATTCAATAGGTTCAGTTAAGCCAGATCCCCCCTTAAAAAGGGAGGGACAAGAGCTGCATCAAAGTCCCCCTTTTTAATGGGGATTTAGGGGGATCTCCGGGCTATACAAACCGTTAACCCAAGCGTATTTGATTATACTAAATCCACCTTCACCAAACGTCTTTTCAATCCAGAGCGACCGCTATATTTATTATGCAGTTGTTGAAGCCGTGTTAAAAACTTAATTTGCTGCTTTTGATAATCCGCTAAATCTCGGAGTTTTAAAAGTAAAGGCACTACTTCATCGTAAGACTTAGAAGTTCCTTTTTGAATGAGAGCATCTATATCTTCCCAAGCAGCCGTTTCTCGCTTAGCCAAAGCTTCTAATTCTCTGATTCGTGCAGATTTAGCTTCCTGTTCTCTTCTGTATTCTTCCTGTTTTTCTTCCTTTTCTGCGCTTGCTAAAAGCTGACGAATTGTTCGTTTACCGGGATTCTCATCTTGCTTAACTTCTATCATTGCTGATAATTTCTTACCCAATTCAATAGAGAGATTAGATTCTCCTTTGAGTAACCGCAGTAAAAAAGTATCGACTTCAGAACGGTCAAGTTTTTTGATAGCTTCTGTGATGCTACTTTCGGGAATTGAAGGTTTAGTAACACTCGCACTGATTGCAGCTTTCAGTAGATGCTCATCCACTTCAAAAATATCGATAAAAGCCTGTAACGATGAAGATAACTTACCGAAATTAGGAGGAACAGGTGGCTCTAGTCCTTCTTCCTCATCATTTTTCTCATCATTTTCCTCATCATCATCTCGCTCATCTTCATCTTCGTCGTCGAGTTCATCAAGATAGGTAATCCCTTTCAGCCAAGCCAAATAAAGTAAACGATAATCTCCCTGCAAAATTTCCTGGCGCAAACCTATCAAAGAGGATAAATTTCCTTCTCCCTCTATCCACCCATCAAAACCTTCTTCCTCATTAATAGAAATCTCTAAAATGACAAAATTATTAATTTCCGAAACCTCAACTATATCTTCAATGCAATATTTCTGCATCAGTTCAACATCAATCAAACCTTTGGGAAAACGAAACATTAGCTGTAACGATCCCCAATTAGCTATGTAAAACATAGCATCGAAATATTTGACTAATAATTGTTTTTCGTTGCCCGGCAAGTCTCCATAGTTATAAACAAAGATAGCTCTATTAGAGCTTATTTGCGCGCGACTAGAGAGTTGGCTGAGTGCTTCTTGTTCGGATTGAGTCAAACGTCGATCAACGCTTTGAAATTCGTAATATTGATATTCGCTCATTTTGAGTTATTCCAAGTACATAGAAGAGATGTCAAAGGCTTCTTCAGGAGTACCATAGAAACTGCCATTGTTGAACACACAAAGCTCATATTTTTCATTGCTGTAGGTGTAAAAACCCAGAGCCCAAGCTTCTTCATCACTAAAGTAACGCAGCCGACACAGGTGAAGGGGGGTATTTCGCCTTCGTTCTAAATATTCTTCACGAGATACGCGAAGGTCTTTGCTCGGAAAATCTAGGGGGACATTAGGTTCTGTATAGGCATCAATGTAACAAAACTGACTGCGAAAGCGGATGCCTAGGCGAGTGTACTTACCAGCGTAGTTAGCAGCAGCATAATCTAGAATACGCTGCTTCACCCGTTCTTGAACTGCGGGAGGGATTTTCACTCCTCCTGAATGTGGATCTTTTACCCAAGGGGACATTTCACTACTCTGGTAAACCGCTGACAAAGTTAGTGTAGAATAACTTGCTAACTTTAGTGGCTAAGATTTAATTAAACTTGATAATCAGACGCTCTAGTTTGCGATCGCCAGATTCAATATAGCTCTAGATATTTCTATTTTTGGAAAAAAGATTACGTTAGCAATCAAAATTGCTGAGGCGGGTGACAAGCGTATGAAGAGACGATCGCCCACGAGGAAAAAAAAATAAAGGCTAGAAGTTTTATCTAGCCTTTATTTCATGAAATAAGCTGGTGACAAGACTCGAACTTGCGACAGGCTGATTACAAATCAGCTAGCTTTAACTACTTTTGAGGTAAACCAACGGCTTGAAGCTCTACTAGATACCCTCTGTCAAAGAAACTGGGTATGAGGCGGGTATGAAATTTACCCATACCCAAAATCATGTTTATCACCCCTGATGACAACAAAGATGGTGTAGTAGCTAAGTACGGTAAGGTTTCGGTAGAGCGATTCCAAGGTAGTTATCGTATTCGCTGGCGATTCAATGGTCAGCGTTACGTCATAACAGTCGGTAAAGCTGATACTGATACTACTCTCAAGGTAGCCAGTGCTAAGGCTCAAGAAATCAATAGCGATATCCTAATGGAACGCTTCGATGAGAGTCTAGCGAAATATTCCCCTAAACACGCACAAGCACTAGCACCTGTAGAACGGGTAGCTAAGGTCAATTTAGCTGATGTTTGGGAACATTACAAGGAAGCGAATGTACAGCGGGTAGCTAAGACAACTCAAAAAAAAGACTGGAAAGAAGTAGAGAGGTGCTTAACTAAAGTTTCCAGTGAAGCTCTTGAGCTTGACAATCCTCACTTGCTATTGCAGGAATTATTGGAGTATTACAGTTCCAGCACCCTAAAAAAAGCAATTGCTAACATCAATGCTGCCTGCAACTGGTCTGTTGAGACTAAATTAATCAGTGATAACCCCTATCGCAATCTCAAAAAGCAACTGCCTAAAGGACAAAAAAGTAAACGTTCTAAAGAATGCTTTGAGCCTGAAGAAGTTAAAAGCATTATCCAGTCATTCTCAAGTAATGAATTCTGTTCACCTGCTAGTGCTTACTCTCATTCCTACTACTCTGGTTATGTAGAGTTTCTAGCTTTCACAGGTTTCCGACCAGAGGAAGCAATAGCTCTCAATTGGAATGATATCAAAGAAAGAAAGGGGAGGACTGTTATAGTGGTTAGCAAAGCCTACTCAAAGGGAGAGTTAAAGGATACTAAAACCCACAATACTCGAATTTTCCCTTGCAATGACCAACTTCTTAGCCTCTTAAGACGCATTCCTAAACGTCAAAATGAAAATAATCTAGTCTTTCCTAGTGTAGAGGGAGGATATCTGAATCAAGATAATTTTCTCAATCGGCAATGGCGTCCTGTAGTAATCAAACTGTACCAGTCTGGAAAAATTAGCCAATACCTACCCTGTTATAATCTTCGGCACTCATTCATCACTCGCTTAATTCGGGATGGTTATGACCCATCTACAGTAGCAGCACTGGTAGGCAATAGTCCTCAAGTTATTCTAGACCATTACCTAGCAGCTAAAAAGGATTTAACCTTACCTGAGTTGTAAGTCTCGTAAATAAACAAGAATCAAGAGGATAGAGGCGAAAAACTTCTATCCTTTTCATTGATCTGCGTTGGTTCGGTAAACCGAACATGATATACGGTTATTTTTACCTTGCTTATTCGGTCGATTTAATTGCCGACGCTCTATAATCAGTAATAGGTAAACACTGAACCTTGACAATTTAGGAGTCTCTTATTTTCTTGCCTAACAAGAAATTAGAGATTTTAGGCTTCTAGCGATTTTGCTATGGCAATCTCCGTTAGAACATTTTAGTGGTGTTTATATGATTATTTTCTCTATGTTTTTGACTATTTTTTAATATGACTAACTACAAAGAAACCGAAGCAATTATTGCTGATAACTTTGCTGAGCGTTTAAGCCTTAACAAAGTCACCAAGGATATTTACTTGGATGGAAAACTATTTGACTTACCTAAGTTTAGGTATCAGGTTTCTCTCCAGCATAATACAGTCCTAGAAAATGATAAGTATATCTATGAACTAGCCCACATCTACGCTAGTAAAAATCTATTCTCTCCCTTAGAGGATTACTTAAGTGAATGCGAGTCAAAGTTCCCAGATATAGACTACAAAGATGTTTTTAGAGAGCTTAATGAGAAAGTCCTACATATTGACCCTGATTCCTTAGAAGGATTATTTTTACCTAAGACTTTAGTAGGTGCAGTAGCCAGAGTGTTAAAGCCTGGTACTAAATTTGATACTGTACTTTTACTTAAAGGTTCTCAAGGCTTTTATAAGACTTCTTTCTTCAGGGAATTAGCGGGAGAGGAATTATTTACCTCTATGTCTTTGCAAGCTTATGCTAAAGATGAGATAATGGTTTGTCATAGTAAGTGGATTATTGAGCTAGGAGAGTGTGAAGAGACTCTGACTGCGAGTAAGATGGGTAAGTTAAAAGCTTTTATTACTCAGCAAAGCGACACTCTTCGTAAACCCTATGATAGTAGAGCGATTACACTACATCGACAGTTTATTCTGGTAGGTACAACGAATAAAGATAAGTTTTTAGTTGATCCTACAGGTAATAGAAGATTTTGGTGCGTAGATGTAAACGAGAAAATAGATATTGACTGGGTAAAAGAAAATAGAGATTTGATTTGGGCTAGTGCTGTTAAAGCCTACAAAGATAATTATCCTATCTACTTAAATGAAACTGAGCAAGAAATGCTTAATGCCGTAAATAAAAAATATGAAGCAAATGATATGTGGGAAGATATAGTAGCTGATTGGGTAGAGAAACAACAAGAGCCTTTTGTTTTGAGGGTTCTTCCTTACTTAGTATGCTAAATCAATAGCTAAATCAGTAAAAATATCGAAACAAATATATAGAAAAGTAAATCAAGTCCTTGTCCAGCTTGACA
>Ga0163148_10005280_pt1 | contig 12979 bp, 12 predicted proteins | sample OliLakLV19MP7P2_FD_148606 | JGI IMG/M metagenome (GOLD analysis project Ga0163148, IMG submission 148606) | Freshwater microbial mat bacterial communities from Lake Vanda, McMurdo Dry Valleys, Antarctica- Oligotrophic Lake LV.19.MP7.P2 | ecosystem: Environmental > Aquatic > Freshwater > Lake >... | reverse complement strand
ATGGCGCGCAGACGCGGGCCGTAAGCCATTAACCTTTGCAGAGTGGAATAACGGATCAGCGCCATATCGCGCTGATCCGTGCTGACCACGCGGGCGTTCGAACTAAATCGCGCGCTTTAGTTCTAAATCGGCCAGGGGCGGGCGATGCAAGAACAGACGATCCAGGCCATCGCGGAGATGATGGGCCTCGACAACACTGCGCCCAACGGCGGGTGGGTCTCGGTGACCTGCCCGTTCGCGCAGTGGGAGCACAAGTCCGGGCGGGACAACCACCCGTCGATGCGGGTCGAGGTCCGCTCCGGCGGGATCAGCCGCTGGCGGTGCTTCTCGTGCAGCTCCGGCGGCGACCTCACCACCGTCCTGTTCCAGCTTAAGGCGAAGGGCTACGAGGCCCCGTACAAGGAGCTGATGGCGATCGCGGTGAGCGAGGAGGACGCCCTCGAGTTCCCGTCGCTGGCGGTCGGACCCGAGGTCGATTTCGCGGTCCCTGAGAGCTGGCTCGACAGCTTCCGCAAGGCCTGGATCATCGGTGAGGCGAGAGACTACGTCATCAAGCGTGGGATCATGCTTGAGGAGATGATGGCCTGGGACGTGCGCTGGGACGGCTGGCGCCGGCGGGTCTGCTTCCCGATCCGAGACAAGATGGGCGTGTTGCGGGGGCTCCAGGGGCGGATGATCGACGACGTGGACCCCGACGACGACGAGACCCCGCCGCGATACCTGCTCTACAAGATCGCGGGCCACGCGCGCGGCGCGACCCACTGGCTGGGCGAGAGCATGATCGACTGGGACAAGCCGGTGGTGACGGTCGAGGGCAGCTTCGACGCGGCCAGCGTGCGGCGGGTCTACCCGAACGTCGTGGCTGGCTGCGGGGCGGGGACCGTGCTGCTCCGCAAGGCCAAGCTGGAGCGGCTGGCGCCCGCGATCGAGATCGTGACGCTGTTCGACCCCGGCGAGGCCGGAGACCGGGCGCGCTTCGAGATGCGCCGGTGGTGCCGCGGCATGCGGGTCTGCAAGGACGCGATACTCCCACCTGACACGGACCCCGGCGACAGCACTCCACAGGAATTGTGGGAGGTGCTCTCCCCATACATCGACAGCTCACTGATGCGCGTCTAGGTTCGCTGCCTCCCCATCGCGGGACGTAACGCCTCTCGTAGGCAGCTAAACCAGGAGGCCCATCATGGGTGTGAAGTACGGCGAGAAGGCCGGTGACCAAGCGAAGTCCGCCGGGGGTGGTGTCGGCACCTCCTTTATGAAGCGCGGAAACGCAGCCCGAAGAGCGATGGAGGAGGACGAGGCTCGCGCCGAGGCCCGCCGCGCCGAAGCCGGGAAGATGTGGCGCTTCTACATCGGCAAGAACGACCTCGAGGAGGACTTCAAGATCACCTTCCTCGACGGTGAGCTCGACAAAGACGGCATGCTCGAGCTCAACAGCTGGGACGAGCACACGGTGATGAACGAGGGGCGTCCGGAGCAGTACATCTGCACCTCGGGCAACGAGCCCTGCCCGTTCTGCCACAACGGCGACAAGGCCTCCTTCGTGGCGGCCTTCACGATCATCGACCACCAAGAATACACGATCAAGAAGGGCAACCGGCAGGGGCAGGTGGTGAAGGACGAGCGCAAGCTCTACATTGCCAAGCGCCAGACCATCGGCAAGCTCCAGAAGATCGCGGCGAAGGCGGGTGGCTTGCGCGGGGTCCACGTGACCGTGTCGCGGTCGACCAAGGACGCGGCTCAGGTGGGCGACATGTTCATCCTCGACGAGAAGTTCGACGAGGATGAGCTGATGGAGAAGTACGGCAAGGGTGACGCCAAGAACGTCGCGCCCGCTGTCTACGAGGAGGAGGTCGTCTACCGTGACGCCGGCCAGCTCGCTAAGATGGGCGTGGTGCCTGCGATCGACGGCGTCTCCAGCAAGACGAAACCCTCCAAAGAGTACACCGACGAGATGTGATCATGGCAATCCCAGCGTGGCTGCGGGTGTCGGATCAGCCCTTATGGACTGATGCGTTGTCGTGGTACTCTTGGGAGCCTGGGCTGGCTCGTCGCTTCACAGTGGCGAGCCGGCTCGAAGGCCAGCCTCCCATCCAGTTATGGGCGAAGCAGGAGATCGACGGCGAGGCCTTCATCGGCTTGCCATGGCACTGCTGCCCCATCGCAGAGGATGATCGGCGTACCCAGGGCATCGCAATCAAGATCGCGTCGAAAGTCGTCCCCCGCGACGATGACCAAGCTCGCGCGATACAACAGGCGAAAGACTTCCTCGATCAGGGCCTGAGCGGCGTGCTCAAGGCTCCGACTGGGGAGGGCAAGACGGTCATGTGCTGTGACGTGCTCGCGCACTACGGGCGTAGCACGCTGGTAGTACCGCCGAAGGACGACCTGATCGACCAGTGGATCGAGCGGCTGTGCCAGTTCACGGACCTTGTGCCCGGCCAGATCGGCCGCGTGCAGGGCGACGTGTGCAACTACAAGGGCCTGCCGATCGTGATGGGCTCGCTGCGGTCGATCTGTAAGCCGAACCGCTACCCGCCGGCGCTTTACCGGGCGTTCGGGTTGCTGGTCGGTGACGAGGTCCACCGCTGGGGCGCCGACCAGATGGGCGTGATCGTGAAGCTGTTCGCAGCTCAGCAGAGGCTCGGCCTGTCGGCTACGCCTGGGCGCGCGGACGGGCGGGACCTCCAGGTCGAGTGCCACGTCGGCCCGATCCGCGTCGTCAAGTCGGCGTCGCGGCTCACGGCCAAGGTGTTCCAGATCAGGACGGGGTGGAAAGTGCCGCGCACGCGGCAGGGCGACCAGATCCCGCACAAGGCCGGGCGGTTGGGGCTGATCCTCAAGCCGCTCTACGCCAACGCGTACCGCAACCAGCTGATCTGCCACTTCGTCTGGAACGCCTACAAGAAGGACCGGCGGATCGTCGTGTTCTCAGACCACACCGAGCCACTCGAGATGCTCGAGATGCACTTCCAGAAGTGGGGCATCCCGGTCACCGACATCGGCCGCTATTACGGGTCGAAGCTCAAGGGCAAGGCGCTCGTTGCGCAAGGCCAGAAGCGGCTCGTGCTGGCGACGTACATGAAGATGGGCGAGGGAACGGACATTCCTGAGCTCGACACCTGTGTCCTCACGGGGCCACGGGCAGACGTGGAGCAGATCGTCGGGCGCGTGTTGCGCATCCACCCCGACAAGAAGCCGCCGATCATCGCGGACTTCATCGACGACGATAGCCCGGTGTTGAAGCGCTACGCTGCATCTCGGGAGCGGTTCTACCGCAGCAAGGGCTTCGAGCTGATCCCAACCGAGATCAGCCTCTAGGCCGAAACCACCACTGATACACAGGCGCTCACGGAGGAGCAGACATGGGAAAGAAGTTTGGCGGCATAATCATCGAGGGCGAGGAGGACGGCGCCGGTTTGACGAACGTCAAGACAAAGGCGGTCGAGATCGAGGTCGAGCCCCCCAAGGCGGGCAAGAAGGCCACGGCCAGCGAGGTCAAGGAAGTGAAGGGCGAGCCGTGGGCGCTGCCTCCGGCTGGGGGAAGCCCGCTCGCACGGGTCGGCGTTAGCTGCGGGCTAACGATCTCTATCGGTAAATACGAGAGCGCGCGGCCAAGCGTGTTCCTCGAAATGCCGTGCCCACCTGATGCGATCGACGCCGTCTACGAGCAGGCCGCAGCCTGGGTGGGCAACCGTCTCGCGGAGATGCGGCAGGAGATCGAGGGCGCGGTCGACGGCGACGACAAGAAGGAGAGCTGACCGGTGGCGAAGCTACAGGCGATGATGGGTGAGGCGGAGAAGTCGACCGGCGTGGTCGGCAAGTACGGCGGCGCGTATGACCAGATCATGCGTGCTCCGACCGGCATCTTCCCGCTCGATCTCGCCTGTGGCGGCGGCCTCCCGCGTGGGCGTATGACCGAGATCTACGGGCCGGAGAGCTCCGGCAAAACCAACATTCTCCTGCGCACGATCGCCATGAACCAGGAGCTGCACCCCGAGCAGGCGAACGCCTTCATCGACATGGAGGGCACCTGGGACCCGAAGTGGGCAAAGCAGATGGGCGTGAAGCCCGACGACGTCTACGTCGTGCGACCGGACTTCGCGGAGCAGGCGGGTGACTTCGTCGACAAGGCGCTGATGGCCGACGACATCGGGATCGTGGGCGTCGACAGCATCGGGGCGCTCGGCACTGAGCGCGACCTCGACAAGGACATGGAGAGCTTCGACCCCGGCGGCGTGGCGCGCGTCGTCGGCAAGATCGTGCGCAAGGCCACGCGCAGGCTCAAGACAGTCCGGGACCAGAAGAAGCAGAGCGAGCCGACGCTGATCTTGCTCAACCAAATCCGGCACAAGATCGGCGTGATGATGGGCAACCCGGAGACGACGCCCGGTGGCTTCGCGCCGAAGTTCGCTTACTCGATGCGCATCCGGACCTACGCGAAGAACAAGAGCGAGAAGTCGATCAACGCGGTGCTGCCGTACTGCAAGGACACCTCGATCAAGATCGTGAAGTGGAAGTGCCCGATCACCGCCGAGGTGGCCGAGTACGAGATGTATATGCTCGGGGCCAACGGCTTCAAACCCGGCGACGTCGACGACTGGAACCTGATCGAGAAGCTGCTGCGGGAGCGCGGCATGCTCGAGAAGGGCAAAAAGGGTTGGACGATGTGCGACGAGGAGTTCCCGACCCTCAAGGCGTGCGAGGCGCGCTACTGGGCGGACCTCAGCTGGCGGCTGGAGCTCCAAGCCCGCTTCATCCAGGAGGCGGTGAAGGCCACCAGCTACGACCCCGAGGGCGAGGTGAAGATCGACCCCAAGACCGGGGAGATCCTCATTGCAGCGTGAGATCGGCGCGAGCGGGCGGCGGGCTGAGAAGCGGGCGTCGAAGCGCATGGGCGCCGGCTTGACGGCGGCGAGCGGGGCGACAGGCCAGAAGGGCGACATGCGCTGGCCGGGCTGGTTGCTCGAGGCCAAGTCGACGGTTGGCAAATCGCTCGGGGTTACCCACAGCTGGCTCGTCAAGATCACGCACGAGGCGACCATGGCGGGCCGGCACCCCGGCCTGATGGTCATCTTCGTCGACGAGGCGGGCAGACCGAAGAAGGACGGGGCGTGGGTGATGGTGCCCGAGCGGTTGTTCAAAGAGCTGGTCGAGGCCAGCAACGCCAAGGAGGGCTAGATGTCGATCGCTGGGGCCGTGAGGGCCAAGCCGCCTGTCTCGTTGCAGGAGGCGCTGCACAAACACCTTAAGCGCACCGACATCGAGCGGCCGCCGTGGCGGCTGCACGGCTCGTCGATCACGCGGCAGGAGAAGGCCTTCTGCGGTCGGGAGGTGTTGATCAAGCACAAGCTCGGCAAGCGCGACACGGAGCACGTGGCGACGTCGATGGCGGTGACGTGGCGCTGGGGCCGGATGGTCGAGAGCGAGGTGCGCCGGCTGTTCGCTGAAATGGGCATGGCCGTGGGCGACTGGCAATGCACCTACACCAAGTGCAAGCACGTCGTGCGCTGGTCGAAGCAGCCCGCCGAGTGCCCGAAGTGCGGCGGCGAAAGGTTCACCTACGAGGAGCTGCGGGCGATCTCGCCGTACTCCGGCATCGGCTGCGGGCTCGACCTGCTGCTCAACCGCGGCGAACCCAAGTTGACGCTGGTCGAGGTGAAGTCGATCGACAAGGACAAGTTCGCGGACCTCAAGGGTCCATTGGGCGAACACAAGTTGCGCATGCAGCTCTACTTGCGCTGCATTGCCGAGAGCGGGCAGCCCGAGCTCGAGAAGATCAACACCCAGCGGGGCGTCGTGCTCTATGTCACCAAGGGCGGGTACGGGACGATGGTGGATAACTCCGCCTGGACGGACGCGGTGAAAGAGAAGTTTTCACCCTTCAAAGAGTACCCGGTCGAGCGAATGGACAAGGACACCGACGCCCTCGTCGAGGCGGCCAGGGCGACGAAGCTCGCGCTCGAGGGCAAAGGTCCAGTGCCGGAACGCATCTGCGCGACCTACGGCGTCAAGCGGGCGCAGGTCTGCTCAGTGGTCGGGCCGTGCTTCAAGGCAGGAGACAGCTGGTGAGGCTCTCAGTTGGGATCGACCCCTCGACCACGTCGACGGGCCTCGTGATCTTGCGCGAGGAAGGCAGCGAGCCGCACGTCTGCTTCGCCGGCGCCTTCAAGTGGGCCAAGGACGATAAGCGCGCCGGACTGACCCGGGCGCTCGATATTCAGCAGCGCGTCTGGGACGTGATGGCCAGCTACGGCTGCTTCGGCGGCGACGAGGTCCAGGCGGCGGTCGAGGGCTACGGCTACGCCAGCCCGAAGCTGATGCCCTCAGTCGAGATCGGGACGCTGCTGCGGGTCAGGCTCTACGACGCGGGCATCCCGTACCTGGAGCCGGCGCCGAACCAGCTCAAGAAGTTCGCCGGGATGGTCATGGACCCCCGCAAGAAGCTCAAGGGCAAGGCGGCCAAGCCGATCGCCCAAGTGAAGGAGCGCTGGGGCTTCGAGCACCCAACGCACGACGTGATCGACGCCTTCGTCCTGGCGCAGATCGCCCGCGCACGCGGGAGCAGGCTCAAGCTGACCGAGGCCCAGGCCGACGTGATGCTGGCCTGCAGGCAGGGCGCGTCGAAGTAGCTGTGCAGTTGTCTGCACTGATTGTTGCCGCGTGAGCGGCTGGTGACTAGGGTGATGGCTACGCCGCACCACGGAGGGTCCACATGGCGAAGAAGAAGATCGTAGAGCTGACCGAAGAACAGCAGTTCGAGAAGGCCGCTGACGCGGCGCCGGAGACGGACGTAGGCGAGGGCGATGCCGACGGTGATGGCACGGGCGATGCGCCGGCGGCGGTCGACGAGGCCAGCATCCCCGAGAAGGCCGACATCACGGCGGCGCTGATCAAGAAGATGTCGATGGAGGAGCTCAACGCCGTCGTCGATTATCACAACTTCGCCGCCACGCCGTGGCTGGGCGAGACGGCGGCGGCCAAACGCAAGGCACTGATCAGCTTCTTGAACCTCGGGCCGAAGGCGAGCCCAGCGTTGAACGACCCGCTGATGAAGGCCTCGAACGAGATCGAGAACCTCGAGGAGCAGGCGGACATCGAGAGCCGGATCGACACGCTCCTCAACACTGAGGGCATGAACGACTTCGTGCTTGGCGGTCTGCTGCAGAAGCTCAGCGAGAAGGGCGAGTTCGGGGACCAGCGCAGCTTCCGCGACCACGTCGAGGCGCGCTTCGAGAAGCTCAAGTTCCGCAAGGCGCGCTACCTGATGCAGCTCTACAACGGGCTGATCCAGGCGGGCGTGGGCTGGGGCGAAGTCTCCGACATCGGCTGGACCAAACTGATCGAGCTGCTGCCGGTGCTGACCGCCGAGAACGTGGCGGAGTGGGTCGAGAAGGCGAAGAACCTGACCGTGGCGAGCCTGCGCGAGGCGGTGAAGGCCGCCCTCAAAGCCGAGCAGTCAGGTGAGAGCACGATGCCGGTCGACGCCGAACAGCTCAAGAACAAATCGTTCAAGCTCTACCCGCAGCAGTACGAGGTCGTCGAGGACGCGCTCAACGACGCGATGGAGAAGGGCCAGACCAAGGTCCCATCCGCCGCGCTCGAGTACATCTGCCTCGACTACCTAGCCAGCGCCGGCAAGGCGCCGACCGCCAGCGTCGACAACGACAAGGCCCTCTCGCGGTTGCAGAAGCGGGTGAAGGAGCTCGAGGAAGAACTGGCTGAGGCCAGCGGCAAGATCGAGGCGAGCGGTGAGATCAGCGGCGCGGTTGCGGCGCTCGACTTCAACGCCCTGCTCAAGGCCAAGCTGCTCAGCGAGGGTGGCGACGTCGTCAAGACTGCGATGGCCGTGCTCGAGGCGATCGACGCCGTGTTGCCGAGTGTCCAACTCAACATCGAGAGCCTGGGCGGGGAAGTAGATGCCCCCTCCTAAGAGCCCCCGCGAGATAGGCTACGCCGCACAGCGACGGGCAGCATGGTCGCTGCTCGTCGCCTACGGGCTGGTGTGGTCCGTGGTCGGAGCGTTCCTCTCCGAGTGGTGGCACTGGGCCGTGGCCTTCGCGCTCAACTTGCTCTGGTCGAGGGTGTGGGTGACCGAGCTCGGGCTGCGGCTTTGGCGGGCTGAGCGGGTGGCCATGAAGGACCTCGCTAACAGGTAATGCCTGATAAGGGAGCGTGCGCTGGCTCCCGATCGTCCTCGTCCTCGTCTACGCGATCCTAATCCTCGTCGTCGCCGTCCTGGCGATGGGCGAGCTTCTGCGCGAGGTCGATTTCCGCGTCGGCGGCGCGAAAAAAGGTTGACGTACATACCCTGGGTGGTATGGTATATCTATGTGGTCGAGTTCTTCGACCGAGCCATGGGGGGCGCTATGAGACTGGAAGAATTGATCGACATCGACGAGGACGACGAGTTCTTCGACGACCAGGAGCTGGACGTGATCACCACGGTCAAGCAGGTCCGGGAAAGCTCGTTTGATATTCGAGCGACCAGACGCCTCAACCGGCTCTATGTCGAACTCCTGAAAGACAATCCCGATTGGGGCACCGTCCAGCGCCGCCACGACATGAACCATTTCATGGCGCGGCTGATCTTCTGCTTCTTTGCGGAGGATACCGACATTTTCAACGGCATCGGCGTGTTCACGTCGGCCATCGAGAAAATGAGCGCGAAGGATTCGTCCAACACCCATGAGGTGATCAGCGAATTGTTTCGCGCCATGAACACCAAGACATTGGACCGGGCGAGCGCCGGCATTCCGCGATGGGCCGATGGCTTTCCCTATGTGAACGGCTGGCTGTTTTCCGGCAGCACGGATGTGCCGCGGTTCAGCCGCATCGCCAGATCATACCTGTTGCACATCGGCAGCCTCGACTGGAAGAAGATCAACCCGGATATTTTTGGGTCGATGATCCAGGCGGTGGCCGACGATGAAGAGCGCGGCGCTCTTGGCATGCATTACACCAGCGTGCCGAACATCCTGAAGGTGCTGAACCCGCTCTTCCTCGACGATCTGCGGCAGCAACTGGAGGGAGCCGACGACAATGCGCGCATGTTGCTCAATCTTCGCAAGCGTATGTCGAAAATCCGGGTGTTCGACCCGGCCTGCGGCTCAGGAAATTTCCTCGTCATCGCGTACAAGGAAATGCGGGCGATCGAGGCCGAGATCAATCGCCGCCGCGACGAAGCCGACCGGCGCACGGAAATTCCGCTCACGAATTTTCGCGGGATCGAATTGCGCGATTTCCCGGCCGAGATCGCGCGCCTGGCGCTGATCATCGCCGAGTACCAGTGCGGCGTGACCTATCGCGGCCAGAAGGAAGCGCTCCGGGATTTCCCCCCACTCGACGCGCCGAACTGGATCACCTGCGGCAATGCGCTTCGGCTCGATTGGCTGAGCATCTGCCCGCCAACCGGGACCGGCGTGAAGCATCACGCCGACGACCTGTTCCACACGCCCCTCAATCAGGCACAGATCGACTTCGAGAATGAAGGCGGTGAGACGTATATCTGCGGCAACCCGCCTTATCGGGGTAGCCAGTGGCAGACCGAAGAGCAGAAATCTGACCTTCATTCAATTTTTGACGGTCGGACGAAGAGCTGGAAATCATTAGATTACGTAGCCGGCTGGTTCATGAAAGCTGCTGACTATGGCACCAAGACGATTTCAGCAGCAGCCCTCGTGTCCACGAACTCGATTTGCCAAGGGCGACAAGTTGACACGCTTTGGTCTTTGATTTTTTCGACCGGCCACGAAATTTCGTTCGCTCATTCTTCGTTCAAATGGGCAAACTTGGCGAGCCACAATGCCGGCGTGACTGTTGTTATCGTCGGCATTTCCAATCAACCAAGCAAGTCACGGCTGCTTTTCTCCGAAGCGAATGACCCGTCAACGACGGTCAAGGCGGTCGACAACATCAATGCTTACTTGGTTCCTGGGCCGAATGTGATCGTCAAACAATTTTCTCGGCCTCTTAACGCTTTGCAGGAAATGAGCTTTGGCAATATGCCCAACGACGGCGGGCATTTGTTGCTCGACGTAACCGAAGCGGCGGCCGCGGTAAGGGATCACGCCGTGCCAGAAAACTTCGTCCGCCCTTTTTTCGGCTCTCAGGAGTTTATTCGTGGGATTGAGCGTAGGTGCATATGGGTCGGCGACAACGAATATCAGGCAGCCAACGAAAATATATGGTTGCGTGATCGCTTCGATGCCGTTCGAGCGCAACGTGCTGCATCGGATCGAGCCACGACAAATGCCCTTGCCGCTACGCCTTATCGTTTCGGGGAAGTCCGCCAGTCGGGCGAGGAGGTTGTCATCACGATTGCCGCGATCAGTTCTGAGAATAGGGAATACCTGCCATGCGGGCCACTCCCGACAGGCACGATTATTTCCAACAAATGCTACGCCCTCTACGACGCGCCACTATGGAACATGGCTCTGATCGTGTCCCGTCTTCATTGGGTCTGGATCGGCACGGTATGCGTCCGGATGCGAACTGACTTCTCTTATTCTAACACCCTCGGCTGGAATACCTTCCCCGTCCCCGGACTTACAGAAAAGAATAAGGCTGATTTGACGCGCTGCGCCGAAGATATCGTTCTAGCGCGCGAAGCCCATTTTCCTGCGACGATTGCCGATCTGTACGAAGTGAAGGACGGCGTTTCCCAAATGCCCGATGACCTCCGCGCGGCGCATGAACGCAACGATGAGGTGCTGGAGCGCATCTATATCGGCCGCCGCTTCAAGAACGACACCGAGCGGCTTGAGAAGCTGTTCGAACTCTACACCAAAATGACCGAAGGCCAGATCGACTTCGAGAACGAAGGTGGGGAAACCTATATTTGCGGCAACCCGCCATATGTCGGTGATAAAAAGCAGTCGTCCTCACAGAAATCCGACATGCAGCACGTATTCGGGGGCTTAACATCACGCTGGAAATCGTTCGATTACATTTGTGGATTTGTTTATAAGGCGGCTCTGTATATTTCATTTAACAAAAAATCTGCGTCCGCCCTCGTCTCAACGAATTCTATTTCACAAGGTATGCAGGTTGCGCAGTTCTGGCCGTTGGTATTCCAACATGCTCGGATATCATTCGCGACATTGTCATTTAAGTGGTCGAACTTGGCTGCGAACAACGCTGGCGTGACCTGCGTGATCGTTGGCTTAGCGCCAAAGGATGGTAAAGAGACCAGCAAAATATTTTCAGGCGACGTGGTCCGCGAAGTGGAAAATATTTCACCGTACCTAACCGCTGGGGCGCAAATTTATGTCTCGGCACGTCAAGCGCCACTTTCCCAGCTATCCCAGATGCTGCTGGGAAACTTTGCGAAAGACGGCGGAAACCTGCTGCTTTCGGTAGCAGATGCTCGTTCTCTAGATGAGCGAGCTAAACCTTTTTTGAGACCAATATTTGGTGCCCAGGAGGTTATCCAAGGCATTTCCCGCTTTTGCCTTTGGATTGCAGACCATGAAGTAGATATGGCAACTCGAAGCGCCGCTGTCAGAGCACGCTTGTCAAAGGTCGCTGAGGCTCGCGCGCAGAGCCCAAAGGAGGCCACCGCCGCGTGGGCTAGGCATCCGCATCGGTTCGTCGAAATCCGGGCACCTGAATACAGCAACGCAATCATTGTTCCGCGCGTAAGCTCAGAAGAGAGGCCATTTTTGCCAGTTGGCCTCTTGCCCCCGAACTCAATCGTGACCGAGGCATTTGCATTATATGATGCCCCGCTTTGGAACATGGCTATCATTGCATCAAGGCTGCACCTTGTCTGGATCGCAACCGTCTGCGGCAAGCTGAAAACCGACTTTCGCTACTCCAACACTCTCGGCTGGAACACCTTCCCCGTTCCGCCGCTAACTGAGAAGAACAAGGCCGACCTGACCCGCTGCGCCGAGGACATTCTTTTGGCGCGCGAAGTGCACTATCCGGCGACGATAGCCGACCTCTATGACCCAGAGGCGATGCCTGAGGATCTCCGCGCCGCGCATGAACGCAACGACGAGGTGCTCGAACGCATTTATATCGGCCGCCGATTCAAGAACGACACCGAGCGGCTTGAGAAGCTGTTCGAACTCTACACCAAAATGACCGAAGGCCAGAAGGCCACTAAGAAGCGCAAGACGGGGGCCAGCGCATGACCGACAAGCCGCAAGTCGGCGGACGATCGCCGCGAGAAGAGCGCATCATCGCAGGCTTTGAAGACATTCAGCGCTTCGTTTCTGAACACGGACGCGCACCGTTGCACGGCGAAGATCGAGACATCTTCGAGCGCCTCTATGCGGTCCGGCTCGATCGGCTGCGCGCGTCACCGGAATGTCGCGCTATTTTGGCGCCGATAGACCATGAAGGGCTATTCGGCGCCGGGACTACCCCTGAGAACGCGGATGCGGACCTGAGCGTAGATGAATTGGCCGAAGCGCTTGAGGGCGTGGATGGCGGGGCCGGTATTAACGAATTGCGCCATGTGCGTGCTGCCGCTGACAAGCGAGCAGCCGAGGAGATCGCCAACCGCGACAAGTGCGAAGATTTCGAGATATTCCGACCGCTGTTTGAAAAGGTGCAGGCAGAGCTGGGGGCCGGCGTTCGCGAAGCTCGTCAATTCAAGCGCGATACCGGTATTCTACAGGGCCAGTTCTTCATTCTCGGTGGACAAAAGGCCTACGTCCACGAATTGGGACCGGAATTCGAAACGCCCGAAGGGCGAACGAACCGCCGCATGCGCGTGATTTTCGACAACGGCACGGAATCCAATGCTCTGCTGCGGTCGTTTCAGCGGGCGCTCTACAAACCTGAAAATCACGGGCGCAGAATTACGGAGCCAGCAGCAGGGCCGTCGCGCGCGTATGCGCTTCGGGCTCACCAAGAGGCCGGCGCTCAGGACGGCGCTGCGCATGTTCAACGCCAAGGGCGTCTCGCTCATGGGCGCGGGCGCGAAGGTGGTGAGAGGGGGAAGCCATGACCAGCTACAAGGTCACTG